>ERZ891134.1081-NODE-1081-length-20071-cov-6.486461_pt1 | contig 20071 bp, 20 predicted proteins | sample MGYA00520888_ERZ891134 | MGnify/ENA primary metagenome ERZ891134 (study PRJEB32303, sample SAMEA104408692) | aquatic metagenome | biome: Brackish water; feature: Coastal; material: water | place: Baltic Sea | collected 2014-10-23 | depth 10 m ... | reverse complement strand
TCGGGCGCTTTCAAGGCGCCTGCAATCGGCCGCTCTGCCACCTCGCCTGAGGGGCTAACGGTAGTAGGTCGGGGCCTGTTGGCGTTGGTCACGTCATGCGGGTAAGGGACAGGCCGGCCCAGATTCCAGCGTTCTGGCGACTCAACATCGGCAAATGCCAAAAGGTCCACTCATTCGCGGGGCTAGGCCGCCGCATCAAGACCGGGAACGTCGATCTCCACATCATCCACCCAGATCGTGATGCGGGCAGCGGTGACGGTTGCGGAGTGGCAGTGCCCACCGCTGGTGTGATCGGAGGCGATCCCGTGTAGGTGCAGGCCCGGGATAACCACATCGTCGGCCACATCCGGGAACCGGAAGCCGGCGAGGGTGCCGCTCCAGGGTGCCAGGTCGAAGCGCACCTCACCGGTCACCTTCCCCTCGGTACCGAGCGGTCGATACGGCGGCTCCTGCGGGTGCTCGCTGCGCAGCAGCACGTGCGAGAAGTCCCCGACCACGCTGACCGCCGCTACGAGGTAGTCATGGTGGGCCTGTTCGTCGGCGAGCACCTCGTCAACGATCGCAGTGATGTCCTTCATCGTCGCGCCCTGCGGGGCGCTGCGGGTGATCGGCTTGCCACCGTAGGACGCGACCGCGAACGGCATCCCCAAATCGGGCGGCGCCATCCGCGGAATGCCATCGGCCGGGATCCGCCACGTGGTGCCGTCAACGTGGATGATCTCCCCGTCGACCGCTTCGGCAACTCCCAGCCCGATGACCGCACCGTCGAAGGTCTCACCGACGGTGCACACCGAGTCGTATCGACCGGCGAACAAATCGTGGACGGTCTCAATTTGTCGAATGTGGCCGAGGTGATCGTCCGGATGCGCACCGACCTTCGCGTTCTGGATGGCTGTTGCCAAGGACATGTTGAACACGACTTGCTCCTATTCGGCCGATTCGATCGGGACGGTGAATGCCGCTGTGCTGCGTCGATCAAGGAACAGCCCAACAACGGTCAAAGCAAGAGAGACAACGACGACGGTCGTCACGATGTCGGTCACCGAATCATTACGCCACGTGGCAACAGTGACCACCAATGTCACGAGTGCGATCCAGACGGCGATGACCGCCTTGCGATCCTGCGCGGCCAATCGCGCGTACAACAAAACTTGCACGAGCGCGAAGGCCGACCCTTCGAGGGCGAACAGCCAGATGATCGATCCCATTGACAGGTATTGCTCCCCGCCGAGGATGCCAACGACGAAGTCTCCGAGCAGGAACGCTGTGGCGGTGATCGCCGCGCCCACGATCGCGGTAAGTCCGGTGGCGACGTACACGGTTCGCCGGGAAGCCTCGGCCGACATCTTCGGGAACAGCACGATCACGATCGCGTTGGGTAGGAAGAACGCGATCTTGGCCAGCAGCACGCCAACGGCATATTGCCCGGATTGGTCCTCGGTCAGGAAGAAGCGGGCGAGGAGTACATCGACATTGGTCAAGGTGAACAGCACCATCAGCGCGTGCACCACGTGGCCGAGTTCCACACCGATACCAGCGCCAACTTTGCTGCCGAAGGGTTGCCATTGCGGACGGCGCACGAGTCGATAGGCGATCGCCGCACCGACCGCGCATCCGATGAACACTCCGATGCCAACACCGGTCACGCTGGCGAGTGCGACAACACCGACGATGCCGCCGAGCGCGCGACCACCGCCGTTGGCGATGAACGCCAGGGACAAACGTGTGTGTTCCTCGCGTCCTTGGGCGATGCCCATCGCAGCGGAGCCGACGATCACGAAGCCAAGAGATCCGATGCCGGTAGCTACTGCGAGCGTTGGGATGGTGAAGATGACCCCGATCGGCCAGGCAACCGCTGCTCCGACAACGATCACCGCGGCCCCGAGGAATATGGATAGCCGGATGAGTTGCTCTTCGACCTGGGGGCGATCATCTCCAGCCGTGGCTACGCGCCGCGCCGCCAACGCCTGGGTGGAGATCCCCAAAGTCGCCAAGATGACCAGCAGGCCGAGCAAGGCACCGAGCGCACCGAAGTCGGCCTGGTTCAAGATGCGCGCTGCCACCATCGACAGCAGATAGGCGGCGCCGTTGCCGACGAGCGTCGCGACCCCGACCAGGATGAGACCCTTGGCGAGCGTGGCTTTTGAGCTCTGGGAGCTCTCAGGGGTACTGGGCGGATCCGGCTCGCTCACGTGGCTAACCCTAAGGCTCCGCTACGGCATGAACACCGCCCTGCGCCCACGTGGTCAGACTTGCTGAACCTCCGGAATGGTCGCCAGCGCTGCGGCGAACCGCTCGTCGGTGAGCTCTTCATCGGTCATGGCACCGGAGAGGTAGGCGTCATAAGCAGCGAGGTCGAAGTGCCCATGACCGCACAGCGCGGTCAAGATCACCGTCTCCTCCCCGGTCTCCTTGGCCTTCAGGGCTTCGCGGATCGCCAGTGCGATGGCGTGGGTTGGCTCCGGCGCCGGAACGATGCCCTCGGTACGGGCAAACTGCACCGCTGCGGCGAAGCATTCGGTCTGCGGTACGGACTCCGCGTCCATCATTCCCTCTTCGTACAGGTGAGAGATCATCGGCGCCATCCCGTGGTAGCGAAGGCCACCGGCGTGGATGGGGTCGGGAATGAAATCGTGCCCGAGTGTGTGCATCTTCATCAGCGGCGTCATGCCGGCGGTGTCGCCGAAGTCGTAGGCGTAGACACCGCGGGTAAGCGACGGACAGGAAGCCGGCTCGGCCGCCAAGATTCGCGGACTCATCTTGCCGTCGAGCTTTTCCTTGATGAACGGGAAGGACAGGCCAGCGAAGTTTGATCCGCCACCGGTGCAGCCGACGATCAGCGTGGGAGTATCTCCAGCCATCTCGAGTTGCAGTAGTGCCTCTTGGCCGATCACGGTCTGGTGCAACAACACGTGGTTGAGCACCGAGCCAAGCGCATATCGGGTATTCGGATCCTGCGCGGCAACTTCAACCGCCTCGGAGATGGCGATTCCGAGCGAGCCGCTGAGGTTCTTCGGATCGGCAGCAAGCTGGCGGCCGACCTCGGTGAGTTCCGATGGTGAGCGGTGCACCTGCGCACCGAAAGCTTCGATCATCAGCCGGCGGTAAGGCTTGGCATCGTAGGAAGCACCTACCTGCCAGATCTCGCACCCCATGTCATAGAGCGCGCAGGCGAAGGCCAGTGCGGTGCCCCACTGACCAGCACCGGTCTCGGTGGTCAGCCGCGTCGTTCCTTCCTTCTTGTTGTAGTAGGCCTGCGGAACCGACGTGTTCGGCTTGTGTGATCCGGCCGGCGAGACACCCTCGTACTTGTAGTAGATCCGCGCGGGTGTGCCGAGGGCTTGCTCAAGGCGGTGAGCGCGGAACAGCGGCGATGGGCGCCACTGCCGGTACACATCGAGGACCCCACCGGGAATATCGATGTACCGCTCGGTCGATACCTCTTGCATGATGAGGTCCATCGGGAACAGTGGCGCGAGATCGTCCGGTCCCACCGGATCCATCCGCCCCGGGTGCAGCGGCGGCGGTGGTGGCGTGGGCAGATCGGCTGCGATGTTGTACCAAACCGTCGGCATCTGGTCTTCGGACAAGACGTACTTGTGCTGGCGGACGGTGTCATCCATCGCGGGCCTCCTGCATTCGTTGTAGGCCTGTGACGGCAGTGGCAGGAGTGGCCGCCCTCAAGTGGAACGTCGGAAGAGGCCAAGCCCACCCGGCATACTAGGCCGGGAGGATCCTGCCGACCCCGGTAAAGGAACGTCCCCACCAAGAACCGGAGATCGGGTTGACGCTGACAGATTCCCTGGGATTGGGTGCGTCGATCATCTTTCCGTTTCCGAGGTAGATGCCAACGTGGTGGGCGCCACCCTCGAAGAAGAAGACCAGATCACCAGGACGGGCGTCCTTCATCTTGATCCGCTCCACTTGTTGGTATTGCCCCCGCGATGTGCGGGCAATATCCATGCTGAGGGCTTGTCGGAAGACGAATTGGGTGAAGCCCCCGCAGTCGAAGGCATTCGGTCCGGCAGCACCCGCGCGATAGGGATCACCGAGTTGCTTGCGAGCCACTTTGATCACCTGCTCTCGCATCGCCACGACCTGGGCGCGAAGCGCCACCCGGGCGGCGGCCTGTTGGGCTTCGGCGAGCTTGGCGGTCCGTTGGGTCATCGCCTCGGCATCGACCTGACGCACCCGCGGGTGGAGTCCAACCTCAGGGCCCGCGAGTCGGTCGGCGTTGGGCTTGGGCGCGTAGTTCCCCTGTGGCCCCGCTGTGCTGGGGACGGCGCTAGCCAACGCCCAGACCAGCGCCGAGGTGATAGCCAGCGCGAGCGAGGACAACAGCACCGGCACCGAGCGGTGGGCCCGGCCAATGCGCAGGGAAGTACGCACGGACGATCCCGCCGCAGCCGGGGAATTCGGTGCGCTCGAGGAGGTCGGGGAAGTTGGTTCTTGCTCCATGTCGGAGACGCTAAGCGCGGTATGAGTGATCACGAAACGGTAACGCCCGAATATCGGGCGGTCTTTTTGGTCAGGTATGACGCAGGTCACTCGTTTTGTGCGACATTTCTAGGACATTTTCGGGTTCCGGCAACGACAGTCTCGAGTTCTCCTTGAGACCTCGCGTTCCGCGAGAGCGACGTGCGCGCGGCAGGTCAGGCAGGTCAGGCAGGTCAGAGCGCGCGAATCAGGGAGGCGTAGTCCAGCGCCGTGGCCGGCCGGTCGAGTAACCGGCCATCGGGTAGCGGCACCGCCAGCGGTGAGCCGGCTTCGTCCACCACGGAAACCGTCAAGTACCCCGCCGAGGACAGACTCAACACGACCTGCCCGAGCAGCAGCACCTGCTCGGCGGACGGCAGCGAGCTGAATGCTGAAGCGACCGCGATCGTGACATCGGCGGTGGGCAGCGAGACATTCGGATCGCTCGGGGCGAATACCGCTACTAGCGCATTTCCGGTAAGCGGGTCCACCACAACCGAACGAAGTCCCGTCTCCGGTGGTGGTCCTGCCGTCAACCCCTCGATCACCACTTCCGGGCTGGTCGGCGATGTGACGTCGCTAGGTAACGGCACCAGGCCGTCCTCACGGATGAAGAAGAAGTCCACGAGTTCGACCGCTGGCGATTGCGTAGACGTGGGTGACGGGGAAGCGGTAGGAGAAGGCGCAGGTGCCTCGGTCGGCACCACGACGGGCGGAGGAATCACCTCCGGTGGCAGTGGCTGCGCGGAGTCCTGCAGCGGCACTCCGCAACCGGTCACCAACAACGCGGCGACGGCCACTGCTGACAGTGCCCGGCTTCTTGGCGGATTCACTGGCCCGCTCCGTCGTCATCGTCACGCGCTACCGGAATCTCAACGATGAAGCGCACGCCGCCGCTTTCCCGGTTCTCCACGATCAACTCAGCATTCAGCAGATTCGCCTGCTCACGGGCGATTGCTAGACCCAGCCCCGCCCCAGATGTGTGGTGCGCATCCTCGCCACGAGAGAAAGGTTCGAAGAGCTTCTCGAGTTGTGCGGGGTCGATGCCGGGCCCCCGATCCTCGACGTAGATCCGGACAGTCTCAGCCAGACGTTCAACCCGGACCTGCTCAACGCCACCGCCATGCCGTTGGGCGTTTTCGACCAGGTTGCCGACGATTCGCTCGAAGCGCCGCCCGTCGGTACGAATCACGGGCTTATCCCCGGCGACGATTTCATCGGGCAGATTGCGCACCCGAACAACGTCCAAACACAACAGTGAAACATCCACGGTTTCGACCTGGATGGGGTCATCACCACCGATCCGACTGATCTCCAGCAGGTCGAGCAACATCTGTGACATTCGATGAACCTGCTCCACGAGTACGGCGATCAACTTCGCTTCGCGCTCGGGAAGTTCCTCGCGTCGGCGATCTAGGAGATCCGCCGTCCCGACCACCGTGGTGAGAGGTGAGCGCAATTCGTGGCTGACATTCGCGCTGAAGCGACGCTCACGCTGGATCCGCGATTGCACCGCCTCGGCCATCCCGTTGAAGGACTCGGCAATTGGGTCGAGGTCATGATCACCCGTCTCGTCGATCCGTGTCCCGAGGTCACCGGAGGCGATGCGTCTGGTGCCCGCGCCCAATCGGCGTAGCGGCCGAAGGATCTGTCCAACGGTGTAGCGACCGATCAGCGCCCCTAACCCACCGGCAATCAGTGTTTGCACAAGCAGCAACCACCCACCGATAGTCAACGTCCGGTTCAGGTCCTGCAGCGAGAACACCTCGACATACATCGCATCGGTGAGCTGAACGGCCACCACGAAGTACGGCTCACCACCGATCTCCGCGCGTTGTTGGGCACCGCCATTAATAGCCGCCGAATCGAGCAAGCCCGCTGGCAACGCGTCAGGGGGAACCGAAACACCAGGGGTGTACCAAGTTCCGGCTACCTGCACCAGCGCCTGTGACGCCCCGATCGACGGAATCTGTTCCAGCGCTTCAGTAGGGGCAGCACCTGCAGATAACTGGGCACCCACGGCGCGTGAATCCAGCAGCGCACGGGTAAGCGCAGAATCCTCGCGTTGATTCAGCAAGTAGTAGCTAGCGAAGAAGTACGTCGCACTGGAAACTGCAGCGGCGATCAAAAGTGAGAGCAACCCGAAGGCGATCGCCACTCGGGTCCGCAATCCGAAGCGCATGGGTTCTGCTCAGGCCTTCATGCGATAACCGAAGCCGCGCACCGTCAGCAGCAACTCCGGATTGGCCGGATCATCTTCGATCTTGTTGCGCAGCCGGTAAATGAGGTTATCGACCACGCGGCCATCGCCGGCGTTCCCGTACCCCCACACTTTGCGCAACAGATGATCGCGACTCAAGACACGCCCCTTGGCTCCGATCAGCTCGGCGAGCACGAAGAACTCGATGCGTGATACCGGAACTAGTTCGCCATTTCGCATAACCTCTGCGGTGTCCGGGTGCAGTTCGATCGGACCGCACACCAACTCCTCCTCGCCCTCCTCCGGCGGTGCGGAGCGGCGTAGTTGTATGCGGATACGCGCCATCAGTTCTTTGGCGACGAACGGTTTGGTGACGTAATCGTCGGCACCTGCTTCCAGGCCGGCCACCACGTCGTGGCTATCGGTCTGCGCAGTCACGATGATGATTGGCACCTGACTGGTCGCACGCAGGCTGCGCACCAAGTCCAGGCCATGGATACCGGGCAGCCGCAGATCGACCAACACCACATCGGGCTGCTCGTCTTGGACGATCACCAGTCCCTGCTCGGCGGTGGTGGCTTCCAGCACCCGGTAGCCCTCGTCTTCGAGGTTGGTGCGCAGGACCATACGAATGGCGTCGTCGTCTTCGACCACCATGACGGTGCGGATCATCGCTACCGCTCAACCCCTCGGTATGTGACGGATGGACCCGCCGCGGATGAAATCACTCCAAAGCCTACCTGCGACAGTCCTGCGACATGCGGCAATCCCACACCCAAGTTGCCGCCACCTTGGATCTCGCCTTCGCAGGTGGCTAGGGAAAGCGGACGACGACGTAGGGTGAAAGCACCCGACCACGAGGAAGCCGCCCATGTCCGAACTCGCCTCCGTAAGCGTGTGCATCCCCGCGCGCAATGAGGTGGAAACGGTCGGTGAGCTGGTGGCAGCCGTCCGCGCGCACCCACGGGCCGCCGAGGTGATCGTGGTTGACCACGCCTCGAGTGATGGCACCGCCGAGGCCGCGGCGGCAGCTGGCGCCCAGGTGCTCCCCGCCGATGACATCCTCGCCGAATTCGGTCCCGCCCTCGGCAAGGGCGACGTGCTGTGGCGGTCGGTGCATGCTGCGGCCGGTGAGTTGATCGTGTGGCTCGACGCTGATCTGCGTTCCTACTCCCCTGCCTACCTCACGCAGCTACTTCAACCGATGGACGACGACCCCGCTATCGCCATGGTGCGCCCGGATTACGCACGGACTTTGAACGGTCGACCGAGCGGAGGGGGTCGAGTCACTGAGTCAACCGCCAAACCGGCGCTGCGTTCGTTGCACCCACACCTCGCACATATTCGGCAACCGTTGGCCGGCGAGTACGCCATTCGTCGCGCGGTGGCAACCAGCGTTCCCTTCGAGATCGACTACGGCGTGGAGATCGGTTTGCTCATCGATGTGGCGCACATCTGGGGGACGTCGTCGATTGCCCAAGTCGAACTTCCAGCCCGGGTGCACCGCAACCGGTCGGATGCCGAACTCACCGAGCCAGCACAGCAAGTGTTGCGAACGGCAATGAGTCGGGCAGGACTTGCAGCAACGAACTCCCGACCGGCACTACGAACGCTCAGCACCGTCGCGTAGCTTCACCTGTCTTCGCTGAGCGGAACCGGCCTGCTAAGCATTTTCGTGGATGCCGGCCACTACATAGTCGGCAACAGCCAAGGAACTCGTCCACGCCGGTGAAACAGCGTTGAGCATGTGCGTGGAACGCTCATCGCCTTCCACCACGAAATCCATCTCGAGCTTGCCGGTTGGCACGTGCAGCAGTTGCGCGCGAACCCCGGGCTTCCCGCGTTCGGTGAAGTCCGCTGGGCGCACCGACGGAACGAGCGCACTGGCTTGCTTGACCAGGTGGGTGCGCGAGTACTTGGGGAACTCGGTGCGCAACAACCCGGGGACGTCGTGGTGCTTGCTGGTGAGAAAGCGCGGGAACGTGCGCGCAACATCCCACAATTCGCGCGGCTTGATGCCATCAAGACCGCCGTAGTCCTCACGCCAGAGAGCCGGGATCGCGGTGGGTCCGATCTTCGCGCGCCCATCGACGGTCACGGTCAAGTGCACGCCGAGGAACGGGTTACGCGGATCGGGCACCGGGTACACGTGCCGCTGCAACCGACCCGGCTCCCAGTTGCCGTACCAATACAAGCCTTTGAACGGCAGCATCCGGTAATCCGCGCCGAAACCGAACCAGTGCGCCACGGTGTCGGCGTACAAACCCGCGGCGTTGATGACGTGACCTGCGTTGACGTGCCCATCACGCATGCTCATCACCCAGCCGAGCCCACCGCCGGTCACCGCCGAGTCCAACTCCACCCGGCCACCGCGCTCGCGAACCCGCGCAGCCAGCCCTTCCACCACACCGGCCGAACTCGCCACCGCAGTGTTCGGCGACCACAGTGCCTTGTCCACGGTTCGCGCGAGCGGCTCCAACTCCGCTAAACCGGCTTCGTCGATGAGTTCGAGATCCACGCCGTTGGCTTGCCCGCGTTCCAGCAGCGTCATCAGCGATGACAGCTGTTCCTCGCTGGTTGTCACCACCACCTTGCCGGTGTTACGCACTTCGATGCCCCGCTCAGCGCAGAACTCCTTGAGCATCGCGTTTCCATCTCGCGTCAACCGCGCTTTGAGCGAATCGGGGGCGTAGTAGAAGCCGGCATGCAGCACGCCACTGTTGCGCCCAGAGGCGTGCGCGGCCAGTGATTTTTCTTTGTCATAGACAACAACGTCATCTGCGGGGTTGCGCGCCAACCAGGCATCAGCAAGCGCCAAACCGACAACGCCACCACCGATGACAACAAGATCTGCCACGTTGCCACTCTAGGTGCCCGCACACGGTGCCGGGAGGTGCCAGCATGAGCCCATGGACCGCGACGACCACGATGACTCTGATGGGGCTCTTGGGTTAGAGGCGTCGCTGGAGTGGACACACGCTCGATACGTCGCCCGCACCGCCGCCACTGCGTTGCCACCCACCTCCGCGCGGCTGGATGAAGCCCACGGCGCGATCCTCGCCCGCGCGCTCGTCAGCCCCTACGACGAACCCTTCGCCGATGCCGCCGCGCATGACGGTTACGCCGTGTGCGGAGAAGGCCCGTGGCACCTAGCCGACCTCGCTGCCGACGTAGCGCTTTCCCAGCATTACGCGATGCGGGTGCGCACGCTGCAGATACTGCCCGGCCACACCGATGCGGTGCTCCCGGTCGATCGCGGTGTAGTCACCGTCAACGAGCAGGGAAACGAGATCGTCACCGCCCGCGATCCGCTGACCGACCTTCCCGAGCCGAGCGCTCGCCCGGACTTCGGCACCGGCATCGTGGAACGCGGAGCGATCCGAACCGCCGGCACCGAACTCGTGCACGCACACTCATCCGTCACCCCAGCCACGCTCGCGTTGGCGGCCGCCGCGGGGTTGGACACCGTGGAGGTCATCACCCCGCCAACGGTCGGCACGCTCGTCCTTGGATCGACACTGCTCACCAGCGGCCCTTCGCGGGATGGCCGCGTGCGCGATGCACTTGGCGTGAGCATCCCCGCGCTAATCGGTTCGCTAGGTGCGCGCGCGAACCCCGCCCTCCGCGCGCCAGATACCCGCGAGCTACTGCTGCGTGAAATCGACGATTCCTCCGCGGACATGATCATCACCACCGGCTCCACTTCTCCGGACACCACAACCGGCAACAACATCCTGCGCGCGGCGTTGCGAGATATCGGTGCGCACTGGCTCATCGATGGCATCTCGATGACCCCGGGCGCGCAGACCCTGCTCGTGCGCCTGCCCGATGGCCGATTGCTGCTCGGGCTGCCCGGTCACCCGATTGCCGCCCTCGCCGGCCTGCTAACCCTCGGCGCACCACTGATCGCCGGACTCCGCGGCGAGGCCATCGATCCGACCCAGATCCGGCCGAGCTCAGTTCCCTCGAATGCGACGTTGGCGTCCCCCGCACCAGCACCGGACTACGACGATGACACCGTGCTGTGCCCGGTCCGCCTCACAGGCCGCGATACGAGTGAGCCAAGTGCCCACCCACTGCCCAACGATGGACCGGGCAACCTCGGCGGCTGGGCGAATGCCGAAGCGATCGCGGTCATCGGTCCAGGATCCGGGGCGGTGGGGGACGTCGTCATTCTTTTGGATCCGCTGGGCCGACCCGCCGACCGGTAGCGCTCCCGACCCGCAACAGCCCTTTCCATCTATTCCTAGTGCTAAAGTCGGGAATGTGCTGGACTTCCCCGACATCACCGTCCTCGGGCTCGCAATCGATCCCGTCCTCGCCTTCGGCGGCCTTCTGGCCGGCGTGCTCGTCGGCCTGACCGGAATGGGCGGGGCCGCCCTGGTCACCCCGATGCTCGTCCTGATCTTCGGCGTCCCGCCAGCAGCAGCGGTGTCCTCCGATGTCGTCGCCTCGGCGGCGATGAAGCCGGTGGGCGCCTACGTGCACGCAAAGGCCCGCACCGTGCACTGGCGGCTGGTGTGGTGGCTATCGGTGGGCTCGATCCCCGGCGTTCTCGTCGGCACCTGGATCTTCGCCGCCGTGCTAAACACCGACGAAGCCGAGGAGACCATCCGCCTATGGATCGGCGGGGTGCTGCTACTGGCAGTCGGTGCGATGTTGGCCAAGAACTTCATCTCCCGCCGACGGCGTCTAGCCAGCCAGGATCAAGCCCCACCAGCCATGCAGGGGACCGACCTTCCGGTGCGGATCGCACCGACCGTGATCGTCGGCGTCCTGGTCGGTTTGCTCGTCGGCACCACCAGCGTGGGCTCGGGTTCACTCGTGGTCACTGCCCTACTACTCCTGTATCCCCTGCTACGCCCCTCGGTGCTCGTCGGGACCGACCTCACCCAGGCCGTGCCAATGCTGATCGCCGGTGCGCTGGCCCACGCGGGCTTCGGGGCGATCAGCGTGGCCGTGGTGGTTTCCCTGCTGATCGGGCAGATCCCGGGCGTGTGGTTGGGCGCCAAATTGAGTTCCTCCTATGACGGACACGCCCTGCGCTGGCTACTGATGGTGATCTTGGCCGCCACAGCCGTTACATTGATCGGTGCACCACGTGCCGTGACGGGTGCCGTAGCGATCGTGGGAGTGGTCATCGTGAGTGCCCTGATCGTCATCGAACGGCGAGCCGTTCGACAGCGACGCGCATTCGAACCGCACCTCACCACGATCCTCGAGGGAAACAAACTCACCCGAGGCGTGGACGTTGGCAAGCGAAACGACTAACAGCCAAGAATTCGACGACTCCCGCGCCACCGGGAGTGCCTTCACCGAAACCGGAAAACGACTCTTGCTTTTCGGTGGTCGCAAGTGGGGCCCGATAAGCAACATCAGCGTGCGGCTAGCAATCGCCGTCGGTGCGCTTTTCCTCACCGCCGGGATCGTCTACTGGTCGCGCGGCTGCTACAGCGACGGTGGCGAAGTTGGCGACATCACCTGGATCGATGCCTTTTATTACGCCACCGTGAGTTTGTCGACCACGGGGTACGGCGATATCGCACCGATTTGCCAGTCCTCACGCTTAGTCAACGTCATCGTCATCACACCGTTGCGCTTCATCTTCTTGATCGTCCTTGTCGGCACCACCATTGAGGTGCTCACTCAGCGCACCCGGCAAGAGTGGCGCACTCGCAATTGGAGGAGACACGTGGAGAACCACACGATCGTTGTCGGCTACGGCGTCAAAGGCCGATCCGCCGCACGCGCACTCAAGGACGCCGGCCACGACGGCAACTCGATCATCGTCGTAGCCCCCGACCGCGATTCCATCGATCTAGCAACCCGCGACGGCCTCGTGGGGATCGTCGGCGATGCCCGTAGCGAAGAAGTACTCAAAGACGCTGCCGTAGAGAAGGCTGGCCGGGTGATAGTCGCGACCGACGAAGATGACACCTCAGTCCTTGTCACTCTCACCGCCCGGCGAATTGCCAAGCCGAGTTGCACCATCGTGGCCGCCGTCCGCGAATCGCAAAACGCGCAGATCCTGCGCCAATCGGGAGCCAACAACGTGATTCCAACAGCGGAGTCCGCCGGACGCCTCATGGGTATGTCGGTGCTTAGCCACACCGCCGGTGAGATCATGGAAGACCTCTTGGACTCCACACGGGGCCTAGAAGTCATGGAGCGAGAGATAACCCGCGAGGAACTCGGCCTCTCACCCGCGCAGCTCGATGCCGCAGGGCAACTCGTGCTCGCCGTTATCCGCGGGGGCATCGCGCACCGATTCGACACTGGCACCATCCGACAGTTGGAACACGGTGATCGCGTCGTCGTTATTCAAAACACCGCTACCGACTAGCGCGCACCAAGAGCCAACCAACCGGCCCGACCCCAGGAGGACCGATGTTCGCGATCACTCAGCAAGTCCACGGCGGCCCGGAGACGCTGCAATGGGAAAAGCTCCCCGATCCCACGCCCGGACCCAACGAGGTGATCATCGAGATTGCCGCGAGCGCGGTGAACCGCGCTGACATCTTGCAGCGCGAGGGCAAGTACCCGCCGCCCGAGGGCGCCACCGACATCATCGGTCTGGAGTGTTCGGGCACCATCGCATCCGTTGGCGCAGCGCTAACCCTCGATCGCATCGGTGAGCGCGTAACCGCGCTCTTACCCGGAGGCGGCTACGCCACGCGCGTGGGTGTTCCGATCGGTCAAGTTATGAGCGTCCCTGAGGGTGTTGACCTCATCACCGCTGGAGCTCTTCCCGAAGTGGCGTGCACGGTGTGGAGCAATTTGGTGCACGTGGCCCACCTGCGCGAGGGCGAAACGATCCTCATTCACGGCGGTGGAAGTGGCATCGGCACGATGGCAATTCAGATTGCACGAGCACTCGGTGCGCAGGTTGCCGTGACCGCGGGCAGCCAGCGCAAACTCGACGCCTGCGCCCAACTCGGTGCGGATCATCTCATCAATTACAACGATGACGATTTCGTCTCCGCGATCAAGGACGCAACAGCCGGCCGCGGCGCTGATGTCATCCTCGACAACATGGGCGCGAAATATCTGGCACGTAATGTCGAAGCACTAGACCGCAATGGCCGGCAGGTCACCATCGGCATGCAAGGTGGCATCACCGCCGAACTAGATATGTCGGTTATGGCCGGAAAGAACGTTGGGTTGTTCGCCACGAGCCTGCGTCGTCGTCCGGATGCAGAGAAGGCGACGATCTGCCGCGAGGTAGAGAAGTATGTGTGGCCATGGATCGAGACCGGCGTGGTCAAGCCCGTTGTCGACCGCGTGATGCCGATGACCGAAGCCGGCGCCGCACAGGCCTTGGTGGAATCCGGCGACATCATCGGCAAAGTCGCCCTCACCACCCCTTAACCGTTTCCTCCAGCCTCTGGCTGATCGACCGTGATTCCTCCACATTTAACGCCGCATCCGTCTTTTCCTCCACCCTGATTCACTAGGCACATGCGAATCGACGTCTGGGCAGATCTGGTGTGTCCGTGGTGCTTCATCGGCAAGCGGCGGCTGCTGCGCGCACTCGAGCAATTCGAAAACAATGACGACGTAACCATCGTCCACCGCGCCTTCCAGCTAGACCCCTCCGCGAGCACCCGATCCGAACCCGCGGTCGACCACCTCGCTGCCAAATACGGCGTCACCCGCGAGCAGGCGCTTGACATGATGTCCGAGGTGACCGAAGTCGCCGCGGCCGAAGGCCTCGACTACCGGCTCGACCAAACGATGACCGGCAACACCCGCGACGTTCACCGCTTCGTCCTGTGGGTGCAAGACACCCAGCCCGAACTCACCCAGCCGCTGCTCGCCGACCTCTACTCCGGTTACTTCGAGCGCGGCGAGCGCATCTTCACCATCGAGGATCTCCTCCCCTTCGCCGCGAAGCATGGGATCAACGACGACGCCACTACGCAGTTACTCGAAGGCCGCGACTACCTCGACCGCGTGAACGCAGAGCAGGCGACCGCTCGCGAGCTCGGCGCCAGCGGTGTGCCGTTCTTCGTGTTCAACGAACGGGTTGGCCTTTCTGGCGCCCAACCGATCGAGGCCTTCCACCAGGCTTGGGAGCAAGCAGCCGTCGACCACCCCTAACCGAATCCCCCGGATTCCGGGGGAAACGATCAGATTCGGGGCGATTCCGGGGGAAGCGAAGCGAATCCCCCGGAATCCGGGGGAAACGATCAGAAGGGTGGGGTTGCTCGAGCCCGAGCGACACCCTCGGCCTGCGAGTGCATCGGTGCACCACGCAAGGCCGCTAGCCGGTCGCTGAGCAAAGACAGATCCTTATCCGGGCCGTCCATGCGTACCGGTTCGATCAGCGATGCATCAAACCCGAACTCCTTCGCCACCAGTCTCCCGAAGTCAACTTTCGCCAGCGCATCGCGTGCCACCACGTGGAATACACCGGATTCACCGGAGTCGACGATCTTCTCAATCGAAGAAATCACATCCTCCACGAAGAGGGATGTCACGGTGTAGTTCACGAACCCTGGGACTTGATGCCCAGCTGAGAGTTCGCGGACGAAAAACTCCAGGATTGACTTCGTGCCACGTGGACTCCATCCGAAGAAGTTGGTGCGCGCGATCACCGCGGATGGATGCGCGCTCACCACTGCTTCTTCCCCTGCTGCCTTGGATCGACCGTAGGCCGAAGTCGGTGAGACTTGTTCATCTTCCGCGTACCAACCGCGCTCTCCGGAGAACACGGCATCAGTCGATATGTAGACAAAGCGCGCCCCAACATCAGAAGCGGCCGCGGCTAAGTCGCCGCTCGCCTGCGCATTGATCCGCAGAGCAAGCGCCTCATCGTCCTCACAAGCACGGTGATCCGCGAGTGCCGCACAATGCACAATCACATCGGGCTTGGCTGCAAACACTGCCTGGTGAATCGAAGATGAATCAAGTAAGTCCGCCGTGACTACCCGTGGACACCAGGGCGCTGAGTCCGGATCACGCACCAAGCCGACTACTTCGTGGGAAACGGCTAGGGAACGAATCGTGTTTGCTCCCAGGAACCCGCTCGCCCCTGTGATCAACCACCGCACGGAGGTGATTGTGCCCTAGTGGGCGTCGGTCAACGCCGCGATGCGCCGTATCAAGTACTGCGAGAAGTAACCCTGATACTTCGCTTGCAGTGCCGGATCTCGCCAATCGGCACCGGTCACCACACCGCGACAGGTGGCCTCCGCGCACAAACAAGGGAATTCGTCGTAGTCGGAGGCATCTGTCATTGCGTAGTCGAAAGTCAGTTCCTCGCCCACCAGAATGTCTCGCATCGCGATCAACACGGCCGATCCAATAACTCCGCAGTTCGGCTCGCAGGAGTGGTTGAGCATGTCTCCCGGCTCGGGCACATCACTCGAGACGATGTACAAGTCGTGATCGACCTGGATCGAGCGGCTCTGCCGATCCTCGTTCATCGTGGATAACGTGGCTCGGTCGACCACCCATCCCCCGAAACCCGCGACCGTCTCACCGGCGGCGATGGGTTCAGTTGCGTACGAACCCCAACCCTTACCGCCAGCAGGTCGTGCTTGCGCTTTCGGTGTCAACCAGTTGTAGTCCAACAAGGCCACCCTTCTCGGCCCCGGATCCCGGGGAAAACCGACACGAGCGCAAGAGTCTGACACAGGAAAATGACCGGCCCCTAACCGGGCAGGCACCGAACATGAAGTGGTCAGCCGCCTCCTGACACGATGGGCACATGAGCGAGCAGCAACCCGTGATCAGCCAGGACGGCGCACCCGTTGAGCCAAACACACACAACAACGACGCCACCGACTCTCCAACGCCCACCGACCCCTCGAGCCTCGTGCAACAGCCCGCCAAGGTGATGCGCATCGGTTCGATGATCAAACAGTTGCTTGAGGAAGTGAAATCCGCACCCCTGGACGAAGCTGCCCGTGCCCGGCTCAGCGAGATCTACTCCCAGTCGATCAGCGAACTCAAGGACGGGCTGGCCCCGGAGTTAGTGGATGAGTTACAGCGGCTTTCTTTGCCCTTCACCGAGGACACGGCACCCAGCGAGGCCGAACTTCGCATAGCGCAGGCCCAACTCGTCGGCTGGCTCGAAGGGCTCTTCCATGGCATCCAGGCCGCGGTGTTCGCCCAGCAGATGGCGGCCAAAGCCCAACTCGAGCAGATGCGCGGCCAGCCACAGCTGATGGCCGGTGGAGGGGCGCCGGGCGGTGCGCCTTCGCCCGATGATCAGCCCGAGCAACCAGGTGGAGTCGGGCACTACCTCTAAGCACACCCCCTGCCCGCGGATAGGTTTAGCCGGTGATCGACCCCATCGTCTTGCGCACCGATCCGGAACGCATCCGTGAATCCCAGCGCCGCCGAGGCGAGGACGTCAGCGTTGTGGACCGGCTCATCGAGGCCGACCAGCAGGCCCGCGACGAACGCCAGCGATTCGATGAGTTGCGCGCTGAACAAAAGACTTTGGGCAAGCAGATCGGTCCACTCCAAGGCAAGCTCAAGAACGCAGACGACGCCACCAAGCCTGCACTCCAAGCGCAGGTGGACGAACTGATGGTCAAAGCCCAAACGCTCGCCGACGAAGTGAAAGCGGCCGATGCCGCCGCGGACGCGGCTGCTGAACGGTCCACGGCGCTGTGGCTGGAGGTTTCCAACCTGGTCAACCTCGATTCACCTGTTGGTGGTGAAGAGGACTTCCGGATTCTCGAACATGTGGGTACGCCGCGGGACTTCGCGGCGGAAGGCTTTGCTCCGAAAGATCACCTGGAAATCGGTGAAGCACTTGCAGCGATCGATGTTGAGCGGGGCGCGAAGGTGTCCGGCTCGCGGTTCTTCTACCTCACTGGTCCCGGTGCGGAGTTGGAGTTCGCGCTGCTCAACCTCGCGATGGAGCACGCACGCCGGCATGGACTCACTCCGGTGATCACTCCCACGCTCGTGCTTCCCAGCGCGATGGAGGGCACCGGTTTCCTCGGTCAAGCCGCTGAGAATGTCTACCGGATCGAATCCGATGACATGTATCTCGTGGGCACAAGCGAAGTGCCGCTGGCCGCATTCCACTCTGATGAAATCATCGAGTCCGAAGAGTTACCGCTGCGCTACGCCGGCTGGTCGAGTTGTTTCCGCCGCGAAGCCGGCTCTTACGGCAAGGACACCCACGGCATCATCCGCGTACACCAGTTCGACAAGGTAGAAATGTTCGTCTTCTGTGAACCGGACAAGGCTGAAGAAGAGCACGCGAACCTGTTGGCGTGGGAGAAGGAATTCATCGACGCCCTCGAAATTCCCTACCGGGTAATCGACGTAGCTACCGGGGATCTGGGATCGAGTGCAGCCAAGAAGTTTGACATCGAAGCGTGGATCCCTACGCAGGACGCCTACCGCGAAGTTACGAGCACCTCGAACACCACGGAGTACCAGGCACGACGCCTCAAGATCCGCATGCGCAAAGACGGCAACACTGCACCCCTGGCCACCCTCAACGGAACGCTGTGCGCGATGCCGCGCATCATCGTCGCGTTGCTGGAAAACCATCAGCAAGCCGATGGCAACGTCGCTATCCCCATCGCCCTACGTCCCTACCTCGGAGGTCGAGTCACGCTGTGACCACAGCCAACGTTCCGCACATCAACGACGGGCTCCCGATTGACTGGACGCCGCAACTCATCGCCCTGGATATCGACGACACTCTCACCGTGCACCTCGGTGACATGAAGCCGCGCGTGATCGAAGCTATCGCCGATGTGCATGCCAAGGGCATCGATGTTGTCTTGGCCACCGGTCGCTCGTTCGATACGACCACCCCGGTTGCCCGCGATGCCGGTATCGACGGTCATGTGGTGTGTAGTAACGGAGCGATCCTGGGAGACGTTGCGAAGAACAAGATCATCGAGGCAGTCACTTTCGATGCCACACCTGTGGTGGAACAACTGACCGAACTAGTGCCCGGTGCGGTCTTTGCCGTCGAAGACATGCACGGGGTGTTCTACACAACCCATATGTTCTCCACCGGCCCGCTTGGCTTGCGCATCGAAGAAGTCTCGATGGAGGAGTTGACCAAAGAGCCGGTCGTTCGCCTGGTCATGCGTAGTAATCGGCACACCGAAGAAGCCTTCGGTGAAGCCGCCGCTCAGCTCGGTTTCCACCAGGTGGTCTACGGCGTGGCCGATGTCGCGTGGATGGACGTGGGGCCGCATGACGTCAGCAAGGCATCCATGCTGCACGAGGTCTGCGCCCGCAGGGACATCCCGGCCGAGCGCGTAGTGGCTATCGGGGACAACTGGAACGACGTCCAAATGCTTAAGTGGGCCGGTCTTGGTGTGGCCATGGGGCATGCCGTCCCGGAAATCCAAGCTCAGGCGAACCTGATCACCCTCGATGAGCCCGGCGATGGCGTTGCCGCGGTCCTCGAAGCGATCGCGGCCTCCTGATTACTCGAAGCCGCGCTGCATCGCCTCGGTGATCGCCTCGCGCCAATCGCGCATTTCGGTCAGCCCGGCTTCGGCCCAGCGCCGGTGCCCCAGCACCGAGTACGCCGGTCTGGGCGCGGGGCGCACGAATTGTTCGCTGGTCACCGCGACCACCCGTGCCGGATTAGCGCCGATCTGCCGGAAGATCTCCTGGGTGAAGCCGTGCCAGGAGACTTCACCGGAGTTGGTCCCGTGGAAGGTTCCAGCGGCCGGCCTAGCATCCACCAGCGCCACGATTTGCGCTGCAAGATCCGCCGCGTAGGTGGGTTGACCTATCTGGTCGTCAACCACATCGATCGTCTCGCGCTCGGATTCCAAGCGAAGCATGGTTTTCACGAAGTTGCTTCCCTCGTGCCCGTACAACCACGCGGTCCGCACGATGTAATGCGCGTCGGGCAGCATCGACTGCACCGCCATCTCCCCCGCCAACTTGGTGCGCCCGTAAGCAGACTGAGGGTCGGGCGAAGCATCTTCGTCGTATGGGGAAGAGGCTTCTCCGGAGAAGACATAGTCGGTGGAAATCTGCACCAGCCACGCACCGGTTACCCGGCAAGCGGCAGCAAGCTTCTCCGGGCCTTCGCCGTTGACAGCCATCGCAGCCGGTTCATTCTCTTCAGCAGCATCAACGGCCGTCCAGGCAGCACAGTTGATGACGACATCAGGCTTGAACTCCGAGACGGTATGCGCAACGGATTCCGTGGACGTGATGTCCAACTCCGGCAGGTCGATCCCGAGAACTTCGTCACCTGAACGCGCTGCATACAAGCGCACCAGCTCTGATCCAAGTTGACCGTTTGCGCCGGTCACGAGCACACGCATGGGCTAGCAGCCGTTACCGGGTTTTGGTGATCTCGGCGCGCTCCTTGAGCGGGCGCCACCAGGCTTCGTTATCCCGATACCACTGCACCGTCTCGGCGAGGCCCTCCGAGAAGCTGTGCAG
>ERZ891134.1074-NODE-1074-length-20160-cov-7.109923_pt1 | contig 20160 bp, 15 predicted proteins | sample MGYA00520888_ERZ891134 | MGnify/ENA primary metagenome ERZ891134 (study PRJEB32303, sample SAMEA104408692) | aquatic metagenome | biome: Brackish water; feature: Coastal; material: water | place: Baltic Sea | collected 2014-10-23 | depth 10 m ... | reverse complement strand
AACTCTGCGGTTTCTGGAGCATCGGATCCATGGATCACATTGCGACCAATGTTCACGGCCAAATCGCCACGGATGGTGCCGGGCTCAGACTCCAAAGGCTTTGTGGCACCTATCAGCTTGCGGGCACTAGCGATTACGCCATCGCCTTCCCAAACCATGGCAACCACCGGACCTGACGTGATGAAGCTCACCAAACCAGCGAAGAAAGGACGCTCTTTATGAACGCCGTAGTGCTCCTCCGCGAGGGCACGACTGGGGGTGATCTGCTTCAAGCCCACCAACTTGAATCCCTTGCGCTCAAAACGACCCAGGATCTCGCCGACCAGGCCGCGTTGGACACCATCAGGCTTAATGGCGACGAAAGTGCGTTCAGCCATGGAGAGGAGCAGCAATGAAAAACGTCGTCATCGTCCACGGTGGCCCACCCGCTTGGCAAGCACATGCCCTGAACTGGGACGACGAAAGTCCCTAGATTTCCGCAATCCCCCTTGCGTGAAAACGTGGCAGACGGCGAAGGCTGGTCGATTCAGAACAGTACTGAGCTGTATGGCTTGGAGCGATGGGGCGACCCTTACTTTTCGATCAATGCCCGCGGTCACATCAGCGTTCAACCGCAGGGTGAGCGGGGCGGAAGCCTCGATCTCCACGACCTTGTTCAGGAGTTGCGCAGTCGCAACCTCAGCCTCCCCCTCCTGATTCGCTTCGACGACATCCTCGAGGACCGGCTCGAACGGCTCCACAGCGCCTTTGAACGTGCAATCGCCCAATACGGCTACAAGGGGCGATATCAAGGGGTATTCCCGGTGAAATGCAACCAGCAGCGCCACGTCGTGGAAGAGCTGGTGAGTTGCGGCAAGCGTTGGAACTTCGGGCTGGAGGCAGGGAGCAAAGCGGAACTGCTGATTGCACTTTCACTTCTCGACGATCCAGACGCTCTGCTGATTTGCAACGGCTACAAAGATCGGCTCTACATCGAGACTGCAATTTTGGCGAGGCGCTTGGGGCGTCGCCCCGTGGTGGTGATCGAACAACCCGATGAAGTGGATCGAATCATCGAGGCGAGCCGCAACTTGGGAGCCGCGCCATACATCGGAATCCGAGCCAAATTGGCCAGCCGCAGTACGGGCCGGTGGGGCAGTTCCGTCGGCGACAAAGCCAAATTCGGACTCGCCATCCCCGATTTACTGACGACTGTCGAACGCTTGCGGGACAACGGCTTACTCGACGATCTACGGCTCCTGCATTTCCACATCGGCAGCCAAATCAACGACATCGCCGTCCTGAAAGATGCGCTCCAAGAAGCCGGACAGATCTATGTAGAGCTCACCCGGCTCGGCGCACCGATGGGGTTCCTTGACGTGGGGGGAGGCTTAGGGATCGACTACGACGGCAGCCGCACAGCAACGGCAGCCTCCACCAACTACTCATTGCAGAACTACGCCAACGATGTGGTGGCGACAGTGCGGGAATGCTGCGAACCCAATGGGGTCGCCCTGCCAACGCTGGTGAGCGAAAGCGGTCGCGCCATTGCCAGCCATTTCTCCTTGCTGGTGTTCGATGTGCTCGGCAGCAGCCGGTTGCCCGCCTCGATTCCCCCCGCCATAGAAGACGAGCCGCTGATTGTTCGCAATCTGCGGAGCACCCTCGAGACGATCCACAACCTTGATGGATCCGACCAAGCCGATCTGCCACCCCTGCAGGAGGCTTGGAACGATGCCTTGAAGTTCAAGCAAGACGCGCTGGCAGCATTCCGGCTGGGGTATGCGGGGCTGCCAGAACGGGCGACCGCCGAACAACTCACGTGGGCCTGCGCTGCCGCCATTGCGGAACGCTTGCCATCGGGGCCTTCCGTCCCCGAGGAACTCCAAGCCCTCAAAGCTGCCCTGGCGGAGACGTATTACGCCAACCTCTCGGTGTTCCGATCAGCCCCAGACACCTGGGCGATCGATCAAATCTTTCCAGTGGTCCCGCTCCAACGCCTCGAAGAACGTCCAACTCTGTTGGCCAGCTTGGCTGACCTCACCTGCGATTCCGACGGTCGCCTCAATCGCTTTATCGGGAATGGTCAAGCCAAACCCCTGCTCGAGCTGCATCCGCTCATCGACGATGAGCCTTACTTGATCGGACTGTTTTTAAGTGGTGCTTATCAAGAGGTGATGGGCAATTTGCACAACCTGTTCGGCACCACCAATGCTGTGCATATCCGCCTTAGCCCTGGCGGGAGTTATCGAGTGGATCATGTGGTTCGTGGCGACACCAATGCCGACGTCCTGAAGGCGATGGAACACGATCCAGACCTGTTATTAGAACGGTTACGGGTTGCCGCCGAAGGGGCCATCAGCAACGGTCAACTGAGGATCGAAGAGTCAAGACGACTGCTCGATCACTTGGAGAGCAGCCTCCGGCAGACCACCTACCTCCAAGACTGAGAACACTCTGAACCCTGTGGAGATGTCTCTGTGGGCGCCCCAATGGGGCCGACATCAGCCTTGTTGCTGAAGAGCAGCCTCCAACTCCGTGCGTGCTGTCTCCAACGCCCCAGCAAGAGCCGCGCCATCCCGCCCCCCCGCCTGAGCCAGGTTGGGGCGTCCGCCGCCACCCCCGCCACAGAGCTTGGCGATCGCCCCAATGAATTTGCCGGCCTGTTGCTTAGCGGCGATCACATCCTTGCCAAACGCTGCCACCAAAATCACCTTCCCTTGATCAGATGGATCGGGGAGACCGCCGAGCACCACGGCAGCACCATCGCCCAACTGGGCAGCCAGGCTCTGGGCGGCTCCCTGCAACCCCGCGCCATCCACACCATCCAAACGTTCCACTAACAGTTGAAAACTGCCAACGGCAACAGCCTTCGTTGCCAATGCTGCCGACTTGGCGACTGCTAATTCGGCCTGAGCAGCGATCAGAGCTTTACCGGTGCTCTTCAACTCCTCCTGCAAGGCCACGACCCGCTCAACGATCTCACCGGGCTGCGCCTTGAAGCGATCGCCGAGCTGCTTCACCACAAGCTCTCGCTCATTGAGATACCCCAACACCGAGGCCCCAGCTACCGCTTCAATTCTGCGAATTCCAGCGGCAACACCACTCTCACCAATGATCTTGAACAGACCGATTTCAGCGGTATTGGCGACGTGCGTTCCACCGCACAATTCCATCGACACCCCAGGTACATCCACAACACGCACCACGTCGGCATACTTCTCGCCAAACATGGCGACGGCACCAGCCGCCTTCGCCTGATCAATCGCCATCTCCTCCACCAACAGGCCATGGGCCTCAGCGATCCAGCCATTGATCAACGTTTCGATCTGCTCTAACTGCTCCGTCGTCACCGCTTGCGGGGCGTGGAAGTCGAATCGCAGGCGATCAAAATCGACAAGAGACCCCGCCTGACCAATCCCTGGATCCACCACTTGCTTCAAGGCCGCCTGGAGCAGATGGGTTGCGGTGTGGTTCGCCTGAGCACGTCGACGACAGGCTCGGTCCACCTGCGCTGTGATCGCATCGCCCACGGTCAGCTGACCGCGTTCAATCCGTCCGGCATGCACGAACACATCCCGACTGCGACTCACCGACTCAATCGCAACGATGACATCGGCACCAGACAGCACCCCGCGGTCTCCCACCTGGCCGCCACCTTCGCCATAGAACGGCGTTGACTCGAGCACGATTTGCACATGGTCGCCCGCGGCGGCAGAGCTGGCCGGCTCACCGTTGACCACTAACGCCTGCACACAGCTGGGCTGCTCCAGATGCTGGTACCCCTGGAAAGCGGTGGCTTTTTGATTGGCAACAACCTGATCGATCGCATCCTGCAAGGTGAGGTCGATGCTCACCGCCGCGGCCTTGGCCCGTTGACGTTGTTGCTCCATCGCCTCCTCAAAGCCAGCCAAATCAACCTCGAGCCCCTGCTCCTCGGCGATTTCTTGGGTGAGCTCTAAAGGGAAGCCATAGGTGTCGTAAAGCTCAAAGGCTTGGGCGCCACTGATCTGCTTCGGCTTGCTTTGCAGCACATCGGTGAGCAGCTTCTCGCCCCGCTCCAACGTTTCCAAGAAGCGCGATTCCTCCCGCTGAAGCTCGGCCAAGATCACCTCCTGCCGCTCCAGCACTGAGGGGTGAGCGTCTTTTAGAAGTGCAATCGAGGCCTCTCCCATCCTGACCAGGAACGGCTGATCGATCCCCAGCAAACGACCGTGACGGACAACCCGGCGCAACAGACGCCGCAAGATATATCCACGCCCCAAGTTACTGGCCATGACGCCATCACAAATCAGCTGCGTCACAGCACGGCTGTGGTCTCCAATCACTTTGAGAGACGTTTGTCGTGCATCGTCGAGCTGGTGATAGTCGACACCTGCAAGATCAGCCGCCGCTTTGATCAGCGGAAAAATCAGATCTGTTTCGTAGTTATTGGGCACTCTCTGAAGAATCTGAGCCATCCGCTCGAGACCCAGACCGGTGTCGATGTTGCGGTTTGCCAACGGCGTGAGGCTGCCCTCAGCGTCGCGGTTGTATTGCATGAACACCAAGTTGTAGAACTCGATGAAACGGTCGTCGTCTTCGAGGTCAATGGCGTCATCACCGAGTTCAGGCTTGAAGTCGTAGTAGATCTCCGAACAAGGCCCACAGGGTCCCGTCGGACCCGATGCCCAAAAGTTATCGGCTTCATCCATGCGGATGATCCGCTTGGGATTCACCCCCACCACATCGCGCCAAATCTGTTCAGCCTCATCGTCTTCTCGAAAGACGCTCACCACCAGATGCTTGGGATCAATGCCATACACCTGCGTACTCAGCTGCCAAGCCCACTCAATCGCCTGTTGTTTGAAGTAATCCCCAAAGGAAAAATTGCCGAGCATCTCGAAAAACGTGTGATGCCGCGCCGTACGACCCACGTTCTCGATGTCGTTGGTGCGAATGCACTTTTGACTACTTGTTGCCCGCGGAGCAGGCCGCTCCTGCTGACCAAGGAAGACCGGCTTGAACGGCAACATCCCAGCGATGGTGAGCAGCACCGTTGGATCCTCAGGAATCAACGACGCGCTTGCCATCACCTTGTGACCCCGTTCCTCGTAGAACCGCAGGAACGCCGCACGGATCTCAGCACCAGTGCGGGGCAGAGACGCTGCAGAAGACGACGGAGCGGCGGCAGCCATGAAAGGAAAGGAGGATCCATCCGTCATGATCGCCCCTAAGCCGCCGGCAGCGGTGCCTGCACCGCCCCACAACGATCACGAATCCCGCAATCGACTGCGACTCCAGTCGATTGGCTGGGCCTTGCTGGCTGGCATCAGCGCTGGCGCAATCGGCCTGGGATGGGGCTTAGACCCTGGGATTCGTTCCGGCGGATGCGGTCTGTTTTATGGATTATTGGCGTTTCATTTGCACCGCGCCGAGCCGGATGACCAGCACTTACAGGCCGGTCTTGTGGGGGCAATCTGCGGAGTTCGCAGTCTTGGAATGCCCTTACCCCTTGACAACTGGCACTCCGATGGCTTGGCATTGATGATGTTGGAGCTCTTACAAGCCTGGCTGCCGTTGATCGGCAGTGCTCTCTTGCTCCATAGCACTCTCCGCTTCCTGCCCGCGTCGGGGCCATGAGCCTGCTGCACGCCACCTGGCTTCCCGCCATTCGTACTTCCAGCAGTTCCGGACAACCGGCACTGCTCGTTTGGGCTGACACCTGGCGTGTCGCCTCACCGGAGGGTCCTGGGCTCACACCAGCTCTGCATCCCTTCACCCTCGGCTCTGACGATCTCAAAGCTTGGTTGACCGAACGAGACCTGATGCCTGGGGGCAGCATCGATGCCACAGCCTGCCTCACCCTGCCAAGCCGCACCGTCAAAGCCCGCAAAAGTCGAACAAAAGCCAGCGAACCAGAGGCGGATGAACCCGCCTGGACCGGATTGCCCATGCAGGCAGGAGAACCCATTCCGAAACAGATGGAATGGTGGCCATGGCAAGTACAAGGCCTCGCAGTCGAGCCTTCCGCTGCAACGGAATGGCTTGCGCGTTTGCCCCTTTCGGGCCGTCATCCCGATCTCGGAGATGAACTGCGCTGGTGGAGTCATCTCCAACGTTGGTCACTGAGCTTGGTGGCCCGTGGTCGCTGGATTCCTCAGATGGAATTAAGCAAAGGCGAGGGGTACCCCCACCGAGCGCGCTGGGTTCCCTTGCTCAACCGTGAGGAAGATCGACGGCGCCTCGAAGACCTCGCCACCACATTGCCCCTAGTGGCGACATGTGCACTCCCATGGCGTGAGCCACTCGGACGCCGCAGCAACCGCACCACCAGACTTCGCCCAGAAGCAATGCGAGCCGCCAATCCGGTTGCTTGCTGCCGCCCACGGAGCGGTCGCCTACGGGTGGCCACCTTGCTTGAAGACTTGGTGGATGCCGAGCTGCGCAAAGGATTCGAACCCACCACTGAGGGGCTTGATCCCCTGCTCACCCTGTGGCAAGAGGCCCTGGCCTCAGAAACCGGTGTTGTGGAGGTGGGCAACGAAGAGGCAGAACGCCTCACCGCGGCAAGCCTGCACTGGCGCGAGGGAATTGCCGGAGGCTTCGCAGCCGCCCGCACTTGCCTCGAACTGAACACCCCCAACGAAGGCGAAGAACTCTGGGACTTGAAGTTTGGATTACAAGCCGAAGCGGATCCCAGCCTCAAACTGCCCGCCGCCGCGGCCTGGGCGTCAGGAGCGGAAACTCTGCAATTGGGGGAAATCAAAGTTGACCAGGCTGGGGAAGTGCTGCTGGAGGGCCTCGGTCGCGCCCTCACGGTGTTCCCTCCCATCGAACGCGGACTGGAAAGCGCAACACCGGAAACGATGCAGCTCACGCCGGCGGAGGCATTTGTTTTGGTGCGAACAGCAACGCACCAGCTGCGCAATGCCGGTATTGGCGTCGAGCTGCCCCCAAGCCTTTCTGGAGGCCTGGCCAGTCGTCTCGGATTAGCAATCAAGGCAGACCTACCGGATCAGTCCAGGGGTTTCACCCTCGGTGAATCTCTTGATTGGAGCTGGGATCTCATGATCGGCGGCGTCACACTCACCCTGCGGGAGCTCGAACGTCTCAGCGGGAAGCGCAGTCCACTGGTGCGCCACAAGGGTGCCTGGATCGAACTGAGACCCAACGATCTGCGCAATGCCGAACGCTTCTGTGGAGCCAACCAGGAGCTGAGCCTCGACGATGCCCTACGGCTCACGGCCACAGAAGGTGAGCTGATGATGCGCTTGCCGGTGCATCGCTTTGATGCAGGTCCTCGTCTGCAGGGGGTTCTCGAGCAATACCACCAGCAGAAAGCCCCCGATCCGCTGCCGGCTCCAGAGGGATTCTCTGGACAACTCCGTCCCTATCAAGAACGTGGCCTTGGCTGGCTGGCCTTCCTGCATCGCTTCGATCAAGGCGCATGCCTGGCGGACGACATGGGCTTAGGCAAGACCATCCAGTTGTTGGCGTTCCTGCAGCACCTCAAAGCGGAAAACGAACTCAAACGCCCGGTGCTGTTGGTGGCACCAACATCAGTCCTGACGAATTGGCGACGGGAAGCGGAAGCCTTTACCCCCGAGCTGTCGGTGAAAGAGCACTACGGCCCCCGCCGCCCCTCAACCCCTGCCGCCTTGAAAAAAGAGCTGAAGAATGTAGATCTCGTCCTCACCAGTTATGGCCTGATGCAACGCGACAGCGAGCTGCTGGACAGCCTCGACTGGCAAGGCGTTGTGATCGATGAAGCGCAGGCGATCAAAAACCCTGGAGCGAAACAAAGCCAAGCGGCCCGTGACCTGGCCCGAGCTGGAAAGACCAGCAGGTTCCGGATTGCACTCACCGGCACACCGGTGGAAAACCGCGTCAGCGAACTGTGGGCGCTGATGGATTTCCTCAACCCGAAGGTGTTGGGAGAGGAGGACTTCTTTCGCCAGCGCTACCGCATGCCAATTGAGCGCTACGGCGATATGTCGTCGTTACGCGATCTCAAAGCACGGGTGGGGCCCTTCATCCTGCGCCGGCTTAAAACCGACAAGTCGATCATTTCCGACCTGCCTGAAAAGGTGGAGCTCAGCGAATGGGTGGGGCTCAGCAAAGAACAGAAATCGCTCTACAACAAAACCGTTGAAGACACCCTCGACGCCATTGCCACCGCGCCCCGGGGGCAGCGACATGGCCAGGTGCTAGCGCTCTTGACCCGGTTGAAACAGATCTGCAACCACCCAGCCCTAGCCCAGCGCGAAGGGGCTGTAGACGACGAATTCCTGGGCCGTTCCGCCAAGCTCATGCGACTCGAAGAAATCCTCGAAGAGGTGATCGAAGCCGGCGATCGCGCTTTGCTGTTCACCCAGTTCGCTGAATGGGGGCACCTATTGCAGGCCTGGATGCAACAACGCTGGAAGTCTGAGGTTCCCTTCCTGCACGGCGGAACCCGTAAGAGTGATCGGCAAGCGATGGTGGATCGATTCCAAGAGGACCCCCGGGGACCTCAACTCTTCCTGCTCTCGCTCAAGGCCGGAGGTGTTGGCCTGAACCTCACCCGGGCCAGTCATGTATTCCATATCGACCGCTGGTGGAATCCAGCGGTGGAAAACCAAGCCACAGACCGGGCTTATCGAATTGGTCAAACCAACCGGGTGATGGTGCACAAATTCGTCACCCGTGGCTCGGTGGAAGAAAAGATCGACCAAATGATTCGTGAAAAAGCTCGCATGGCTGAAGACGTCATCGGCTCCGGTGAAGACTGGCTCGGGAGCCTTGGCGGCGATCAGCTACGCAATCTTGTTGCCCTCGAGGACACCTAACCATGAACTCAAACACGAACACAAACAGCGGCATCACCGCCATTGGCGATGACGGCTTAGGGCAACAGCCCTGGTGGGTTGAGCAATGGATGGAGCTGATCAACGGCTACCGATTCAAGAAACGACTCGAACGCGCTTGGGGCTATGCCCGCGAAGGCAACGTCACCTCGATTCGCTTCGAGGGACGCCGGGTGCATGCTCGAGTACAGGGCACCGATGAAGAGCCCTACAAAGTGAAGCTTTGGCTCGATGTACTCAACGACGAGGACTGGGGCTATGTGCTCGAAGCGCTCACCCAGAAAGCTCGATGGTCCGCTCAACTGTTGGCAGGAATCATGCCGTCAGACATCGAGCGGGCTTTTGCTGCCAGTGGCAAACGCTTGTTTCCGTTCAAGCTTCAAGAGGTACGCAGCGAGTGCAGCTGCCCAGACAAAGCCAACCCCTGCAAGCACATCAGTGCGGTGTACTTCCTGATGGGGGATCGCTTCAGCGAGGACCCCTTCGTGCTGTTCCAGCTCCGAGGACGCAATCGCTCAAAGCTGCTGGAAGATTTAGCCGAAAAACGGCGTAAAGCCCTGGCGGCCATGGTGAAAACCAAAGCCATTGGCAAGCAAAAAGTCGCCTCCATTTCAAAAAAGGCTCCTGAGGAAACCACGGCCACTCCCCCGCATCCCGCCGTGTTGGATCCTGCCCTTTGGTGGCATTACAACCGCAGCCTCGACGGCGATCTGGTGGTGGTGACGGCGGCGCTCGAAGGTGACACTGGCCTCGATGCCGCTGGTGAATTGCCGCTGGCAGAAGATCCTCGGTTTCCGGAGGCTCGCAACACATTCCTCGGGAACCTCAAGGCCCACGGCCAAGCCAGTGCCCAACGGGCGATGCTGCAAGCGATGGCTGCAGGCAGCTGAATCAAGCGTTCCGGCACACCAGCCATGCAATGGGACCCCCCCTGGTTGAAAGCGGACCAACAAGCCCTGGTGGCACAGCTTCTGCAGTCCCACCAATGGGCCTTCCAAAGGCCACTGATTGCTTCGGCGCGACAGCAACCACTGCGCCTGAGCTGCCAGGAATTGTTCGCCTGCGGGTTCCCTGTGCTGGCCCATGACGGCGGCCCAGATCCGAAGCTCACCTATGCCAATGCCGCTGCTTTAGGCCTATGGGATGCCCCATGGGACGACCTGGTGGGACTGCCGTCACGCCTCACCGCTCCAACCGCCGAACAGGCGGAACGCTCCCTTGCCCTCAACAAAGCCAAAAGCGAAGACGCCATCGAGGGCTACAGCGGGATCCGCATCAGCCGCAAAGGGAGACGATTCATGATTCAAAACGCCCGAATCTGGACCCTTTGGGATGAGCAACAACAAGCCTTTGGCCAAGCCGCAAGCTTCAGCAATTGGTGGTGGATGTGAAGCCGTTCGGTTTAAACGACAACTGAGGAGTAGCAACCGAACCATGTCGTACAGACCGAATCAAATTAGACGGTTCTTACGCTCCTCCTTCTCATCAAGACCACGCAGATTGCTGTGGCGGGCAAACAACCAAGTCCGCAGATGTACAACTCTTCGGATCAACAATCATGATCACTCTTCGTCAATCTCCCTTCGAACTCTTTGAGCGACTTGAGCAACAAATGGCCACCGCTGAGCGCGTGCCCCACGCCGAAATCCTTGAAGCCGAATCCACTTACACCGTGCGCTTGGAACTGCCTGGCGTTGATCACGATTCGATCGACATCAAGGCCACAGACCGCAACCTTGTGATCAGTGCCGAACGCCCTGCCACCCCTGATGACGACAACAATTCCACAGTGCTCAGCGAATTCCGCAATGGCACTTGGAGCCGCAGCTTCCGCTTCCCTCACAGCCTCAACAGAGAGCAACTGAAGGCCAGCTATCGCGACGGCATTCTTGAAATCACCGCTGGAAAAGCAATCGAGCACACCAGCGTGACGGTGCACATTGAAAAATGAAACATAAACAACAATGAATGAAGATCAAAACCTGACCTTCTCGCTCTGAGATGAAAGCTTTTTCAGCTCAGGACATGCACCAAAAAGAACGGAGCCCACCCCCGCTTTCACGGGGGTTTTTTATTGGACCCATGACTGGATCAATCCCTTAATCCCTTACTAAGCACCAACACCTAAGAAGGCATTAGCAACAAACAACACACTGAAGACAAGAAAGAACAACAAGCCAAACCAACACAAACCACGCATCAGCGGGCCATAACGATGTTCAACCGGAACGAGGCTGCTGTTGATCGTGTCCATCGCCATCCAGGCGAACAGAGGGGCAGAAAGAAAACTGCCGGTCATCGCGCCGAACACGAAGTCCTTCACACCAATGCCTCCGCTTTTGGCCACCACCAAGGCCACCACTGCAACCAACAGGTGAATCACCACCCACAACTGAAAACGACGGCGCTGGGGCCCTGGAGCTGCATCACCACTGTCCTGACCACCCAACAGCCCCTGAATCGCTGCAATGCTGCGGGGGTAGGCATCAAGACAGGTGATCGTGGTGCTGAACATCGCCGAGAACGCCGCCGGAATGATCACCCAAGCCGCCCAACCACCCATCGCTGCGGTGTAGAGCTTGATCAACTTCTGTGCAAATGACACGCCGCTGCCAGCGAGCATTCCATCGCCCGTGCCGTACATCGTGTACGCACCAAGCGTGATGAAAAACAAGGCCGTCAACACCGTGACGCCGTAGCCAAGGTTGAAGTCGAATTCCGCCTCCGCAGGGCTCGCGGTGTGGTCGGTGTCGCGAGCACGGGAAAACATCCACAACGATGGCCACACACACATCTCCACCGGCCCTGGCATCCAACCCATCAATGGGATCAGGAACGCCAAATTCGCCAGGGTCCACGGACTGGGATCGGTGGCGACCCAACTCGAGGCCACATCACCAACGGGGCCGCGAATCAGCAACGACACGGCCGCCACGCCTGTGAGCAGCGTGAGCAGGGCGACAAGAAGCTTGGACAAACGATCCAGAGCTTTGTAATGGCCCAACAACAGGATCAGCCCACTGACCACCAAAACCCCGATGGACAGGCCGTAGGGATCCCATCCGGTTAAACCAGGCACATTGGTGAGCAACAGCCCAGCCACGAAGCTCACGGCCGCAATCGTGGCCGTGCCGGTGACCAAACTCACCAGGAGATAAAGGGGGAGATAGGCCTTGTTACGCCGCTGGAACCCCTCCAACAAGGACAGCCCCGTCGCAGCGGTGAACCGCGTACCCACCCGTAAGAAGGGGTACTTGATCAGATTGGTGAGCAGGATCAACACCACCAACGCAAATCCAAACCGCGCTCCGGCGGTGGTGGACGACATCAGATGGGATCCACCAATACAGGCACCGGCCAACAGGATTCCGGGCCCAATGCTCTGACGCAGCGTCGATGACGCCATAAAGATCAAGCGATTTCTGCCATCTTCTGCGTCATCGGAGCAAACAGCCTTCTTAGAGTTGAAATCCGTCATGGTCGGTTTCATGGTTGTTGCCCCTACCGCACAGCGTTTAAGCCTCCAGTGCGAAGCGATTGCGGCAGATACAACCACGATTCGATCCCTCGACTGGGAACGCAGCCGTTTCGACATCGAATTCGGTTTACGCAATGGCACCACCTACAACTCCTTTCTGGTGCGAGGTGAGCGCACAGCTCTGATCGATAGCAGCCACGCCAAATTCAGGGACAGCTGGATCCCATTACTGAACGATCAAATCGATCCCAGCGCGATCGATTTTTTAATCGTGAGCCACACCGAGCCTGATCATTCAGGCCTGATTGGTGACCTTATCGATCTCAATCCTGAAATTGAAATCGTGGGATCGAAAGTGGCGATCCAATTTCTCCAAGACCAAGTGCACCGTCCGTTCCGATCCCGAGCGGTCAAAAGCGGCGAAGAATTAGATCTCGGCACCAATCCAGAGAGTGGGGTGCAGCACCGCTTTGAATTCCTCAGTGCCCCCAACCTGCACTGGCCCGACACAATTTTCTCCTTCGACCACGGCACCGGAACGCTTTATACCTGCGATGCCTTCGGACTTCATTACTGCTCTGATGAACTGTTCGACAGTGATCCCGGCGCGATCGCTCCAGACTTTCGCTTTTATTACGACTGCCTGATGGGCCCCAATGCCCGCAGCGTTTTGCAGGCGTTGAAACGCATGGACGCCCTGCCGGAGATCAACACGGTGGCCGTCGGCCACGGACCCTTATTGCGCCATCACCTCAGCCACTGGCTGAACGACTACCGCGAATGGAGTGGCCAGCGCAGCAAGGGTGAAAGTTATGCCGCCGTTTGTTACGTCAGTCAGTACGGCTTCTCAGATCGGATCAGCCAGGCCATCGCCCATGGCATTGGCAAAGCCGATGCTCAAGTGCAATTAGTCGACCTACGCGCCACCGACCCACAGGAACTCACGGCCTTAATTGGTGATGCCAAGGCCGTCGTTGCTCCCACATGGCCTGAAGAACCGGATGCTGATATGCAAGCTGCCATTGGAACGCTTCTTGCCGCCTTAAATCCCAAACAGCTCGTGGGTGTTTACGACGCTTTCGGCGGCAATGATGAACCGATTGACGCTGTTGCAGACCAACTCCGCAGTCAGGGCCAAAAACAAGCCTTCGCTCCGCTTCGCATCCGTCAGCTCCCACAAGGAAGCGATTACCAGCGCTGCGAGGAATCCGGAACTGACCTTGGCCAGCTGCTCACGAAAGAGAAAACCATTGCGGCAATGAAAAGCCTGGATGGCGATCTCGATAAGGCCCTGGGCCGGGTGAGTGGTGGCCTTTATGTGGTGACCGCAAGCCAGGGATCCGGCGAATCCCAACGACGCAGCGCCATGGTGGCTAGCTGGGTGAGTCAGGCCAGCTTCAGCCCTCCCGGACTGACCGTTGCCGTCGCGAAAGACCGTGCCATCGAAGCGTTAATGCAAGTGGGAGATCGCTTCGTTCTCAACGTGTTGCGTGATGACAACCATCAACCACTTCTCCGTCATTTCCTCAAGCGCTTCCCCCCCGGGGCCGATCGATTTGCAGGCGTCGCGGTGCTCGATGACGTCGCCGCGGGAGGCCCTGTGCTGAGCGATGCGCTGGCTTTTTTGGGTTGCCGCGTTGAACAACGGATGGAAGGTCCTGACCATTGGATTATTTACGCCGTGGTGGAACAGGGCAATGTGGCCGATGCCGATGGAAGTACCGCTGTTCATCACCGCAAAGTGGGCAATCACTACTGAAATAGTTCGATTAACGCATCGCTTGAGGCAAGTTATTGAACACCTTACGGACATGACGTTGCCGCAAGAATTCACGCCTATAGACAAGCCCATCAAAGCAAAAGTTCCATAACCTCTGAATGCGCCCTTCAGCTTTTTTATCGCAAAGACTGACGCTGTGAGGATGAGAGCAAAGGAAAGCAGCCGCCGACAATATATTCGTCCCAAATCCTGCCATTTGGATGCAAGGTGTTGGTGACGTGCTGATTAAATCCGAAAGGATGAGCTCAAGCGGAGAGTCACAGGGCAAAACCTTTAATTGAACATTACCAATACCCTTTAATCCTCGATTCAACTGCTGCTCGATCAATTTTAGATCTTGATGATTCTTGGGATGGGCTTGGACATAGAGATGGGGACTAACCTGGCCATTAGCCCTTAGACCATTGACATAGCGCTGCACTCTCGTCAAAAAATACTGCCAATCGTAAAACTTCTGAGCACACTTAATTCCCTTGACTCGCCCAAATAACTCGACCCGAAGGTGCCACTTCTTCACCTTTAAATAGGGAAGAAGCAGCAACGCATCACCATTGATAAAATTTACTGCAGGCTTTGATGCAGTCAAATCCCTGCCCATCATGGCAGAAAAATCTGAGCAACAGTCGAGAAAATGCTGCAGTCGCAGCTTATCAACACCTCGATTTAAAGGAATGAGATAGGAATAGTCGAGCCTCAAGTTCGGCCTCGACTCCAGCAAATGAAGAATCGAGCGACATCTCAATCGCCTCGCCTGAAAGGAATACAGCTTGGTTTCCACACCAATCGATTCCCCCAACTCAATCACAACATCTGGTGAGCAGCCCTTCAGCACTGCCTGCCCCTGCTTGTGATCAATCCTTGGCAACAACAAATAATCGCAAAACAATCCTGCTGGCTCTGCGTGCAAAGCGCTGAGTTCTCCAAAAACACAACGATGACCATCACGCGCAGCCAGGCGGATCAACACCTCCTCGAACGCATGGGCGGCGTGAACATGATCCAGTCGTTCCAATGACAACACCCGCAGATCCGTTCCATGGATGTTGCGATGGCGCAAATAGGCCAACGCGGAGAGTGTCGTAATCAGCTGCGACGAAACAACAACAACGGTGCGTGCCATGTCACAACCTGATTCAACAAATCAACCAGCGATCCAAGCGATGAACGTCGCTGTTCATGACCGTTGTACCGCAGCCATTGCAAGGCTTCACTCCACCTAGATTTAAGACCGATCAAGGAAGCGCGTGGTGAGCACTGCTGCAGGGCGTCGCACAATTCAATTACCGATCGACACCGGCGTGCTCTGCCTTAGAGGGCTGAGCCCTGAGCGTCATCGTTTTGAACTGGAATACGCCTTAGAGCGCGGAAGCACTGCCAACAGCGTGCTGTTCGAAGCCGGAGAGGGAGCCGCTGCCGTGCTCGTCCATCCTCCAGGGGCGGCGTACAGCAGCGTGTTCCTACCGCAACTCGACGCCCTGCTCGGCGATGCGGGACAACCCCTCCTGGTGGTGGTGGGTCATGTAAACCCAAACCGGATTGCGTTACTGCGCAGCCTGGCTGAGATTTATCCCAAACTTGAGCTGATTGCCTCCAACCCTGGCGCCAAGTTGCTGGAGGAGCTCTGGAGCCAGCGCAAACCCGCACCTCCCGGCGAAGAATCCAAACAACCACCACTTCCCCCGCTACCGCCACTGCGGGTGATTCGCCAAGAGCAACAACTGGCTCTCAGTCACGACCGCAGCCTGCTGCTCCTTCCCGCTCCAACACCCCGCTGGCCTGGCGGACTCCTGGCCTTCGAGGAGACTCTCGGTCTTCTGATGAGCGGGAAATTGTTTAGCGCCCACCTTTGTACGGACACCTGGGCCGAAGCGAACCGCAGCAGCACGGAAGAGGAGCGACGTCATTTTTATGACTGCTTGATGGCGCCGATGGCGCGCCAAGTGGACGGCGTCGTGGAACGCCTCGAGGAACTAGACATCCGCACTTTGGTGCCGGGACACGGGCCCGCGATTGAAGCGAGCTGGCGCAGTTTGTTAAACGATTACCGCCGCTGGGGGGAAGGTCAAAACAAGGCCAGCCTCAACGTGGCCCTGCTGTTCGCCAGCGCCTACGGCAACACGGCAGCGATCGCAGATGCCTTGGCGCAAGGCGTCAACCGCACCGGCATTCGTGTGAACAGCCTCAATTGTGAGTTCACCCCTGCCGATGAACTGGTGAACACGATCAACCAGGCAGACGCCATTTTGATCGGCTCACCCACACTGGGAGGGCACGCACCAACTCCAATTGTGTCGGCGCTCGGAACTCTCTTGGCGGAAGGAGACCGCAGCAAGCCTGTTGGTGTGTTTGGTAGCTACGGCTGGAGTGGAGAGGCGGTCGACCTGCTCGAAACCAAGCTCCGGGATGGCGGTTTCAGTTTTGGCTTCGATCCCATTCGTGTGAAATTCAGCCCCGACACAGCAAAAGTGAAGGAACTGGAGGAAACCGGAACACGGTTTGGACGCCAACTCCTCAAGGCTCAGAAACGTGCTCAACGCCGCAGTGCGGGTGGGCTCAGCGAAAGCCGAAGCGATCCAGCAGTCCTGGCCCTCGGACGGGTCTTGGGCTCGTTGTGCGTCTTAACGACGCAAAAAGGTGATCTCAGCGGCGCCATGGTGGCCAGCTGGGTGAGCCAAGCAAGCTTCGCACCACCTGGCATCACGGTCGCCGTGGCCAAAGATCGAGCCGTCGAAGCTCTATTGCACAAAGGCGACTGTTTCGCACTCAACGTTTTGGCAGAGGGACGGGAGAGCGGCCTGATGAAGCAATTTCTGCAACCGTTCGAGCCGGGGGCGAATCGCTTCGCAGGGCTAGAACTTGACACCAGCCCAGGCGAGCAGCCGCTGTTGCCGGATGCCCTGGCTTGGCTGGAAGGCAGCGTGAAACAGCGAATGGAATGTGGCGACCATTGGCTGATTTACGCGGAGGTGAAGCACGGGGGCTTATTCGACGCGGAAGGCCATACAGCGGTCCACCATCGACGCAGCGGGGCCAACTACTAAATCCAGTCCTAACTCATACCCTGTATGAGTTGGCGTAGAATCATTTGATACGCCGTGATGCATTGGATCTTTCAAAGCCAGGGACTCAAGCCAACCTCGAAGCCGCTTTCGGGGGAGAAAGCATGGCCAATCGCAAATACCTCTTTTTTGCTGACGTCGCGAAGCAATTAGGCCATAACGATCTCGCCAAACTCTTCCGCGAAACCGCTGCTCAAGAAACCGAGCATGCCTTCGCCCATTTCCGCTTGCTCCACCCAGAACTGGTCGTCGGCGATGCCGCCACGCTCAGTGACGATCAGAAGAACGCCATCCTCAAGCAGTGCCTCAACCTCGCGATCGAAGGGGAAACCTATGAGTACACCACCATGTACCCGGAGTTCGCAGCCCAAGCCCGCACCGATCGTGATCAGGGGGCCGAAGCAGAATTCCAAGGACAAGTGGACGAATCAAAAGAGCACGCCGGACTCTTCCACACCGCGGCCAAAAACTTTGGCCTGCTTTCCCCCATCGAACAGCACCATGCGGAACGCTATGGCGTGGCCTTAAAAGCTTTAGAGGGAGGGGGAAAAGCGGGCGTAGCCGATGAGCCCGTGTCCGGCCTGTGGATCTGCAAGGTGTGCTCGATGATTTACGACCCCAAAGAAGGCGATCCCGACTCCGGTATTGAGCCCGGCACAGCCTTTGAAGCGATTCCGGATGATTGGAGCTGCCCGATTTGCGGCGTTCGCAAAGCCAGCTTTGTTCCCTATCGAGAAGCGGAATTGAAGACCGCCTGAGGCTCAGCAAGAACGGACAGTTTTGCTACGGCAGCCATGGCGTGATCAAACAGACATCAGGCACAATTCAATTTCGATGATGAAATGACCCGGTCATGAGCTCAGAGAAGCCGCTCGATGTATTGGTGATTGCTGCCAGCAATGGTGAAAACCTCAAGTTGGCCCAACGCTTCCAAGCAAGCGCTCGCAGCCTGGGCCAACAGAGCGAACTTCTGGATCTCACAACGCTCGACCTACCACTATTCACCCCCAGAACCCAAGCAGCCAATGGGATACCAACAGCCATCTCCCCTCTCCAGGGGTTGCTGACATCAGCACCTCGCTGGGTGATTTGCGCCCCCGAATACAACGGATCGATCCCGCCCTGCCTCAGCAATGCCATTGCCTGGCTTTCGGTTCAAGGCGATGACTTTCGGGCCCTATTCAATGGCCGACCCATTGCCATGGCTACCCATTCAGGAGGAGGGGGCATGGAAGCGTTGATCTCGATGCGAATCCAGCTCACACACCTCGGCGCAGAAGTGGTGGGCCGCCAATTACTGAGCAACTACGCCAAACCCGCCAAAGACGACAGCATTGAAGATCTCCTCCAACGCCTGTTGCAACAACAACCGTTAAAGCTCTGAACCAGTTCAGGCGGAATCAGACTGACCAATCAAGCCCAGCCTGCTCAGAAGCAAAGCATCAACAGCAAGGCTGCCGACGATTGACTTGTTGAATTTGCCTGAAGCACTACCTGTGGTGCTTCGCTGATTAACGACACCAAAGAGTATCCAGCAATACATCAAACTTCCTGCCACTAAGTAACTGAGAAAACAAGTGCAAACGCCTTTAAAGCTTCGGTTTTGTCAACAGATGACAACGCAATCGATTCAATTCTAAAAAAAATCAGTGGTTGACTGGCACACCACATCTTGTGCCTTGAAATGGATTGACTTCAACCAATGGATTCCCTGAGCGATGGGATTTTTGCTTGGTCAGGAGGTGGTCGTGCGCTACCGCGGATTCCTCCTGCTTGAACAAACCAACAAAGGATGGCTGGTGCGTCCAGAACGCAGTCCGATGCGGTTGTTGCCCTTTCGGACACCATCCTGTTCGTTAGCTGATGTGAAAACTCTGCTCGATTGGAGGCTGTCGGAAGACAGCACCGAAATCAACGCCGCTTGAGTTCAAGCAGCCGCTGGCGGTGGCGTTGGATTTCCGATCGGTTGCAGAGGAATCACCAAGGTTGCCCAATGATTAGGCCGCTCAGGGCGTGTTCGGCGTGCTTCGCGAACGCCAAATGGCACACGAACAACATTCGTTCCTTCGATCGAAAGCGTATGTCCACGGTTGAAGGCCGATTCCAAGCCTTCTGGCAGTTGTGGAAGGCTTGGGCCCTGCAAGGTCCCAGACCCCAAATTGGTGGTGTCATCCCGATCCATGGTGTCCCCCGACAGACGAATCAGTTGCCGCATAGTGTGACTTCAATCGCCGGAACGACTGGTGAAATCAAACTAATTAATTCGGTTTTCAGTAAAAATTTACCTGCTGAACTGCAAAAGCACCAGTCCAAAGCCGCGAATTAGGCCGCAATGGCAACAGCTTCCACAGAAGGACAGGTACAAACCAAATTCCTGTCACCAAACGCGTTATCAATGCGAGCGACCGCTGGCCACACTTTGTTTTGGGCCTGATCCGGCAAGGGAAAAGCGGCCTGTTGGCGGCTGTAGGGACGCTCCCAGACCTCAGCCATCACCGCAGCCATGGTGTGGGGAGCCCGCTTTAGGGGATTGTTCAAGGCATCCATCACGCCCGTTTCAATCGCTCGCACCTCGTCACGGATGGCGATTAACGCGTCTGCGAAGCGATCCAATTCCGACAAGCTTTCACTTTCGGTGGGCTCCACCATCACGGTGCCCGCCACCGGCCAGCTCACTGTTGGGGCATGGAAGCCGTAATCCATCAGTCGCTTGGCAATGTCATCAACATCGATTCCGGCATCTTTCTTGAGGGGTCGCAAATCGAGGATGCATTCATGGGCAACACGGCCAGTGGCGCCACGGAACAACACTGGGAAATGGTCATCGAGACGGTGGGCCAAATAATTGGCGGACAACAGCGCCACGGCACTGGCCTGACGAAGTGCATCCGCCCCCATCATCCGTAGATACATCCAACTGATCGGGAGGATGCTGGCGCTTCCCAGAGCTGCCGCAGACACAGGTCCGATAGCCGAAGCGGTTTGCTTTTGGAGGGGATGTCCGGGCAGAAAAGGAGCCAGATGAGCTGCCACACC
>ERZ891134.1069-NODE-1069-length-20177-cov-6.340573_pt1 | contig 20177 bp, 5 predicted proteins | sample MGYA00520888_ERZ891134 | MGnify/ENA primary metagenome ERZ891134 (study PRJEB32303, sample SAMEA104408692) | aquatic metagenome | biome: Brackish water; feature: Coastal; material: water | place: Baltic Sea | collected 2014-10-23 | depth 10 m ... | reverse complement strand
TCTTGTGGATGAGATTTTGCTACTACTTGATGACCAGTACTAGGAACTCCTGAACAAAACACCTTGACATAACGATCAACATCTTTGTTAATTTCTATATGACACCATTCTCCTACTGGTATTTCTCCGCTAAAGAAAAAGTCTCTGTATATTAAAGGATCATCTAAAGTTCCACTCCATTGCCATATTTCAGGCACATTATAAGTATTAATATCTGCTCCCGCTTCGCTTGGAGCAGTAAAAGGATCGTAGTTAGGATTTGCTCCAAACCTATGAAAAATATCATTGGTCTCTGCTCCAATAGTAGCAATTCTGATACCGCTTCTAGTTGCATATACTGCATAAGGCCAGTATGGTCCTAGGCCTGTGGGCCAATTAGAAGGCCCGTCGTATCTCTGGTTGTACAAAAATTGGTTTATAACACTATAAAAATCATCAGGATTCCATCCTGCTGGATTATAATACTGACAGTTTTGTGGGTTGGTAACACAGTCTGTGAAAAGAATTTCTGGAAACTTGCTTCCTGCTGGACCTGCTCCTGCGGTGTATTCTCCCTTGTAGTTTCTTTGAAAGTCTACTACTCCTGATACGTTTAATTCGTTGTCTAAGTATCTAGAATGTAAATGTATAATATCGTCTTCTTCTTTGAAATAGACCCATGCACTGATGCCCCAAGGCATACCAGATTGCGTACCAGAACACCTCCATGTTTGAAAATTTTTATTGGCTATGGTTACATCAGGGTCTCCTCCTGCTCCGTATCGAGTTTGATTAAATTGTACATAAGAAAGGTTTGCCATATATGGTAAAACATAAGTATCGTTAAGATTAATACCTCTGCCATTACCCCATAAGTCATAGAACTCTCTAACTTGTTCTGCTTCTGCCTGCACGTTATAGCCGAGCCCTGTTACCCACGCCATTCTATCGTCTGGATAATAAGTAGCATTTATTCGATGTCCAGTATCAAAGACGTTTGTGGTGTCTTCTATCTTGTCATACCATATAAGTTGTGTCTCTACATTAAATAAGTCAATGTCGGGCCAATTATCGGACTCTGGACCCCAGAAAACATTCTCAAAACTTGAGTTTAAGTTTCTAGGGAAATACTCATTATAAACTTTTATTCCTCCTATGCCACTAGCAAGATAGTATCTAAAGGCAGATTCTCCATCACCCGGATACGCAATTCTTCTTTCTTCATTAAAAGTATTATCTATAAAAATACCAGCAGTGCAAAATCCTGATTGACTAATAGGATTGTTAGGATCATAAACTATATGAAATTCACCTATATCATAAGGAGAGTAATAAGATTTATCTGGCTTAAAATCTAGAGGCAAAAAAGGCATTGTTTGTGTTTGACCTTCTTTAAAAGCATGTATATAACTTTGAGTACAGTCTGCATCTTTGACTGCTGCTCTTTTCTGAGGTTTATCTGGAGTTACTACCATAGTGCCTGCATTAATTGTGCGGTTGTTGTCAGGATTGTAACCTGTGAATGCTGCTGCCTCATCTACTTGTACATACTCTGCTGTCCATTCACTTTTACCATCTAAGAACATATAGTCATCACCAAGGCCATATTCAGGATCAGCAAAGGGAGAGTCTCTAATATTTGACTCATGAGCAACCAAACCCGGAAACAAACGACACACATGAGAGTCTGGACCTGTTCGTATACTAGGACCGGGGTTTGTAGAAGTATCCACGAGAGATATATCATCTATTAGTAAAACTGAACCTTCCATAACATAATAACTAGGATATCTCATAAAACTAGTGGTTATGTCAATACACTCAAACGTACCGTAAGGAAAGTCTGAAAATTTTCTTGTAAATTTTGCATCTGGATCATACGTTCTGTTAAACAACTTAATTTCATTAAAGTGTGCTGCATCTATAGGTATTACATAATCTATATTAGGGCTATTTCTATTGTTCAGATTAACTGTTGGATCATCCAGAGGAATCGCTATAGCGTCAATGCCCTCTATTTGTAGAGAAACATAAGGAGTAGGCTCGTAACGTATTTCTATGTTTAGAAAAGCCCATCTAGACATAGTACAAACCTCATTACTGTTCGGTAATGGCTGTCCACCAAACCCTCTTTGTTGCACAATATTTTGAATAGTAAGAATTTTGCCTGTTTGGATGTCCATGTTGTATTGTCCGGTTTGATCTGCTACGGTTTGAATTTGAAAATTATCCACTCCGTTGACACCACTAATATTCAGATCAAAAACACCTTTTAAAACACCGTTTTGTTCTACTCTTAAACCCATTGTCGCAGCAGTTCTGTCTCCATCAATTTTACGATCTTGAAACCATCCAGTTCCACTGACGTTAACTAAACTAAACAGGAGTTCTTGTTCTCCACTACAAAAAGAAACAAGAGGATGTCTGTCTCCGTATCTTCCTGCTTTATCTCTTTCTATAAAGTCTGGATGTTTAGTTTCCATGCCAAGCCATCTGCAACCAAAGTAGACCGCTTCGGCTCCTTCTGTCACAGGATTCATTCCCGTTAGATTAACAGAGTCTATCTCTGAATAATTAAATATGTCTCGTCCATTTATATTGGTTAAACTCAAAAAACCCGGAGGTGTCCCTAGACACGGATAGGAGTTGGCAGGACTATAAGCATCACAGGTTGATTCCCAGCCGTTTGGAGGTATAGTGATTCCTGTCATAAGTTGAGTGGGAAACTTAGAAGTAGCATACTGCCACATATAATCTGCTTGAGCAGGCTTAATAGCATTCCGTGAAAGGCTGATATTTTCTCCTTCTAGATATCTTTCTGCTGCTAGTTCCCAGCAGTACTCTCCTTGAACACCAGACATGCTAGTATATCCACCAAATGAGTACATAGGATTAGCCGCAGAAGACTGTGAAGGCTCCTGTGTCCAGTTGTAATCTAATTCATTATATATGTAGCCTCTTTCGAAACCTTCAAAGAAGAGTGTGCTCATTAAACATCTCCATTGTCTCTGTTTCTATACGCTTCTATTTTTCCTATAAGGGTCGATTCATCAAAGTCGCTTATACTTAATGTATCAGGAGTATAACCTCCACCTGTCTTTACTTCTCCACCAAAAACAAAAACATCTATGCCTATAAAAGACACGCCAACCCTGTTATTTATATCGTTTTTATTGTCGTTTTTCTTAGAAGCATTTAATCCATAAAACGGAGGAACGTGTAATACCATTATGGGCCTCCATCTGCTTTGGTAACATCTCCCGATAGGATAATAACATTAGAAAGCACCTTAACTAAAGTTCCTATAGAGTATTGTCCTACGAGTTTTGTTTCACCATACCTATTTTCGACACCATTAAATCTAACCTGACCGACATTCATCTGTACAGCAAGACAGTTGAATCCTAAAATAAGGTTAGAGTCAAAATCTACAGTGATTGGACCATTTGCAAAATCAAAAGCCAAAACCTTACCATTGTGTTGTTGTGTTATAGTAAATGTATTTGTTGTTACATTAACTAAATTAGCAGAAAATCTACTAAGTGTATCATCACTAAATGTCTGGTCTCCTGTAAAATCATTACCTCCATTTAGCAAGGCGTAATCGTTTGCGTCTTCTTCTGCCATACTGCCTAAACCAAGAACATTTTGCATACCTTGTTGAGTGCTTTCCGCTACAAGATCAACAGCCAAGTCTGAAAAGTCAATAAGACTAATGCTATCGACACCGTCTCCAAAGAATATTTTGTTGTCTGTTACATTCAAATCTGATATCTCTTGCAGATTGATGTTCCAGCCTTGTACATTTGTGCCTATAGTAAGACCAGTGACAGAAATAATAATATTGTTAAAATCAAAATCATTGTAAACTATCTCTATACCATAGCCACCCTCAAGAGTGTCTGCCATAGTATCTTGTACTGCCTCAGTCCAATCTGTAATATCTGTATGCACATGGTTATGGACAATAGGTGCATAATTGCCTTCTACTTGTTCAGAAGAAATGGTGATTATGTTGTTCTGTGCATCTATGTCTAAATAAGTACCTGTAGCCCCTACTATTGTGACCTCTTCAAAAGTAGGGTTGGTAAGGGAGATAGTGTTTGTGTTGTCTGTTATATCTATTTGTTGTAAGCCTGCTCCCGGTGGTCCCTGTGGTCCTTCATCTCCTGTGTCTCCTTTTTCACCAGTTCCCGGTGGTCCCGGTGGTCCCGGCGGGCCTTCTGCTCCGGGTGGACCCGGAATACCTTGTTCTACTAGTATAATCCCTACTTGACTTTGTGTGCTAGGTATAATATCAACAGACGAAGCAATACCCGGACAACTCGCAACGCAAGTTGTAATTTCTAAAGTTGAGGGTCTGTTTTCTGTTACTATTAATTGAGCCATTGTTATATTCTCACTAAGGAAGTGTTACATTTAAAGTGCTTTCCCCTGTCTCGTCTTGAACAACAATTTCGACAGTGGATTGACCACTCCAATCAAAGCCTTCGGCTTGTTTAAGTTCTACTATAAGTTGATCATTTACTGCATCATATTCGTCATATAGTCTATTGTCTTGATATGGATCGTCTAAAGGAGGTCCATAAACTACAGTTCTAGTAAAGCCACAGAAAGTTCCAAGAGTATTGCTGCCATATCTTAACATAACTCTTGGACTATGATTTCTTACAGGTCTCAGTCCTCCTTCTAGGTTAAATCTTATCCTCCAGTTGCCATTTGATCTGCTGCCATCAATACTTACACTAGAATTAACAATGCTAATAGGCTTAGAGACATACATATTGTAATCTTTTTTGTAGAGTTTAGGTTCCATGCTAGTTTGAGTATACACTGGATGTTGAGAGTTTTCGCAAGTTACAATCCTAAATATATAGTCCTTATACAAGGTTGTCGGTGTTCCTTGTATGTCAAATGCGTATTGACCTTCTGTGCTAACAGTGATACTGTTTGATGGAATGAATATTTCTCCTGCTTCTTGTTTGTTTAGGTTTACTGTGTCTCCTGCTTGTAGGAGCCCAACGTACCAAGAATTGTCTGTTGTAGTCACTGCGAGTTCCATACCTATTGTGTTTCCATCAACAATAGTTAAGTCAACATTGTTGCAAGCGGTATAAAGGCTGCTTGATTGTCCTGATACTTCTAAGGTAACTACATCTCCTACGGTATAATCAATATTAGGATGATAAAGAACAACTCCTGTTCCTCCTACTATTCCACTAACTTCTATTTTCTTTGTGATAGTCGCATCAAGTTGTGAGAATCCAAAGTAAGGAGTATTGCTTCCTGTCACCTGCACTCCCGTAACAGGAGAGCCTAATAGTTCATTGGCAGTCAGTACGTAAAACTCATCAATAAATGTATTGCTTTGGTCTCCTATAAATATATCTACTCTATCTCCTACTCCAACATAATCATCTGGTACAGGTATGAGCCCTGTCCTAGGAGTCTCATTAGTCTCTACGGACACACCAGTAGTAAACGGTTCTAAGTTACCAAAAGAAGAGAGAACCATACCACTAATACTTGGCAAATAGTCTGCTGATGTATAATCTTGTGAACCCGGATTAGGTGTTTTCCAGTAAGGTATCGCCGGTACACCTGCCTGTATCATCTTGTATTTAGTTCCTTCTGTGTCTGTCTCTGTTCCGTCAGGTATTACATATCCACCATAAGCCAAACCTGCTTGATTGGTGGCTAAGTTTTGTTTTAGGTGTAAACCAGAAGGACTAAATCCTGTAGGAACAATAGGAGGGAAAGTCGTGGCTACTGGTTGGTCTGATCTGTTGCCACCCTTATGTATCCATACATAATCATTTTGCGAATAACCTTTAAGATTATATAGAGTGCTTGGTGCAAAGTCAGCCTCGTTATATATTCTTATGGCGTATACCACACCACTGCTAGAGCCAGCAGTAAATGTGAAAGCACCACTAGACTGAACCTGACCATTAGTAATTTGAACATCATCAACAGAGTTGTAAGCACTCCAATACAAAGTTTCGCTAGGTCGTCTGTTAACCGGATTATTTCTCTGTTCTTCAGTGTCTCCATAAGATAATCTTGTAGCCAATGAGAACTGCTGTCCCTTGTAAGAGAAATATGGGGATTCACTTGCTGGAGGAGGGTCAGTAATTTCTGTCTGAATAGCAGGAATTGCGATTCCGCTTATTCTCATATATCCAGTAGAGTAACAGTCTGCAACTGACAGTAAACTTATAATAGGCACATCAGTATTTTGATTAATTTCAATTAAGTTCAATCCGGTAAAATATTCATCATCTTTAGCAAAAGTACTGTTAATGTCTACAAATTCTCCAGACAGTCTAGGTAGAACCTGTCCTCTAACTCCGTATTTGGTAGTTTCCCCTTGACCCTGTCCCACTCCCATTGTTCCATTGCCTAAAATACACGTAGTAGTAGATTGATCAAAAGATAGATCATCAAAATATTTGTTTAATTTGTCTGATTTTGGTTTTTGTTGAGGAACTTTTTCTACAACCATCAGGCCTGTTCCTTTATTTCCAGCAAGACTTATATTGAGTTTTACATCATATTCTGGAAGAGGAGATTCTTCTGCTATATGTCTACCAAAGAAAGTACTATCTTCTCCAGTTATGAATACAAAATTGTTTGGATAGGGTTCAAGATTAATCTTATTATCATTAGGTTGGCCTTCAGGATAGATACCGCTAACGTGTGTCTGACCAAGTCCGGGTTCACCGGAATAGAATACTGCATAAGTCCTACAATCACTGATCTCTAACCTTGTTCCACAGTCTAGGTTGTATTCTTGTGCCGATGGAGCATATGACTTGTTTACTTCTCCTCCTTCTCCAAGTACCTTTGTTCCTGTTTTCGCTGTTTGTACCATGCCAGAATGTAGGAAGAAGAAAGAAAAGTCAATGTTAGGCTTAATAGGTTCAGAACCGTCTTCAAACTCAACAGTTAACGACTCGCAAGCATCTACTGCATTGCAAACTGTTACTTCTGAAACTTCTGTGTATGTGCTACCACCAGTAGCAAAATGAGTAGGACAGCCTGTAATTTCTATATAACCACTGGCAAGATTATCCCAAGGAGCAGGGAATACTACCGTAGGAGGTATGCCTGTTCCTTTACCTCTACTAATCGCAGGACCATTTGTACTTTCTGGGAAGTATATTTCATAATCTAAACCACTGGGTAAAGTCCCACTAAACGATATAGATTTAACGCCTGTTACGCCGTTACAATCCAAGTCTTCTTGAATAGTTGGACCAAAATCTACATAACCTGTATAACAAGTGTTACACTCAGGGAACAACACAGTCTCACCTGTAAACTGTATCTGAGGAGGTAGTATAGTAAATTCTCCTGTCTCATAAATAAATTGTCCATCAAAAGTGTCTGATGCTATATAAGGACTTGGTTGGTTTCCGGGTAACGTATCTAACGCAAGAATATCAAATGGATATATACCAAGCAAATCGCAAGAAGGCTGACCACTAAAATTAAACGTCCAAGTCGATCCATCAAAACTAGGCTCTGCATTAATACATTGTTGGTCTTGGTTAGCATCACTGTCTAGAGGGTTGTAACCTGTGCAGAAAGTAGGCATGTTGTTTAACAAGATTGTAGGTGGGTATCTAATATCTTGTATACCACCAATAGTAGTAACAGTTAACTCCCAAGCCTCTCCTTGGTCCACTATAATACCAGTATTTGGAGGAAAGTCTTCTGATTCTGTGGCTGCTGGTGTGACACTTAAAATTCTAAATGGAACTGATTTTAATTGATCGCTTTCTATCTCTAAGGTCTCAAATTTAGCCACGGCCTGAACCTTATCGTCTCCAATAGCCTTAACAGAACTAGTGATAAGTCCGTTGTTGCTAATTTCTACTTTTGCATCCCATATGTAATTATTACCCTGTGTTCCTCTGTATGCACGTTGCCACAAAGGAAAATCAAAATCATATCTGTAATCAATACTAGTCAAACTGATACCGTTTAGGTTCAGAGGAACAATAGTAGGTCTTTGCTGGCTGTTTGCAGACAGAACATCACAATGAGTGAAGAAAGGTGCAGAAGGAACAGAATGTAGTAAGGGAGGTAGATTTATAAAGCCAGATGGCCTATTGTAGATAATTACAAACTGATCATTAATGCCGTTCGCTTCATTGAGGGTTGCATAATCGGTTAGGCCATCATCTGCATTGACGACCAATCTAAATTCACCTGTTTTATCAGGCATGTATTGACCAAGCACATCTCTTCTTGCTGTGGCATTCACAATCCAGCAAGTATTGCCCGGATCATTTTGGTGAGTATAAGTTATTATACAATCAATAGGATTATTGTTATTCGCATAACTTCCTTGATTAGGAGCATTGAATATTCTAAGATTTGGAGGATTTGTAGGATCGTGGTCTACAACACCTCCTGTTACTTTAACTTGTATGGTCCAAGGCTCATCTTGCTCATAATATTGTACAGTGTTCGGGTTGGTGTTGCTAAGTATCAAGCCTGTATATAGTATAGTATCAAATACGGGTTCAAGAGTTTGAGATGGTGTTGGTACTACTGCTACATTGCTTGAGTTGTAAGAGTTATATGGAATAGTAATTTTTAGTTGTTGATTTGCAAATCTATCTGTTCTCTGATAGTATTCACCGTCTATTCCTGTAGGAGTCAATGTGATATTAAATCTTCTTTCATTGGTAAGATACCCAGCACTTAACAGATACCCCATTTCTTCTGATATAGCAGATTGATTAATATAACTCACTTCAAACGGATCACCGCCCTGACTGATGATATTTCCTTGTGGTTGTGGTACTTGGAAAGTTATTGCTTCGTCAATCGCTGGATCAAGATAGAATATACCAGATTCTCCCCTCTTACCAAAACTATTGAAGTTGTTTAATGTTAAATTCAGAGGAGACCAATCGCTATTAAATTTAAGGTCTACAAGAAGACCTGTTCCGGTAGCAGCAGGTATTTTTTGTGAACCTGTTTTTGCAATGAGAGATATGTCGTAGTATTGAGTTGTTGTTGCCGCAGCATCCACAGGCCCAGACACAGACAGTACATTATCTCTGATAGGTTGATAAGTAATTTGATTAGCAGCAGCAGGAGAACCTAGTAATTCAAATTCTACATTGGCACTGCTAAGTTCAAGATTTTTAAGGTCATAAATAATTAACCAAGTATTATCACCTACTAAAGAATAACCAGTATAAGACTGTAGAACTTCTGGTGTTCCTGTTTGATTGAAAGAAAGAGCAACATCGCTTCTGCCTGTAATATCTTCTGCTCTAACAGTAATAACTCTATCGTCAATCTCTTCTTCTGTACGATTTACTTGTATGCCTATGTTCCACCCAGAACCATGATGGCTTGTAAATGGTGCTCCATCAATAACTGTGTCATCAAACACAAATTCGTAATCTTGTATACCTGATATGCTAACCTTTGGTATTTCTACAAAAGCATTGTCTGTAAACGGTGGCTGACCACCGAGTGTTACTACTTGCATATAAAAAGTAGATGTTCTGTCATTAATAGTAAATGCATCACCAGATAAGTAATCCTCAAAAGTACCATTTAAATATTGTGAAATTCTTACTCCAGATAAATTGATTCCTACTGGATATATAGGATATATATTGACATCTTGGCTTGTTCCACTGATACTAATTCTGACTTCTTGTAGCCCAGTTCCAATAGCATCAAAATCATAATGAAGTAAATGTTTCCATCTTCTTGTGTTCAAGTCAAAATGATTAATCTGAGGATCAAAAATATCAGAAGGTACTACATTGGGGTCGTAAACATTGAACTCATTATCTACATTAGGGTTAAGATGAGTCTTAATGTTCTCATCATTTTCTATCATAAATACTAAGCCAGATTTATTAACTACAGATGAATCATAAGGTGCGTTTATGACGATCTTTCTTGTGCCATCTATATAGTCTATCACATTATAGACTTTAGACATCTGAGGCAGGCCATCGTCAAAGTCAAAGAAGAATCTTTTATTTGCACCGTAATTGCTGACTATTCCAGTAACACCGTTTGACTCTATAACAATAGGATTACTTCCCAGATCGTTGCGGTCTCCTACCGTAGGGATACCTGTAATAGGATTGTTGTTCCAGCCTGATATTGCTATACACATCAGTCCAGAACTGCAAGTATTAACTGCACCAAAGTCAGGAACTTCATCAATAATGTAAACACCTGTTTGCTGAGTAGGAGTACCACTACCCTTGTAATCTAAAGGCCAGTGTGCTGCTGTCCCACCGTAAGTATGGAAGTAGAGATTGTTGTTTTCTGGAACATACATTCTTCCTGATACGGTTTGCACAAACTCACAAACCCCTGTCCATCCAATATCTTGATTGAGTCGCAAGCCAAAAGGAGTAGCACTTCTAGGTCTATCTTGATATAACCCTGTATTACAACTTTCAAAAGGTGATGTCCAGAAAGTATCAATATTTTTAGAACTGTTATTACTGTAAGATATAGGACAGTATGCTGCTGTGGTTAATAGTGGGTCTGACCAAGACTTAGGAAAACCCTCAATATTGATGGGACTATTGTTGTTTGTAACCGAGAATACAACATTGCCACTACATTCAGTCATGGACACCCTGAGAGAAACGCTTCTAGGAAAAGCGTCAAATGTAACAGACTTCTGATCTTGCGATGTACATCCTACATATTCTGCCATTCCTACCCAATCGCCACCCTCTTCAGTAGAAGTACAACCCGTAAAAGGCAGATCGTCTTCGTTGAACATGTTTACAGTAAGATTAAGTTGATTATTAGATAAAGGGAAGATATCCATGAAGTCTATAAACTGATCGACACCAGACTCAAAGTATCCTGTAACTGCATAATCTAAGTTTGAGATCGTAGGATAACTATCTGTAGCATGGTCTCCCCACATTATAGTTTTACGATGTTTAGTATAAACTGAATCTGTTGTACATGGAATAAACCTGCATAAGTCTGACGAAGTTGCCAAACCAGATACACTGGTGGTTTCTGATGTAGGATTAATTTTTGTTAAAATTCTAGTTACCTTATCGGAGAAACTACTATTCTTATTGATGCTCATCAGTTTAAATTCGTCGCCATATTCTAGATAACTTTTAGGTACATTTAAAGTATCAATGCTGGTCTTATAGGGTAAAGTAAACCATTCGCCATTGTATCTTACGTTAGGTGAACATATATTCTCTTTAAGTTCTACGCTAGGTAACTGATAAACTATTCTTGGATTTTTATTAGGGTTTCTTTCGTTGGCTTCTATAAAGTCTTCTCTGATATAAAATGCAGAAGGTACGTCTATATATACAGGAGTACCATGCCCTTCAGGATATATTCCTCCATATATTTGTGCATACAAAGTGCCTGTGCCGTCTGGTGTTTCTGTTTCATTGCAAATTCCATTAGCCCATTCTATAACCACTTCATGTCCATGAGGTATAGAAAATAATTGGCTTCCTCCATTGTTGTCAGATACGACATATCCATCACTGCTTGGATTGTTAATTTTCCTACAAGCGAGTTGAGTTTCTTGACCATATCTTCTATGAAGAACTCTAACTGCTGTGTTTGCACTAGGATCAGTAACTTCTCCTGAAATCTTAACCCATATTGCAAAATTACCTGACATCGTATAGTTCCCAAATACTATCTCTTCATCCGGTATTATATCAGTGTCATAATCAAAAACCATAGGAGAGTAGACAGTACCCCATCCTGTAGGTGTAGAGTTACCTCCACTAGAATATTGCAAAGGTGTTCTGGCTGGGCCATCATGTGCAATAGATAAAGGCATTACGCCTTCAGGCCACCAAGCCATACCTGTTATGCCTGCATCAAAGTCATAAATGTTAGGAGTATACAAACGAACAAGGCCAAGGTCTTCATCAAAGTTTTTCATGCCTTGCGAATCGCTTAACACAAGGCTATACTGTTTACCGCTTCCTCCTTTTTGATCATACCGAAGTTTAACAAGAACCTCGTTAGTAGGAGTGTATACTTTATACGGATCAGAATATGGTCCAGTAAAAGCACATCCATCAGGATTTATTATAACATTGGGTTCAGAGATAGCGTATTTATTAGTTTTTTCTGGTTGATGCTGGATATAAACGTAGTTAGGTTCATCCTCTCCTGCGTTATAGTTCATTCTAATATCAGGTTCAAGAAATTGTAGAATATCTATACGAATCCTAGCATAAGGAGTGATAAAGTTGTCTGTTTTATTACCGTCTGAGTCTTTAATGTCTACATTGTTAATGACATAATTTAATGTGCCACTATCTGAAAAATTAATAGGATATCTAGGATCAATAAAACTACCCTGAGTATACATAATCCAGTTGCCAACAATATTATCAGCCTGACCAAACTCACCATTTTTGTTATTTTCTAACAGTAGTTTATTTCCTGTGTCTCTAATAATTTCTCCTATATTAGAGAAAGCAGTGAGAGTACTGTCATGTTGTCCTACAGGAGTTACTTTTCTTAGGTCGGGTAGGGTAGATGCTGTCCACCCTTCATTTCCTAAAGCCCAACCGCTTGAATACAATACTCTATGGAAGTCTAGGTATTGTGCTAGTGCAGGATATTGTGCTCTATCATAAGTACTGCCATCAAGCACAATCCATCCTTCAGGCGGTCTTTCTGAGAAAGTAAACAGAATATTTCCGATATTTTCTCCAGTAGGTTCTGTAATTGGCAAGCCAGTGTAAAGATACATATCCTCTGCTGGAACATCATGGTATACAGGGAAGAGATTACAACCTGAATTATTGGTAGAAGGAGGACTGTTAAAACTAACCTGTACAGTGTCTAAGGGCTTAAAAATACCTGTTGGTATATTATACAGTGTAAGCCTGCTGTTTGTGCTATCGTAATCTGCTAATACGTAAATGTCTTTTAGGCTCCAAGGTGCATCTGCATAATTTAGGTCTCTGGTGTTATCGGGGTCGAAAGTTAAATCTCTGAGCCTATTACTAAAAGGACTAGTAGTAGCATAAAATTCTCTAGAGTCTGTTATGTAATTGCCAGATATTTTTTGATCTAAATAAGGAGGTCTGTTGTCTTCTATTAATACATAATTAACTTTATCTTCTGTAAATATTTTACTTCCTATTATGCCCATTATTTCAAATATATTGTCTTTAGGCTTATAATTAGGATTGGTTATAGGAGGGTTGTATGTTCTTTCTATAGTTAAAAATTGTGCTGGTATATGATTTAGGATTGACTCATCTTCTATCTTATATGGATGATAAATATCAAACTCTCCAGATACAGTTCCTTGTCGGCTCATTCCTGTTCCGGGTACAGGTAGTGCTATAGCATACTCTTCTGGTATAACAAAACTGTTGCTGGTAATATCTGACAGAATTGATATAGGATAGTGTCCTTCTTCAGGTACAACTGTTCTTTCTGGGTTGCTGTCTGTAGGAGTCCAGTTTGTAAGTTGCACGTATGATTCTTTATTTTGACTTATATATATATCTTCATCAAAAGTTACCTTGTAAGAAGCCTGTCCTAACACTTCTCCATCTTCATCAATGGTGGTTTTTGCTGAATACACTTGACATTGACCTGTCACATAGCAAGCATCTTCATCGTATTGCTGAGTTGTTTCATATCCATAAACTCCAGAAGAACTACTTTCTTGACAGTTAAAAAACACATTCCCTTCTTTAAGTCCGCTGATAGGTAGGTTGCCTGAATCAATAAGAGTTCCCGTATAAAGTATTTCAGCCGCAACAGTAATATAATTTTCGTTGTTGTTGTATCCAGTATAAGGAGTCTCTATTTGTATAAGAGCAGTATTGCTTGTGTCTATAGTCTTAGGCACAAGTTCTCCAATAGATAGTCCATAAGTTGTTCCTTGGTCAACTGCTGCTGTAAAAGAAATTCTGTCAAAAGTTCCAGTAGCACATAGTACAAATTTACAATCTAGACCAGTGAAAGATACCATCGTAGGCACTGTATCAGTAATTGGTAGTGTAGTTGCTTTATCTATAAGCACAAGTGGTCTATCAGAAATAATGGCTCCGCTTGTCGCATAAGCAAAATCATTTAATAAAGAACCAAGGCCGTCTTCAAGTAAAATTTCGTCTTTGTCTTCTTGTAGTATATATCCTGCCTGAAGATTAGATGCCTGCACTCCAGAAAAACAAAGCACTAAGTTAGTTACTGGTTCATCAAACTCTAGTTCTATCTCCACATTAGAGTCTAGTAGCAATCCAGACTCAGGGACTCTCGGCTCAAAAACATCCTCTGGTGAGGCTGTTATTCCTTGAGGTGGCTGGAAAAGATTAGAAGGCAAACCTGTGTAGTTTATCCATTCTATATTAGGATTTAAAGCAATTCTTTCTGTACTTGCGTTTGCAGAAGTGGTGGCAGAAAATCCATATTTGTTATCATAAAGGGTTTGTGGAAGTTCACTGCCTACTGTGTATTCTACGCTACCTATACTAAATTTTTGTCCAATCCTTACAGAGTTTTGAGAAATGGCTGGATAAGTATAGATCACCTTACTACTATTTAGTAATGGTGTTGCCTGTAGGTCTTTGACACACCATACCTCCTCAACCTGTACGACCTGATTTGGTGGACCTCCTTGGAAGTCTACCAATAAACTAACACCTGTACATAATCCGCATGGGTCTCCATATAATGTAGTAGTTTCATATTCTTGAGAAACACCTGTACATTGAACTATGCTGCTTCCGCTAGTAAATAGTCCGATAAAACTATTGTACCCTTGTTCAAAGGTGACGTATGGATCATATCCTCCTACTCCAGATATCACAGTGATAAAAGTGTCAGCAGGAGTTCCTGTTTGAACTACTCCATTGTTAAGCAGAACTATATCGTCTAGTCCCTCTTCTTGGTTAGCGGATATAACTGAATCAGCAACACTAATGTTAAATTCTTTTATAAACTGATTGTTGCCATAGTGGTCTAAGGCTTCTATTTCTATACTATAGTTGGTTATCGCTAAAGGCATATCGGTATTGGTATACAAATAGTATAGATCATTGTCTTCTACTATCTTAAACTTATCGTTGTCGTTTGACCCGATTTGATTATCAAAAAGACTGAACGAATATGGACGATCTAATAATCCTAAGTCCACATATTCTTCAGCATAAATATGTACTGCTGATTCACCGTTTGTGTTTTTGTATCTGGTATAAACACAGTCAATTAATGCGTTGGTATTGTAATTAATTCTTTCATATGTGGCTGTCTTTTTCTGTCTTTGTCGAACTCTAACGGAACCAGAATTTTGTACTACAGCACCAATATTTATAAAAGAGCCATCTGGTATGCTTGAAAAAGGCTGTGTTAATTCTATGGTTAAGCCAGTAGGAGGACTATTAAGCGAAGTCCACAAATCGCCAGCATAAGCATTTTGATATACATAGGTTTCATTGCTTGTGTAAGTTTTAACGTCATATTTAATAGTATTTGGTTCAGTGAACAGTGGGGTGTTAAAGATGTTCGGGCTGACGTATTGTATAACTGATCCGTTTCCAGAAATTCTTATAGATTCAGATTTTCTGAAATATTCCCAAGTATAATCGTAGTAACTCAATAAGCCTGTACCAAAAAATACTCCTTGGTCACCACTGCTGAATGTAAAATCTGTATTTCCTGTATCGTGTACAAACACTACAGGAGTGTCATTAATAAGTGCGTTAGAATCAACACTTAGTACTTTTCTAGCCCTGTCTGATCTTTCATTGTAAACTATCTCATCGTAAGAAGAAGGATCACTATAATATCTTAAATTAACACCGCTTCTTTGAACAATATCCACTACTGTTTCAAAACTTAGCAACTGATCTTTTTCCAAAATGGCTTCAGGCAATAAGGTAATTACAGCATTTCCATTACTTGTTTGTTTTTCTGCTTTCCAGTATGGCTTTTCTACCGCAAAAGTATTTTTGTCTACGACGTATATAACTCTGTATCTTTGATCTGGCACGGCTATTTCAGAGTACGAATCAAAAGTCAATTCAGTATATGTACCAACTGTAAGACCATGATTATTGCAATATATTAAAAAGTCTCCGTTTGAATCAGTTACGTAGTTTCCTGTAATAGATGCTGGATCAATATCTATAGACAATCCACCTAAATTATCTTTAGAGTATGTGGCGTTATAACCATCTGGTTGTTCAGGTGCTAGGTTGATAGTGTTGGGAAGGTTTTCTATATTTACTCCGTTTACTTTAATTGGAGGTACGTCATATTTTACTCCTTCGCTTTGTATCTCTCCCAGATCATTACATCTTAATTGAAAGTCATACCTATGAATGTAGGAGTTGTTATAAATCTCATGTTTTTTAGGTTGTTGTACTACTAATGTTTCTGTAATCAAATTAGTCGGGTCTATAGGGTCTCGGAAAGTTACATTTTTTGCTATACCACTTAAAAATTCAAATTCAGCCACACCTGTAGAAAAGGCACTATTCATGAGTAGTGTGACCTTAAAACCTATGGTGTGATCGTCTGGTAGTTGTACAGAAGGAGTCAGGTTTTGCCAAGAAGAAGCAGTAGTTCCTTCAAGGTGCATCAAAAAGTCTGTCGCTTGACCATGCTCTATTTTTACATTTTCTGAGTCTCTGACTTCAAAAGCACCGTGAGATACTTGTCCTTCAATCCATCCTTCTCCATAGTTACCATGTGCTATAATACGATCTGCACTATTGGTTGCTGAGTTGCCAAGGAGTGTTATATTAGTAGAATTTGATGTTTGGTGAGAGTCTCCTACTATGAGAGAGTCTACCGTGCTATTAACAGTATTGTCTATGCCTGCTATTATGTTGTTGTCGTTACTACCAACGTCATGGTTGTTGTTGTTTCCTACAACAAGATTGCTACCATCTTCTAAAACAATATTGTTAGAGGTAGACTGAAACATTATACTGTCTCTGATAGTATTGGCTGGATCGACTCCATTATCAAAGAATTTTGGTATATAGTTAGGTGTACCTTGTATAAACCCAAAAGTAACTTTGCTTGGATCAAACACTCCTGTCATATTACCTGCATCTAGATAATATTCTCCGTGTTCTCCGTCTAATAAATCTGCATTAAAATTAACATTCAGTAATGTGTTATTGCCAACATTTGTTGGTGGAACGGCTGGATTTTGTTTGTCATAAATAATAATTTGATCATTAACGCCTAGTCCATCTACAAATGTTTTAAAACCAAATACAATTTGATCAAAAAGTCTACTAACATATAGTTCGTCTGCTGTATCTTTATAAAGTAGTATTCTTTGTGTGCCTGTAAGATTATTTATTGGAAATTCAGAATTAGCATTTCCACCATTAATATCGTCCTGAAAATCATCATCACTGTCACCACCGTCTACGCCGTTATTGTTAACAGCCATATTGGTGGTAACTTTAACTAGATCATCGGTTGGGAAGTAAGCAATCGAACCTGTTCTTGAAATAAGTCCTCCACCATAAACAAAACTAACACCTCTGGGTTCTGATGGAGAAATATCAGGATTATTTCTTGCTACCATAGGTAGGTTATCATATACCCTAAGCAGGCCGTTGGTTGCACCGGGACACCCTGTAGGTGCTTCGATAAATAAACTACCGTGCAGTTCTACATCTCCACAGAGATCAACTCCTCCAGTAGGTCTTACAGGTGGATAGCCTAGTATAATTTCTATGTCTTCTGGTGTCATCTGCATACCAGAGGTAACTAAGCCTTTAGTATTTACATCTACCTTAGTGTATCTGCCATCAATCATGATATCTGGAAGAACACCAGTGTTGATAATTCCTGTTATGTTTGTGCCATCAAGATAATAATCTCCACTCTGACCACAAAGCATATCTGCATCTAGTTGTGAACCACAACCATCATTACCAGAATGCCAAGGGATATATCCTAAAATATTGTATATGTCAGAAGGCGTGAGTTGTCCACCAGATTCTACTCGTCCTTTAGAATCTGTTGTTACCTTGCTATATGTTCCGGGTGTTCCTGTTTGACTAAGTTCAAAACTATCAGCAAATACAGTGATATCTGCTGATTCAGGAATGTCTATCCTGCCTGTGCCATTGGGTATGATAACAAATCCACCATTTACCAGACCTGATCCAGCAGTCAAGGTAAAGCCGTTGCCACTAACTACAATATCGTCTACGTCTAGATTTGTTGCACTAATAAACTGTCCAGAGCCATTTAGTGCAGAGGCATCAAAAGCAATCAATTTACCATCGCTATATACGGTATTTGCAGTACCACCCTTATTAATAGGTAGTATACCTGCTAGTTGGTTAGGTTGAATCTCACCAACACCCGTAAGATAAATAGCATTACTTACTGGATCAATATCTAATCCGTATCCTGCAATAGCATCTATTCTAGTTTGATTGTTGCCTAAGTCGGTTGTCTGTACACCTGAACCTTCTATTATTCCTGTTAGGGCTTGAACACCATTAAGAATATCTTGTATGGTATAGTTAGTGCTCGCTAATTGATCATTAGCACCATCGTAGTAAATAATGTAATCAGCATTAAAACTGGTGTTATTAGTACCTCCACTGAGAATAGGAAGCACATCAAACTGGACTCCATCTTGTCCCGGTGGTCCTTCCTGTCCCGGTGGACCTTCTGGGCCAACTGGACCTTGAGTTCCTCGACATACATCAACAACTTCTATTTTTTGTAAACGATCATCTGTAATAATGATATTTGTAGTTACAATAGAACCCGGATCACCAGAATCTTCTTGACGCTGGATTACTAAAGTATTTGGAGGTGTCAATATTTGATTTACATTTACGGAGCAACTCATTAACAGGTTCCACAACCGGGGTGAACATCAGGGTTATTTGAATCAGGATTACAATCGAATGGCTGATCTGGGTCAGGCACATTAGGTCTAGTAAGGTTAATATTACCTTGCAAGATTCTAAAGACGATTTTACCACCACCACTATACAAGTCATTTGGTTCCTGTAATTCTAAATCGTACTTGGCTGTATTAAAATCATACTTTGCCGTTTCGTCAGCAGGAATCTTGAGAATCATTTTACCTTCTTTTGGAATAGTGGTAAAAGAATACTCAGCACTGATTGTGGGAGTGACAAAAATCCTGATCCTATTTTCTCCTGTGTCTGGGTCGATTACGTCTTCTTTCCAGCGTAACCTCGCACACCAGTTGGTAATGTCAATAGGATTCTGTTCATTGTCTAGATATTGAAAAGATATAGCGAAGGATGAACCTTGCTCTATACTAAAATTATAATTTGCAGCAGGCATAATTCCCCTATCCTAATAGAGTAATATAGTAATTGGTCTTAAAAGTTTTTACTAATTAAAGAAGTATCCACCTGATCTGTGATCGTCACCGTAATAAAGTTGTGCTCCATACATTGATGGATCGAACTCGTTTCCAACAAAAGGTGACAATACAGCACGGATTGCCCGTGTTCCACCAAACAGATATTCCTTCTTTAGTTGCTCATACTTGGCACATGGGCCGGGAGCCATTTCCAAGATTTGTCCAAATCCTTTGAGATTGTTTGTAACAGTAAGTGCGGCAGGGCCGAGTACGGCCTTAACGCCTTCAGCATTCGCACGATTGCGAAATGTGCATTGATCAAGCATACATGCTGCTTTCAATGCTACGAGTCCAAGAAAAACAATGTCTCTAGGGTCAGTAGGATCAGGTGCTATAGTAATTTCGGTGACATTCACCTGATACTTTGACACCATATCCAGTTCATATATTACATACTGTGCTGCAATCACAATAACTTGCTGGATTCTCTCGTCGCTGAAATTAGGATTATCGGTCATGTCACAAATTAGTGATCTAACCATCAAATTTAGTTCTATTTGCCAGCCCATATACAGCACCTCTAATAATATGTAAAATACTACTTAAAGGTATATACACCTATAATCCCCGATCCTGTAAAATTAAGTGGCTAATCTACAAAGATATGTCATCTGGGGTAATATCATCATTATAATACCGCATTTTGTCCTCTCCTCCCATAGCACCGTGATAATAGCACTCAAATGAGAAGGTGTTACATGGCTCTAGGACTTGTAGAATAATTGAGCCATCATAATAATTGTAAGTGTAGCCGTCTATAGAAGATGTTTTAGAACCAACAAAATTG
>ERZ891134.1065-NODE-1065-length-20276-cov-6.241679_pt1 | contig 20276 bp, 20 predicted proteins | sample MGYA00520888_ERZ891134 | MGnify/ENA primary metagenome ERZ891134 (study PRJEB32303, sample SAMEA104408692) | aquatic metagenome | biome: Brackish water; feature: Coastal; material: water | place: Baltic Sea | collected 2014-10-23 | depth 10 m ... | reverse complement strand
GAGAACGGTCTTCAACGCAAAGGCCGGAACCGCGAACACGGTTGGCCGGTGCAGTACTCGCCCCATCACCTGCGTGACCGTTGAGTTGGTGACCGGATCGGGCCCGGTCAGGTTCACTGGGCCGGATAGTTCGGAGTTGTCCAGCAGGTATGCGAGCGCTGCGACCTCGTCTCGCAACGAGATCCACGACCAGTACTGCTGGCCGGAGCCGAGTTTGCCGCCGAGACCTGCCTTGAAGATCGGGAACAGGCGTTGCCAGGCGCCACCTTGGGAGGAAACCACCAGTCCGGTCCGAGCGTGTGTGACGCGGATACCGGCCTGGATGGCAGGGTCGGCAGTGGCCTCCCACGCGCGAACGACGTCGGCCAAAAAGCCGGAGCCGGCCGGTGCGCTTTCGTCGACTGCCTGATCACCGGTATCGCCATACCAACCGATAGCCGAGCCCGCTACGAGGGTGTGCGGGCGAGGATCAAGTGCCGTCATTGCTTTTACGATCGTGTGCGTGCCATTGACTCGGCTGTCCAAGATCGTCTGCTTGTAGGCAGCCGTCCACCGACGATCGCCCACGCCGGCGCCAGCGAGGTGAACGACAGCATCAATGCCGGCCAACGCCTCAACGTCCACGGTTCCGGCGATTGGGTCCCACTGCACTTCATCTGGAGCGACCGCTTGGCGGCGGACCAGCCGCAGGACATGGTCGCCGCGTGCCCGCAGGTGGGGGACGAGGGCCGAGCCGATGAGGCCGGAAGCGCCGGTGACTGCGATCTTCATGGGCCAAGCATGTCGCATCCGCGCAAATCAGGCGAAAACGGTGAACACCCCAACACCCACAGCCTGGACGACGAGCAGATTGACCACGTTGCTGGCCATCAAGTTGTGCATCACCTCGGAGTTGCCGTCGGTCCCGGCCTTGCGGTGCGCGGCGTAGGAAGAGAAGAACGTGGTTAACTCGGGCAGGCTGGTCGCCACAGCTGTCAAGGTGCCGAGCACAACCGCGGGAACAGCGAAGGCCGTGCCGAGTTCGTAGACGGAATCGCCGAGGATGTCGCCGAGGACGTAGAGCGCGACGAGTCCGGCCACGAGGATCGCGATCTGCAACGCGATCTTGCCCTTTCCATCGGACCAAGGACGAACCGCATCTCCGCCTTCGACTGGTGCTGGGGCTTCGTGCCGACCACGCATTACGCGCAGATAGGCCAGGTAACCCGCAAAGAGCGCGATACCACTCCACAGCGCGGTGTCCTGCCCGGTGATCAGCAGCGCGATGGGGACGATGATGCTGCCGATGACGATCGCTTGCTCGAAGCGGAACTCCTTGCCACCGAGCTTCCCCATTTGGCGAAACCACATGGCCGCGACGGATGCGAGCACAACATTGATGATGTTGCTGCCGAGGATGTTCGTGCTGACCACAGTGAACAGTCCGGTCGCGGCCACGAAGATCGTTGCAACCAACTCTGGAGCGCTCGTGAGGTAGCCAAGCATCTGCCCGGTGGCTGACCGAGAGAAGTTGGCTGCTCGAGCCAGCTTTTGCGCCGGCTCGTACAGACCGAAGCGGGCCACCGCGATGATCCCGACCATCGACCCGACGAACCACAGCGCGCTGACGAGCATGGACGTCCTTCCTCCCATGCGTGGGAGTAGTCGGGGTTGAACCCGGTGAGCGTAGTCGGCTAGCCGCCGAGTTCGGCGTCGAAGGAGCCAGCCTCGAGGCGATCCTTCACCGCGGTCAAGAATCGCGCAGCATCGGCACCGTCGACGATGCGGTGATCGTAGGAGAGGGCTAGGTAGACCATCGACCGGATAGCGATGACGTCCTGGCCGTCGTCTGAGATGACCACGGGTCGCTTAACGACTGAGCCCGTTCCCAAAATCGCCACCTGTGGCATGTTGATGATCGGGGTGTCGAACAGTGCCCCGCGGCTACCGGTGTTGGTAACCGTGAACGTGCCACCGGAGAGTTCATCTGGTGCCACCTTGTTGGTGCGGGTGCGCTCGGCGAGATCGGAGATCCGGCGAGCGATGCCGGCGATGTTTAGATCCCCGGCATCGCGGATAACGGGGACCAGAAGTCCGCGGTCGGTATCGACGGCGATGCCGAGGTTCTCGGAATCGTGATAGGTGATGGTGCCTTCCGCGATATCGATAGAGGAGTTGATCTGCGGGTACACCTTCAGCGCTTCAACGGCTGCTTTGCAGAAGAACGGCAGGAAGGAAAGGTTCACACCCTCGCGTTCCGCGAAGCCCGCCTTCACCCGCTGTCGCAAGGCAGCAATGCGCGTGACGTCTACTTCCACGACTGTTGTCAACTGTGCGCTGGTTTGCAGTGACTCGACCATGCGCTCAGCGATCACCCGCCGCAGCCGACTCATCTTCTCGGTACGACCACGCAGCGGCGATGGCTCGCTCGATGGCGCGGCGGTGCTCGCAGTGCTCGCAGCGCTAGCAGCACCGGGGGCAGGCGCCGTGCTGGTTGCGGCTGCCGCACTCTTCTTGGCTTCCACGGCGGCGAGGACATCGGCCTTGCGAATTCGCCCGCCCACCCCGGATCCGGAGACAGTGGACAGATCGATGTCATTCTCCGCAGCGAGCTTGCGCACCAGCGGAGTGACGTAGGCGCCGACATCGGAGGTGCCACCGCTTGCAGCGGGCGCTGCAGGGGCCGGCGCCGGAGCAGCAGCGGCAGGAACCGGAGCAGCAGGTTCCGGTGCGGCCGGCGCTGCTGGTGCCGCGGGAGCGGCTGGCACTGCTGCAGCACCCGAGCCGGTCGCGATGCGGGCCACCTCGGCTCCAACCTCGACGGTCCCGTCGGCTTCCACCGCTATCGAGGTCAGGACCCCAGATGCGGGGGCGGGAATCTCGGTGTCGACCTTGTCGGTCGAGATCTCCAGCAGCGGCTCGTCGGCCGCCACGGTGTCACCGACAGACTTCAACCAGCGGGTGACGACGCCCTCGGTCACGCTCTCGCCCAGTGCCGGGAGGGTGACGACGATCTCCTCGGCTGCGCCGGCTGGCGCAGTACTCGTCGCCGGTGCAGCCGGTGCCGCAGCGACTGGCGCTGGAGTCGGCGCTGGAGTCGGCGCTGGAGTCGGCGCCGGAGCTGCTTCCTCGGCGGCGGGCTCGGGCGCCGGCTCGGGTGCAGCAGCCTGGCCAGCCTCACTCGGCTCACCGATCACGCCGAGCACGCCGCCTACCTCGACGACGGCGTCCTCTTCGGCGGCGATGGACAACAGCACTCCGGAAGCCGGAGCCGGAATCTCGGTATCGACTTTGTCGGTCGAGATCTCCACGAGTGGTTCGTCGGCTGCAACCGTGTCGCCCACGGACTTCAGCCAACGGGTGATGGTGCCTTCGGTGACGCTTTCACCGAGTTGCGGCAGTGTCACGGTGACCGGCATGGGTGCTCCTTCTCCAGTGTTGAACTCGAGGGTTCAGCTCAAGGGTTGCGCGAACTACGAGTGGGCGTGCAGCGGTTTGCCCGCGAGGGCCAGGTGCGCTTCACCCATCGCTTCGTTCTGCGTGGGGTGGGCGTGGATCAAGGTTGCGACGTCTTCGGGATAGGCCTCCCAGTTGACGATCAACTGCGCTTCACCGATTTGTTCACCGACGCGCGAACCGACCATGTGCACGCCGATAACGGGACCATCTTTCAATTCAACGAGTTTGATGAAGCCCGTGGTGGCGAGGATCTGGCTTTTGCCGTTGCCGCCCAGGTTGTATTCGTACGCCGTGATGGCGTCGGCGCCGTGCGCCTCGCTTGCTTCGGCCTCGGTGAGCCCAACGCTGGCAACTTCCGGCTCGCAGTAGGTCACACGGGGGATGTTGATATCGGGGACGACGACCGGGTTCATGCCGGCGATCTCTTCTGCGACGAAAATGCCGTGCTGGAAACCACGGTGGGCCAACTGCAGGCCCGGTGTGATGTCACCGACGGCGAACACGCCGGGCAGGTTTGTGCGTAGGCGTTCATCGACGAGCACCCAGCCTCGTTCCATCGCCACACCCTGCTCGGCGTAGCCCATGCCTTCGGTATTCGGTCCGCGACCGACGGCAACGAGCAGTAGGTCGGCGTCGAGTGTGGTGCCGTCTTCGAGTGAGACGTGCACACCGGAATCGTCCTGCGTAGCTCCCGCGAAGCGCACACCCAAAGACAGCTCGATCCCGCGCTTCTTATAAGCGCGCTCGAGGGCCTTGGAGCAAGATTCGTCTTCGTTCGGAACGAGGTGGGGCAGCGCTTCGACGATGGTGACCTGGGAGCCGAAGGACTTCCACGCGCTGGCAAATTCGACACCGATCACGCCGCCGCCGAGCACGATGACCTTCTCGGGTACGTAATCCAGGCCGAGGGCTTGGTCGGAGGTCATGATGCGCCCGGAGATCTCCAGGCCGGGCAGGGATTTGGCATAGGAGCCGGTCGCAAGCACGAGGTTCTCGCCGGTGTACTGCTCACCATCGACCTCGATGGTCTTCGGGCCGACCATGCGACCGTAACCCTCGACAACAGTCACGCCGCGCGACTTGATCAAACCCTGCAGGCCCTTGTAGAGCCGTCCGACCACGCCATCGCGGTACTTGTTCACCTGTGGCATGTCGATGCCCTCGAGCGAGGCGCGCACACCGAAGGACTCCGACTCACGCGCCGAATCGGCTACCTCTGCGGCGTGTAGCAGCGCCTTCGTGGGAATGCACCCGCGGTGCAGGCAGGTTCCGCCGAGTTTGTCTGCGTCGATGAGGGTGACGGACTTCCCGAGTTCTGCGGCACGAAGGGCGCAGGCGTATCCGCCACTGCCCCCTCCGAGAATGACGAGGTCTGTGTGGGGCACCGTGCTCACTCCTAGTCGCTGTGCGCGAAATTGAGAACGGGCCCATCCTTTCACCGACCTCTTGCGGCGGGAACATCAGTCCCGGTTGTTCACCAGAGGGTCATCTGCTCGGGTGGCTAGCCAGCCATCTCTTCGGCCAGCGCCACGAAGGCGCGGACGCCGGCACCGGTGCCGCCTTTGGGCGTGTAGCCGTAGGCGGTCTTCTCGTTGTATGCAGGTCCCGCGACGTCGATATGGACCCAGGGCTGGCCCTCGGGGACGAATTCGGACAAGAAGACGCCAGCGGAGAGCATGCCGCCAAGGCGGTCGCCGATGTTGGCGATGTCGGCGGTCGCCGAATCCAGTGACGCCCGCAGGTCTTCGGGGAGCGGCATCGGCCACATCGCCTCGCCGGCGGTGTCGGCCGCGGCGATGACCTGGGCGCGGGCGTCGTCGTCGTTGGCCATGACGCCTGCCGTGCGCGAACCCAGGGCGATTCGCTGCGCCCCGGTGAGGGTGGCGATGTCCACGATCAGGTCCGGGGATTCCTCGACCGCCATTCCCAGTGCGTCGGCCAGGATCAGTCGGCCCTCGGCGTCGGTGTTCAACACCTCCACGGTTGTGCCGCTGTAAGTGGTGAGGACGTCGCCTGGTCGTTGGGCCGTGGAACTGGGCATGTTCTCCGCCGCCGGCACCCAGCCAGTTACCTGGATAGGTAATCCCAGCGCAGCGATTGCGCGGACCGCACCGATAACCGCAGCAGCACCGGACATGTCGGCTTTCATTTCGTCCATGTTGGCCGCGGGCTTGATGGAGATACCGCCGGTATCGAAGGTGACACCCTTCCCGACGAGGGCTAGGTGCGCCTTCGCCCCGCGCGGGGAGTAACTCATCCGCACCAGCCGTGGCGGACGACTTGATCCCTTGCCGACGCCCAGGATGCCGCCGCAGCCGTCGGTCTCGAGTGCCTTCTCATCCCACACCTTCACCTTCACCGGCAGATCGGCGACGGCGTCCTTCGCCGCCTGCGCCAGGTCCGCGGGGGCGAGGGCATTCGGGGGAGTGTTGATGAGGTCGCGGGTGAACGAGACGGCATCGCCCACGGTCTCCGCCCGCTCGATGATCGCCCGCGAGGCGGCATCCGAACTCGACACGCAGATGGCGATCGAGCCCACCGGCGAGGTTGGCTCTGACTTGAACTCACCGAAGCTGTAGGCGGCCAGACGCGCGGCCATGGCGACCGAAGCGAGCGTCTGATCGTTGTTGTCCGGAAGTGCGATCGCGATCTTGCGCTTACCGGTGGCGCCGCGCACTGCGTTACCGATTGCCCGGCGCAATTTCTCACCGCCGGAATCCTTGCGCCGATCACCGAGGCCAACGCCGACGACCACCGCCGCCTTGATTCCCGTTGGTGACGGGATCGCGTTGGTCTCTCCGGCTTTGCCCGTGGCTCCCACGACCTGCAGTCCCTCGGCGATCTTCGTCGACTGCGCGGGGGTGAGTCCTTCGGCGTGGATGACGATCTTCTTGCCGCGGCCCGGGGTGATCGGAACGAGGAGGGCATCGGCCGTGGTGGCTGCTGGCTTGGTGGTTGCGAGGCTGAGAATCGACATGCCCGGAACTGTAATCCGGTGACCGCTCGAGTGCTTCCCGGCTACCGTCAGCCCATGCTGCGCCGCACCCCACTCTTCGACCGACATACGGCACTCGGCGCGAAACTCGCTGATTTCGGCGGGTGGGAGATGCCGATCGAGTACTCCGGCACGGTGGCCGAGCACACCGCGGTGCGTGAAGCCGTGGGGGTTTTCGACGTGTCGCATATGGGCAAGGTGGCGATCTTCGGATCTGGGGCAGCGCAATTCGTCAACACAGTGCTCGCGGGTGACGTAGGCCGCATCGATGACGGACAAGCGCAGTACTCGCTGCTGTGCAACGACGACGGCGGCGTGATCGACGATGTCATCGTCTACAAGTGGAACGACGACGGCATCTACATCGTGCCCAACGCCGCCAACTCAGCCACCGTGGTTGAGATCTTGCAGCAGGCGGCCCCGGATGGGATATCCGTCGACGATCAGCAACTTACGCACGGCATCATCGCGGTGCAAGGCCCAAAGTCGCGGGCTGCGCTTGGCGATCTCGGGCTGCCGACCGATATGAATTACATGTCGTTCACGATGTGCGAGTGGCACGGAACACCGGTCACGGTGTGCCGCACCGGTTACACCGGGGAACTCGGCTTCGAACTCATCGCGCCGAACGCGGTCCTGGTCGACTTGTGGGAAGCCCTGCTCGCGGCAGCGCAATCCCATGGCGGCGGACCTGCGGGACTCGCAGCGCGGGACACTTTGCGCACCGAGATGGGCTATCCCCTGCACGGTCAAGACATCTCGCCGTCCATCACTCCTGTTGAAGCGGGCTTGAGTTGGGCGATCGGCTGGGATAAGGCATCGTTCCCAGGTAAGGACGCGCTGCTGCGCCAGCGGGAATCTGGTCCTGCTCGTCGGTTACGTGCCATCCGCGCAACGCAGCGAGCGATCCCTCGGGCCCACATGACCATCTACGACGCAACCGGTCAGCAGATCGGCGCAGTGACCAGCGGCACGTTCTCTCCGACCGTCAAGCAGGGGATCGCTCTCGCGCTCATCGACCCATCTGTTGGGCTGGACGATGAAGTGTTCGTCGATGTGCGCGGCAAGAAGCTGCCGTTCGCGGTGGTCAAGGCACCGTTCGTGCCCAGCCACGTGCGCTAGTCGTCCTCGGTGCTCTGATCGGCCGGCGCCACGACGTCCAAGACCGCTAGCACTGCGGATAGACCAGCGGTGCCGCGCCCGTCGAGGTGCAGATCAAGCGCGGGGGGCCTTGCCAATTCGCCCTGGACTTTCGCGATAGCCGGATCGGTGCACGTTGCCGCGGGCAACCACCATTGCCCGATTCCCGGTTCCTCGATGTTCGCCTGCAGGGCACCGGCGTGCGCGAGGAGTCCGTCGAATAAGACCGGCGTGCGCCGCTCACTGCATCGGATGAACGCGGACGCCAGTGCAGTCACCGCAGGACACCCGGTGCCCGCGGTGCCCAAAGTGCCCACAGTGCCCGCCGTACCCGCAGCTCGCGCATCGCGGATCGCGGCAACGGCGCGCATCCAAGTGAGGTCGTCCATCTCGCGATCCTGCGCGAACACGGCCGACGCATCCGATCCGGTGCCCGCGGCGATGATCGCTCGTGCCGCGATGGCGTCGTCGTTCTTTCCTTCGTAATGGATGACCAGCAGCGTGGCCCCGGCATCGATCGTCCGGTCGACATCGGCAAGAACCTCTGCTTCTTCGCCGGAAGCCGACAGCCAGCGGACTTCCCGGGTGGGGCTTGGTCGGTGCTCGCGCCACCACGACGCCAACCGGTCCAAGTCCCCGCTAAGGCAGCGGGCCCCTCCGGGGGATAAATCTTCGGTGGTCACGAACGCACCGTAGGGCGTGGTCACGCGCTGAGCTCACCGCGCAGGCGCTGCAGCGATCGTTGGAGCAGGCGCGAAACGTGCATCTGCGAGACACCGACGTGCTCGGCGATCTGTGATTGGGACAACCCGTCGAAGAAGCGCAGGGTGACGATCTCGCGTTCGCGCTCGGGAAGCACCGCCAGCAGTGCGCGGGTGGCTTCGCGGTCTTCCACGTTGCCCAACTGCGCATCGAGGTCGCCTATCCGTTCGGCGAGTGGGGTCTCATCCTGGGCTGCTGGTTCAAGCGGCTTCGTGCTGCGGGCATGGCTCATTTCCAGGGAATCGAGCACGTCCTGCGGATCCACCTGGGCCCGTTCGGCGATCTCGGCCACGGTGGGGGAGCGGCCGAGCTCTTGGGCGAGGGCGTCGTGCGCTTGATCGATGCGGCCGCGCAATTCCTGGGCTCTGCGGGGGACCTTCAACGCCCAGGTGGTGTCCCGGAAGTGGCGCCGGATCGCGCCGGTGATGGTCGGCACCGCGTAGCTGGTGAAGGCCGCACCCTTCGATGGGTCGAATCGATCGACCGCGTGGATCAGGCCAACACTGCCGGCCTGGACAACATCGTCCATCGGCTCGCCGCGATCTGCGTAGCGCCGAGCGATATGCCGCACGAGGGGTAGGTGCATCTCGACTAGTTCGTCGCGGATCAGCGAGCGCTCGGCTTCGGTGGCTTCCGGGTTGTGGAGTCGTTCGAACAGATCTGCCTCTGCAAGCTGTCGAGCCTGAGAAGTTGGTGATGTCACAGCAAACTCAGGCCGGCACCGAGTGATCGCGCGCGAGTACCCAGTGCATCACCAATTCCCCGTCCACCAACTCCCTATCGATGTCACTGACCAGGGCGGTGAGCACCGTCCATGAGAACGGTTCGGGTTCGGGGGCAGAAGTGCTCTCCGTCGCACATGACAGCGATGCATGGAAGGTGTGCCCGTCGGTCCACAACCGCCCGAGCACTCGCGCGTCCGGGCTCGCATGAGCAATCAGGTAAGCAGTGGCTTCGTCGATTGCCAGCCGAACATCCTCGATCTGATCCACGGTCAGATCGGCCCGGGTGGCGACGGCTGCCGCAACGCTCCGGGCGATCGCCATGTTGGCGGTATCAGCGGGAAAGGCAACTTCAATTGCTGTCGACGGCCCGGGTAACACGACCCTCATTCAACCACCTGCGTTCATGCCTAGCGTGGAAACTGGAAATCATTCCTCGCGGCATGTGTGATGATGCTCAGCCTGAAGGTTTGACGTCACCGTTGCTAGGCTCGAAGTATGACGAAGCGAATTCAGATGCGTGCACTGATAGCGGCAGGCGCCCTGGTTCTTGGCGCCGTAGCAACCGGGGGAGCTGCGCAAGCTGCGTCCTGCGGCAAAACGGCATACCAGGACGGCACCTTCGGACCTGCAGTTTGTGCGAACGGCAAAGCGAACAAAGCCGTGCGCGCGGAGTATCGCCAAGCAACTCCGGCGATTATGGCGCTGAAGAAGAATACGACCCGCAAGCAACTCCTGGCCGCGATGTGCTCTGACCGCAAACTCAATGACACCAGCATGCAGATTTACGACTCTCTGCAGTACCAGGAAGCACGTTACGAATGGCCCGCACGCATCACGCGTCGCGCTGAGCGAGACATCGTCGCCGACAGGTACTGCTAATAACTGTCCGACCGGCCTAGGCGGGAACGAGCGTGCCGGAAAAGATCTGCCAACCAAGCGCAGTCTTCGCCACCAGGCTCAAGATGATGTAACTGCGTTCACCGCGGAGATAGTCACGCCACTTGCCGATCTTCTTGTACTGCAGCCACTGCACGAGCGCGAAGGCATTGAAGAAGATGAAGAGTGAAACGAAGATTCCGATGACGAATCCGGGAATCTCCGGACGTTGAGCAGATCCCGGGGCGAGTAGCCACAAGAAGATGACGATCCACGGCACCACGCCGGCCACGCATCCAAATATGAACGGCAGCATGCCGCCGCCGGGTTGCTCGTACTTCTCTTGCAGCCAGCCGAAGAGAATCATCGACGCGTTGACGCCGAACAGCGCCATGAGTGCGGCGAAATTGGAGATGCCCGTTACCTGAGCGATCAGCACGATCATGATCGACGACGACAGCGAGTACTCAACCCAACGGAAGTAGTTGTGGCCGGCTTGCAGGCCGCGCACATAGCGCGGGTAGAACCACGGACTGGCGACCAGGAAATGGAAGAACGCCGAGAGCGCGAAGAAAAGTGCCACACCCCACGCAATGCGTGAGTCGAACAAGACAACCGGATCGTTGGCGGGTGTCCCCGGAGGACCGAATACGTACGCAGCCGTGACGGGAAGCGTGAAGTCAGTGGATAGGAACAAGATGAGGAACATCTGCGTCAGATGCGCGAAGCCGGCGACGATGTTCAGCTTGCGCAAGCCGGCGAATGTGATGCCGGTTTCGGACTTTTCGGTCAGAACTTGCTGGCTCACCTGGGTGCTCATGACGTGAGTGTGGCACCGATGGGTGCTGAGGCGGGTGTCGACAGGCGGATTGGCCTTTTCGCCTGTGTTTACCCTGGGGTTCTGTCCGACGCGAGGTCGGTTAGGGCGTCACCAGTCACTCGATAGGGAATCCACTCTGTTAGCCCCCGGGCGCCGATGGATTCGTAGAAGCCGCGGGCAGGTGTGTTCCAGTCCAACACCCACCAATCCAAACGTCCGTAGCCACGTTCGCTGCAGATGCCGGCGAGGTGCGCGAGCAGCGCCTTGCCATGTCCGCCGCCGCGATGATCTGGCTTCACGTAGAGGTCCTCGAGGTAGATGCCGTGCTTGCCGAGCCAGGTGGAGTAATTCAAGAACCACAGTGCGAAGCCGACCACTGTGCCGTCTTCGTCCTCGGCTACATGGGCGAACAGTGCCGGGTCCGGACCGAACAGGTGGCGTTGCAGATCAGCGGCAGTTGCCAGAACCGCATCCGGTTCCTTTTCGTACACGGCCAATTCGATGATCATTTCGTGAATGGCGGGAACGTCCTTGATTGTTGCCTCGCGAATCATGCAAGGACGCTATCGAACAAAAAAAGAACCCCGCCGATGCTCGGGCGGGGTTCTTTTTTGTTCGAGTCTTTAGGCCTTCTTCGTCTCCCAAAAGATGCCGGAAATCTCGTCGATCTTGCCGAGCAGTTCGTCGGCTACGGCTGGGTCGAGCGATCCCTTGGTGCCACCTGCACCCGCGAGCTTCGTTGCCTGATTGAACAACTCGTTGAGCTGTGGGTATTTCTCAAAGTGCGGCGGCTTGAAGTAGTCGGTCCACAGCACCCACAGGTGCTCTTTGACCAGGTGCGAGCGCTCTTCCTTGATGGAGATGGCGCGGGCGCGAAACTCCGGATCGTCGGAGGCGTGGTACTTCTCCATGCAAGCCTTGACGGATTCGGCCTCGATGCGGGCCTGGGCGGGGTCGTAGACACCGCAGGGGAGGTCGCAGTGGGCGTAGGCCGTCATCCGGCCACGGATCAAGCGGTCGAGCATGTCGAGTCCCTTCGGGGTTGTCGTGTCTCGAAATCAGTGCTTTAAGCCTAGTAGCGCGGGGGGATGCCACAACCCCTGAGCGGTAGCGGTCAGGATGTCCGGGTGTTCGGGTTGACCACGGTGCGGATCGTCGGACCCTCGATGGAACCTGCCTTGCGTAACGGTGAGGTGTATCTGGCCAAGGCTGCACACAATGTAAGGGTGGTACGCGGTGACGTCGTAGTCCTAGTTCATCCCCAAAGGAATGAACTCTTGACGGTCAAGCGACTTGTGCGTCGAACCGAAGACGGCTGGTGGGTAGAGGGTGACAATCCAGTCTCGAGCAGCGACAGCCGGGAGTTCGGTCCCGTCCCCGAAGCCAACATCCGGGCGAAAATCCTGATGAGGTTGCGACCCTTGCGGCGCTAGTCGTCTTCGTCATCATCGAGACGAGCCAGCCAGGTGGCGAGTCGTTCGACCGGAGTCTCGAACTCGGGGTGCAGATTGACGAACTCCTGCATGCGATCGCCAAGCCACTCGAAGGTGACATCGTCCTCACCTCGACGACGCTGCAACTCTTCAATGCCTCGATCGGTGAAGTACACGGACTGCTCCTATGCGAAAGCGCGCTCGAGGATCGCCTGCTGCTCGATCACGTGCCGCTGGTGGGTGCCAACTGCGGGTGATGATGAGGGTGGTCGGGCGACCCCTTCGATCGGTCGGTTGATCATTCCGGGGGCGTTCATCGCGATAAAACTCCAGGCACCTTGGTTCGCAGGCTCTTCTTGCACCCAGCGGATTTCGGCGTTCGGGTATCGCTCCATCACCTCAGGCAGTCGGAACGGAATCGGGTAGAGGCGCTCGAAGCGCAAGATCGCTGTGTCGTGCAGACCGTGTTCCTCTCGGTACGCGGCGAGGTCGTAGTAGACCTTGCCGCTGCACAACAGCACCTTGGTGACGTTCGCTCCCTCGTGCTCGGGGTCGAGCAAGATTGGCTGGAAGGTGCCGGAGGTGAAGTCAGCCTTGGAAGACACCGCGTGCTTGGCGCGCAACAAGGACTTCGGCGTGAAGATGATCAATGGACGGGTGAGTCGGCTGAAGACCTGCCAGCGCAGTAAGTGGAAGTAGGAAGCCGGCGTGCTCGGCATCGCGACGGTCATGTTGTCTTGGGCGCACAACTGCAAGAAGCGCTCGAGGCGCGCGCTCGAGTGATCCGGCCCTTGGCCTTCGTGCCCATGCGGCAGTAGGAGCGTCACGGCCGAACGTTGCGCCCACTTCTGCTCCCCGGAGGAGATGAATTCGTCGGTGATGGTTTGGGCGCCGTTGACGAAATCGCCGAATTGCGCCTCCCACATGACGAGCGCATCGGGCCGGGCGACGGAGTAGCCGTACTCGAAGCCCAGTACCGCGAATTCGCTGAGCAGGGAGTCGTAGACGTAGAGCTTTCCGCCATCTCGGTAGCACTGCTTGAGTGGCTTGTACTGCCAGCCGGTCTCCTTGTCGACGATCACCATGTGGCGATGGCCGAACGTTCCGCGACGGGAGTCCTGCCCGGACAACCGGACAGTGCGTCCCTCCATCAATAGCGAACCGACAGCCATCGCTTCGGCCATGCCCCAATCGATGCTGTCCTCGGCGACCATCTGGGCACGCCGCTGCAACTGCGGGGCCAATCGAGGATGAACCTGAAAGCCCTCAGGCAGCGTGAGCTGCGAATCGATGACAGTCTCGATCTGTTCGGTGCTGATCGCGGTGTCCACTTCGGTGAAGGGAGTCTGCGGCGCAAGATCGAGTTGGCCAGTCTCGATGATGTCCTTCGCGCGGGCTGCGAAATCGTCCTCCTCGGACTGCTCGCCTGCCGCGCGGGATTCCTGGAACACGCGCTCGAGTTGTTCTTGGAAGTGCTTCAACGCGGTCTCGGCTTCATCGACCGTGATGTCGCCTCGACCGATCAACGCCTCGGTGTAGTGCTTGCGCACCGAACGCTTGGCATCGATGAGTGAGTACATGCGCGGCTGGGTCAGTGAGGGATCGTCTGCTTCGTTGTGTCCACGCCGCCGGTAGCAGACCAGATCGATCACGACGTCCTTGTGGAATGCCTGCCGGAAAGCGAATGCCAACTGCGACACCCGCACCACGGCTTCGGGGTCGTCGCCGTTCACATGGAAGATCGGTGCTTGCACCATGCGTGCCACGTCGGTGCTGTAAACGCTGGACCGGCCGTACTTCGGCGAGGTCGTGAAGCCGACCTGGTTGTTCACCACCACGTGCACGGTGCCGCCGGTGCGATAGCCCTGGAGTTGGGACAGGTTGAGGGTCTCCGCGACCACGCCTTGCCCTGCGAAGGCGGCGTCGCCATGGATGAGTACGGGGAGGATGTCGGTGCGTCGTTCCTTCGGTAGTAGGTCCTGCTTAGCGCGCACGATGCCCTCGAGTACTGGATCAACGGCTTCGAGGTGCGATGGGTTCGCGGCGATGTAGACCGAGGTGTACTCGCCCTCGGGGGTGAGGAAGGAACCGGTGGTGCCCAGGTGGTACTTCACATCGCCTGAGCCCTGCACCGAATCGTCGCCGTAGTCGCCTTCGAACTCACGGAACACCTGGCCGTAGGACTTACCGGCGATGTTGGTCAGCACATTGAGTCGCCCGCGGTGCGGCATACCGATGGCGACTTCGAGGATGTCGTCCTTCGCGGCATCGGTGAGGATGCCGTCCAGGAGGGGGATAAGGGATTCGGCGCCCTCGAGCGAGAAGCGCTTTTGGCCGACGTACTTGGTGTGCAAGAAGGTCTCGAGCGCTTCGGATTCGTTGAGCTTGTTCAAGATGCGCAGTTGTTCGTCGCGACTGGGCTTGACGTGCGGGATTTCCACGCGCTCTTGGATCCAGCGGCGTTGTTCGGGATCTTGCATGTGCATGTACTCGATACCCACGGTCCGCGTGTATGCATCGCGCAATACGCCGAGGATCTCGCGCAACTTCATCAAAGGCCGGCTGCCGAAGCCACCGGTGGGGAATTCGCGGTCGAGATCCCACAAGGTCAGCCCGTGGCTGAGGACGTCCAGATCGGGATGGGTGCGCTGGGCGTATTCGAGAGGATCGGTGTCGGCCATGAGGTGACCGCGCACCCGGTAGGCGTGGATGATCTCCTGCACCCGAACCGTCTTGTCCAGATCGGTCTCATGGCTAGCGGAGAGATCGTGCGACCAGCGCACCGGTTCGTAAGGAATCCGCAAGGAGCGGAAGATCTCGCCGTAGAAGTCGTCTTCGCCGAGTAGCAGTTGATGGATGCGGCGTAGGAATTCGCCCGACTGCGCACCTTGGATTATTCGGTGGTCGTAGGTGCTGGTGAGCGTCATGATCTTGGAGACCGCATTGCGCACGATCGCTTCCTCGGACGCTCCTTGCCAATCGGCCGGGTACTCCATCGCGCCAACGCCGACGATGCACCCCTGCCCCTCCATTAGGCGCGGCACCGAATGGTTCGTGCCGATGGTGCCCGGGTTGGTCAGCGAGATGGTGGTGCCCGCGAAATCCGAGACCTCGAGTTTGCCTCCCCGAGCGCGGCGAACGACCTCTTCGTAGCTGGCCCAGAAGGTCGCGAAGTCCATTGCCTGCGCACCCTTGATGTTGGGCACGAGTAGTTGCCGCGTTCCGTCTTCTTTCGCCAGGTCGATGGCCAAGCCGAGGTTGACGTCGTCGCTCTCCAGCACCGCGGGCTTGCCATCGACCGTGGTGAAGGAGTAATTCATCGCCGGAATCTCGGCCGCTGCCCGCACCATCGCGAAACCGATGATGTGGGTGAAGGAGACCTTGCCACCACGTCCGCGCGCCAGATGGTTGTTGATGACGACCCGGTTGTCCCAGAGCAACTTCACCGGCACCGAACGCACGCTGGTGGCCGTGGGAACCGAGAGGCTGGCTTCCATGTTCGCGACTACCCGGCCGGGGGCGCCGCGCAAGATCATCGGTTGCACGCCCTGCGGCTCGGCTTCCGGCTGGTCGGTGCTCGCTGGAGGTGGTGTCGTACTGGCTGCCGCAGTCTGGGTTGTTGCGCTGCTGGATGTGGTTGTGATCGGTGTGCCGGTACCGGCGGGGCTGGTTGTCGGGGCGCTGGTTGTTGGAGCACCCGGTGCAGCCGGTTTCATTGCCGCGGCCGGGGAATACTCCACCGGGGTGTAGTCCTCGAAGAAGTCCCACCAAGCAGGATCGACCGAATTCTTGTCACGCAGGAACTGCTCGTAGATCTCATCGACCAACCACTCGTTCGGGCCGAACCGGCTGGTCACATGGGTGGGGGGCTCACTGGCCACTGCGTGGTCCTCTCGCACGCGAATTCAATGCGAACGCAACAGTAGTCACCCTGGGTGCGGATGCGCGTCGCCGGTCTGGGCAGCAAGGTTCTCCCATGGGATACCTCACCTCGGACACGGTGGCGCTCGTGACGGGTGGCACCCGCGGAATCGGGCTGGAAGTAGCTCGCGGGCTCGGTCACAAAGGTGCTTCGGTGGTTTTGCTGGGTCGAGATCCGCAGCGCGCCGCGCAGGCGGCCGAGGATCTGCAGGCTGACGGCATAGACGCCGTGGGCGAGGCGGTCGATGCGACAGATCCAGCGGCGCTGCATGCCCTGCGCGAGCGACTCGGACCCCTTGGCGGCCCGGATGTCCTGGTGTTGTCGGCGGGGGTGATGGCCGAGAAGATGACCCGCACCCTGCGCACTAGTCCCCAAGAGTGGCGACGCGTCATGGCCAATAACCTCGACGCCGCCTTCTATTCGCTTGAGGCCTTCGGTCAAGACCTCGCCAAGCGGCGCTCGGGTCGGGTCATCGCACTCTCGGCCTGCCTAGGGCGTTTCTCCGGACCAGGTACCGCGGGTGGGCTTGCCCCATACCGCATCAGCAAGGCGGGGCTCAACGCGATGGTGCGCAACTTCGCGGCAGAAATGCAATGGGGACAGCGCGGCGTGCTCGTGGACGCAGTGTGTCCTGGTCACTGTCGAACCGACATGGGTGGCCCGGATGCGCCCCGTAGCGCCCAAGAAGGCGCTGAGACCGTCGTGTGGTTGGCCGACCGAGAAGATCGGGACCCCACCGGCGACGTCCCCTCAACCGGATTGCTCTGGGAGGACCGAGAAATCGTTCCCTGGTGAGTGTGCGCTAGGCGATGGTTCCGGGTCTGTTGCCTTTGCCAATCAATCTGCCGCCAGCTGATTCCCACGCGCTCATACCGCCGGCGAGGTTGTAGGCCTCAATGCCCTTCTCGCGCAAGATGCGGGTCGCTCCTCGGGCCCGTGAGCCGGTTCGGCAGGTAACGATGACAGGGCGACCCTTGGGCAGTCGTTTGGTGGCCTGGGCGCCGACGTTGCGTACCGGTATGTGTACTGCCCCCGGAGCGTGGCCAGCGTTCCACTCGGAGTTATCGCGGACGTCAAGCAGCGTTGCCCCGGACTTCAGCATTTCCTGCGCCTGTGCGGGCTTGACAGTAGGCAACTTGAATCGATCGAACAATCCCACGAGAGTGCATCGTAGGGATGCGAGTTGACCGGGGCGTATCCAGTCGTCGTACATTTCGGGTATGCAACTTTTCCGGGGGAGCCTGGCGCGCCGCGCCCTAGTGGCCACCGTCGCGTCCTTCGCTTTGGTTGCATCGCTGACCGTGAGCGGCCAGATCGCCAATGCCCAGGAGGCCGGCGACGAATCTGGCGGTAGCGAAACGTTGCAAAGTACGGCCCAACCGGCTGCCCCAACCCTGCTTCAGGTCACCGGGGCTGACAGTTCAATTATCGTGACGTACCGGCCAAGCCAGGCAGCGACGACAACCGGCTATCAGGTTTCGCCGGATGGCTATTCGTGGTTCGACTGCCCCGATCTCAGCGGTACCTGCGGGCTATCGGCCTTGACGAACGGTCGCCAGTACCGACCGGGCTTGCGCGCGGTGGGACCAGCGGGGGTTTCTGACCCGGTGGCCGCGCCACCGACCACCCCAGAGTTGGCCCCAGGTGCCGACCCGGATAAGCCAACGCCGCTGCCGCGTCCACGAACCCGGGTCACGGCGAAGTTCAACGCTGCCAGCAACAGTCTCGGAGTCAACGGTGCCCGCACCAAATTGGGTGTCGGCACACTTCCCCGAATTACGTTCAACCGATCGATTACCGACAAGGCAGCTGTCGAACGACACCTCGTTGTCGCCGCGACGAGCGATGAAGGTCGCAGCACCGAAGTGCAAGGTGCGTGGGGCTGGATCAACGATCGCACCACGATCTTCCGGCCAAAGAACTTCTGGCCTGGTAACTCGACCATCGAAATCACGTCCACTCTTGATGACGTCGTTCTTGGAAAATCCAAGGGCCGGTATCTGTTGGGTAGCAGCAAGCTCGAGCGAGTGTTCACCTTTCGCACCGACCGGTCTTTGATTGCCGAAGTTGATGGAGCGAGCAAGCGGATGAAGGTGTTCATCGACGGCAAGCGAGTACAGAATTTTCCGGTGTCGCTCGGCAAAGCAGGTTGGGAGACGCGCAACGGCGCGAAGGTCATCAGCACCGATAAGGAAGATTTCAAGGTGTACCGCAGCGCGAGTTTGGGTTTGACCGATCCTGACGATTTCTACGAACTCGATGCTCCGTGGAACACGCGCCTGACACCCACCGGGGAGTTTCTGCACGCTGCACCGTGGGCCTACGGCCGCCTCGGTCGATACAACGGTTCGCATGGATGCACGAACATGTTTGCGAACGATGCGAAATGGGTGTTTGACAACACCATTCCCGGTGACGTCGTCACCTTCCGCAATACCGGGGGAGACATGATGGAGCCGTGGAACGGCCCAGGTGGGCTGTGGAATATCTCTTGGGACAAGTGGTTGAAGAAGTCCGCACTGGGCAGCGGCAACCGGAACGTTGATTCCAGCGCGGTCCAAGGTGATGTGGACCAGGCTCGACCGGCCAGCGCGTGAACCTCGACAACGGCAGTGACCTCAGTTCGGTAGCTCCAGGCACCTTCTCCTGGGATGTGCCTTCCGGTTGGCTCCAGGGTCGTGGCGCTTGGGGCGGGCTGGTCGTCGCCGCCCAAGTGAAGGCTGCGCAACACGCGCAAGCCGATGTCGATCCGAACCGGCGCGTACGGAATATCGCCTCCCATCTGTTCGGGGCACTTCCCGAAGGCTCGGCCACCGTGGAAGTCGAATGCCTGCGCGAGGGCTCGGCTATGAGCACCTGGCAGGTGCGGCTGCACGGGGGCGACGGTCAACTCGCCTCGCAAGCGGTGGTCATCACAGGAATCGATCGTCCCGTCGAGAGCGGATCGCGATGGGGAGTGGCCGTCATGCCGACCCTCCCGCCGTGGAGCGAGGTGGGAACCGTCCCGGTGGAACCGCCCTTTGGCCCGCCATTCGGTGCGCATTTCGCTTTCCGGCCTGTTGACGGCATCCCCGGTAGTGGTGCCGCGCCTCGGTGCCTGGGCTGGATAGGCACGGCCGAAGGTGAGCAATGGTCGGCTTGGAGTCCTGCCACCGTGCTGGGCATCGTCGATGCGTGGTGGCCAGCGACCTACGTGACGGTGGGATCGCTCGCGGAGGTGCGGCCGATGGCCACGGTCTCCTTCAGCGCCCACCTGCTGATCGATCCGACTACGGTCGATCCCGCAGAGCCGCTGGCATTCGAATCATGGGTGGCAGATGCCGAATCCGGCTTCACCACCGAAACGCGCCGGCTATGGACAAGCGATGGCCGATTGGTGGTCGAGAACCACCAAGCCATCGTCGTCATCAAGTAGGCGCGACTACTTCGCCATCCCTCAGCCCGGAACAGGCATCCGCTCGGCGAGGTCGAGTACTCGCTCGATGTACTGCTCGGTCTCTGGAAACGGCGGCACCCCCTCATACTGGCGAACCGCGCCGTGTCCAGCGTTGTACGCAGCAAGGATGTTGTGCAGTGGGGTTCCGGGTACCCCGGCCACCAAGGAGCGGTTCACGCAATTCAGCGCCGCCGCGGAGTGAATGGCATCGATGGGGTCCCACACATCCCGCGTGCCGTCGCCGTCCGCGTCGATTCCGTACTGCTCCCACGTGGTGGGCATGAATTGTGCGATGCCTTCGGCTCCGGCCGGGCTCACAGCGTCGGGCTGCCAGGCGCTCTCCACTGCGATCTGCGCAGCGAGCACCCGCGAAGGAATCTCCGGACAGCGCTCCGCTGCCTCGGCGATTACCGGGCTGTACTCCTGCGGGATGGTCGGTGAACCGCCGAAACGGCCCGTGTCCCGGGCTTGCTGCCAGCGCTCCCAGTCCACGGAATTCACCAGCCATGCAACCGCGAAGGCGACGATGGCAACCACAACGAACCCGATGGCCCACGCGGTGGTGGATCGGGAAGCGGGGGAGCGCTCTGGTGAGCGGATCGGGCCCATAGCCCCACCACGGTAACCCGAGGACTGCCTGAACCTGCGCGTACGCTGCCAACTATGTCGTCAGTGCCGACCGGGCCGACCGGGCCGACCGGGCCGACCGGGCCGACCGGGCCGACCGGG
>ERZ891134.1063-NODE-1063-length-20283-cov-4.115533_pt1 | contig 20283 bp, 17 predicted proteins | sample MGYA00520888_ERZ891134 | MGnify/ENA primary metagenome ERZ891134 (study PRJEB32303, sample SAMEA104408692) | aquatic metagenome | biome: Brackish water; feature: Coastal; material: water | place: Baltic Sea | collected 2014-10-23 | depth 10 m ... | reverse complement strand
ATTTCTTTGGCTTTGATTGCTGCTCTTGGTAGTTCAATCATAGTTCCTACAATATAATCTATTTTAACTTTATTTTGTTTTTGCACTTCTTGAGCAATTCTTACAACAAGATCTTTCATTATTTTAATTTCTGCTTCAGTTGAAACTAATGGAATCATTATTTCAGGAAATGCAGCTTTAATTTTCTTATTTTTCAATTCGCACAATGCTTCAAAGATAGCTCTACATTGCATCTCATAAATTTCAGGAAATGAAATTCCAAGTCGGCAACCTCTATGACCTAACATGGGGTTTTGTTCATGTAATTCATCAATTCTAGATTTAACTTCAGAAATTGATAAACCCACCACATCGGCAACTTCTTTTATTTCTTTATCTGTTCTAGGTAAAAACTCATGTAAAGGAGGATCCAACAATCTTACTGTTACTGGTAAACCATTCATAATTTTAAAAATCTCAATAAAATCTTTTTTCTGATGTGGTAATAATTTACCTAAAGCTTTTGCTCTATCCTCAACTGTTTTTGATAATATCATTTCCCGTACAGATAAAATTCTTTCTTCATCAAAAAACATATGCTCTGTTCTACAAAGACCAATACCTTCAGCACCAAAATCTCTAGCGGTTTTTGTATCTTTTGGAGTTTCTGAATTAGTTCTAACTTTTAACTTTCTAAAACTATCTGCCCAAGACATTAATTTTGAAAAATCTCCTGAAACTTCTGGTTTAACTGTTGGCACACTTCCTAGAATAATTCTTCCTGTAGATCCATCGATTGTAATTATCTCTCCTTCTTTAACTTCTAATGATGATGTTTTAAAAGTTTTTTTATCATAATTAATATCAATTTCACTTGAGCCTGAAACACAAGGTCTACCCATTCCTCTTGCAACTACTGCGGCATGACTAGTCATACCACCCCTTGCAGTTAAAATACCTTTTGCGGCATGCATACCTTGGATATCTTCTGGAGAAGTTTCTACTCTAACCAATATAGTGTCTTGCATCATATCGTTCAATCTTTCAGCCTCTTCAGATGTAAAAACTACTTTTCCGCTAGCTGCTCCTGGAGATGCGGGCAATCCATTAGCGATAACATTAATTGAACTTTTCTCATCTAGAGTTGGATGTAGTAGAGTATCTAATGAATTGGGATCAATTCTTAAAATAGCTTCTTTTTTAGAAATAAGTTTTTCATTAACCATATCAACAGCAATTTTAATTGCAGATTTTGCAGTTCTTTTTCCAGATCGAGTTTGTAACATCCACAGTTTTTTATTTTCAACTGTAAATTCAACATCTTGCATATCTTTATAATGTTTTTCTAATTTCTTTAAAATTTTATAAAGTTCCTTATAAACACTTGGCATGGACTCCTCCATTGAAGGAGCTTTTACTTTTGCATCTTGTCTTGCTTTTTTAGTTATGTATTGAGGCGTTCTAGTTCCAGCAACCACATCCTCACCTTGTGCATTAATTAAATATTCTCCATAAATTTCATTAGAACCATCTGATGGATTTCTTGTAAACACCACTCCTGTTGCACAATCTTCACCCATATTTCCAAAAACCATGGACTGGACATTAACAGCTGTTCCCCATTCAGAAGGTATTTGATTTAATTTTCTGTAAACTTTAGCTCTATTACTTTCCCAAGATAAAAATACCGCACTAATTGCACCTAATAATTGTTCAAAAACATCTTGAGGAAATTCTTTTTTAGCATTGTTTTTAATAGTTCTTTTAAAATCACTAATTAAGCCATCCCAATCACTTTCATCAAGATCTGTGTCTAAAAGAACACCTTTGGTAAGTTTATAGTTTTCTATTAATTCTTCAAAATGGTAACCTTCAACATCCATGACTACATTGCCATACATTTGAATAAATCTTCGATAACTATCTTTAGCAAATCTTCCATTTGAAGTTTTTTTGGCTAAAGCGTCTACAGTTTTATCATTTAAACCAAGGTTTAAAATTGTATCCATCATACCTGGCATTGAAACTCTAGCACCAGATCTAACTGATAAAAGTAGTGGGTTTTTTAAATCTCCAAATTTTTTACTAACGTCTTTCTCAATAACTTTCAGTTCTTTTTTTATTTGATTGATTAAGTTTGCATTAAGTTTTTTTTTATCTTTATAAAAAATTTCACAAACTTTTGTAGAAATAGTAAAACCTGGAGGTACTGGCAGACCCATTCGCCCCATCTCAGAAAGGTTGGCACCCTTTCCACCTAAAAAATTTTTTACATTTTTTATTTTTTTAATTTCTTTAGACTTGAAATTTAAGATTAACTTATTCACTAGTTTGCCTCTATTACTGAAAAATTTACATAATGTTCGAAGGTTTTACATAACATTTGTATTAGTTCCAATCGATTTTTTTTAATACTTTGATCTTCTTCATTCACAATGACATTATCAAAAAATTCAAATACTAATTTTTTTGCACCAGCTAAATTAGCTAATGATTGATCAAAATCCTCATCTTTGTTAATGCTAGAGAAATATTTTCTTAGTTCATTAATTTTTTTAAATAAATTCTTTTCAAAATCTGATTTAAAAATACCAGGGTCAGTTGTATTTGATAATTCAAATTTACTATTTTTTTGTTCACTTTCGAGAATGTTAGAAGCTCTTTTGTAGCTAGCAATTATATCTTTACCTAGTGGTTTGTTGATTACTTTATTTAAACTATAAGCTTTTCTAAAAATTATTACTGAATTATCAATATTAAAAACACTGGTACAAGACTCCGCAATATCTTGTCTAATTTTTTTTTCTTTTAAATAAAATTTAAGACGTTCCATTAAAAACTCTTGTAAATCTTTTTGTAAATTCTTGTTTGAAAATTCAAAACCTTGCTCTAGGTATAAATTGATTGAGTAATCTATTAATCCTCTAACTTTAAAGTCTTTTTTATTTTCAACTATAGTTCTTATTACTCCTAGAGCTAATCTTCTAAGTGCATATGGATCTTTTGAACTTGTCGGTTTTTGATTGATTCCAAAAAATCCCACCAAGGTATCTATTTTATCTGAAACTGATAAAGCTATACTGAATGGTTTTTTAGGTAACTGAGATTCTAAACCAATAGGTAAATATTGTTCACTAATTGCTAAAGCAACATCTTTATCAAAACCTTGAGCTTCAGCAAAATAACCTCCCATAACACCTTGAAGTTCAGGAAATTCACCAACTAAATCAGAAAGTAAATCTACTTTAGATATTGATGCAGAAAGTTCTACTTTTTCTTTGCTGATTAATAGCTCATCAGAAATCATACCACCAAGTTTTCTCATTCTTTGAACTTTGTCAAAATAAGAACCCAAACCTTTAAAATAATTCATATTTTTAAGTTTACTTACACTTTTTACCAAATTTTGAGATTTATCTTTTTGCCAAAAAAATTCTGCATCACTTAATCTTGCTTCCACTACTCTTTCATTTCCAATTTTAATTAATCCTTTTAAATCTTTTTTATTGGCCACAACCACAAACTCATTCGTTATTTTGCCTTTAGTGTCATAAGTTGGAAAATATTTTTGATGATATTGCATAGTTATAGTCAAAATTTCTTTAGGAATATTTAAAAATTTTTTATCAAATTCACAAATTAAAAGATTTGGATTATCTGTTAAATTTACAACTTCATCTAATAATTTTTGATTATTTTCAAATACAATTTTCTTTGTAATTGAAATTTTTTGAAGACCCTCTTCAATAAATTTTTTTCTTTGATTGTGATCAATAATTATTTTCTGACTCTTAAAGAAATTATTATAAGTTTTAAAATCTAAAAATATTTTTATTTTATCCTCAAATTCTTTATCTATAAAAGTAATATTTGATGAACTTAAATGATCTAATTTAAAAATAATCTTTTTTTTATCAAAAACTGCTAAAATTGATTTTAAAGGTCTGGCCCATGTTAATTCATGACTTCCCCACTTCATTGATTTTTTCCATTGGATTTTTTTTAAAATTTCAGGAATGGACTCCTCTAAAACTGAATGAGTATTTATCTTTTTTGCAGAAGTTTTATAAAAATAAAATTCACCTTTATCAGTTGTTTTTTTGTAAACTTTATTTTTGTCAATTTTATTTGACCTTAAAAAGCCCTCTAATGCCTCATTGGGCGCTTTAATACTTGGTCCTTTTATTTCCTCAGATTTCAAGGTTATTTCTCTTTGCAGTCCTTCAAACAAAATAATTAATCTATTTGGTGTCGAATATGCTGTGCTATTTTTGAATGTTATTGATCTTTTTTGAAATAAATCCCTAAAATTATCTAATAAATCTAACCTTAAATTTTTTTGTAAAGATGAAGGTATTTCTTCACTAAATAGTTCTAAAAAAAATTCTGACATTTAATTTTGACTATCTAACCAAATTCCAGCGGCTGCTTTAGTGATGTCTCTAATTTTTCCTATATAGCCTGCTCTTTGAGCTACACTGATTACACCCCTAGCATCCAATATGTTAAACACGTGACTAGCTTTTAAACATTGATCGTAAGCAGGAAGAGATAATTTTTTTTCAACTAGCGCATTAGCTTCATGCTCATACATATCAAAAATCTTAAAAAGATTTTCAGTGTTAGCATGCTCAAAATTATACGCTGAAAACTCTTTTTCTGATTGATGAAAAATCTCTCTATAAGTAACACCCTCATTATTCCAAATTAAATCATAGACATTCTTTTTTTGTTGAGTGAACATACATATTCTCTCAAGTCCATAAGTTAACTCTACGGATATAGGTTTACATTCATATCCAGCCATTTGTTGAAAATAGGTAAACTGGGTAATCTCCATTCCATCACACCAAACTTCCCACCCCAAACCTGCCGCACCCAAAGTAGGACTTTCCCAATCATCCTCAACAAATCTAATATCATGCTCATTATGATTTATTCCTATTACTGATAGACTATTCAAATATAATTTTTTTATATTTTCTGGTGATGGTTTAATAATAACTTGAAATTGATAGTAATGTTGTAGTCTATTTGGATTTTCACCATATCGTCCATCAGTTGGTCTTCTGGATGGCTGCACATAAGCAGCTTTCCATGGTTTTGGTCCCAGTGAACGTAGGGTTGTCGCTGGATGAAAGGTACCTGCACCAACCTCCATATCATAAGGTTGTAAAATTACACAACCATGTTTTCCCCAATACTTTTGTAAATTTAATATTGTTTCTTGGAAAGATAAAGTTTTATTAGAAGTTTTTTTTTCTTTAGAAGCCATATCTCTGCCAAATAGATCTTTCTTCTAAAATGTTGACGATTTGATCTAGATTATTATTTGAAGATGAAAGTTTTTTACTTAACCAACCTTTAGATTTCTCAAATTTTTTGATTACCACATCTTCACCAAATTTATTTTTTAATATTTCGTTAGCATCTCCAATGCCATCAATTAATCCAAGTTCTTTAGCTTTGCTACCTGACCAAAATTCCCCTGAAAATAATTCTACTTCATTTTTATTTAATTTTTCACGTCGGCTTTCTTCAACAACATTAATAAAATCTTTGTGAAGATCTAACTGAATAGTTTTTAATCTGTCTATGTCCTCATTTTTTTCCTCTAAAAAGGGGTCAAGGGTACTCTTGTTCTTTCCAGCAGTATGAACTCTTCTTTCAATACCAATTTTTTTTATAAGCTCAGTAAAACCAAAAGATGAATAGATAACTCCTATAGATCCAATAATTGAACTTGAATTTGCATAAATTTCATCTCCAGCACACGCTATTAAATACCCACCTGAAGCTGCAACATCCTCAGCAAAAACAATGACCTTCTTGTTGTTTTTTTTTGCTTGAGCCCTAATAAATTTATAAATTAAATGAGATTGAACCGGTGAGCCTCCTGGAGAGTTAATGGTAATTGCTACACATAAGGCTTTTTTAATAGAAAATGCCTTCTCAATTATCTCTTCTTGTCCGGCAAAATCAATGCCTTGCTTAAATTTTCCTGCATTTCCAATGATCCCATTTAATTTAATATGAGGTATGATTTTTTTCTTTTTAAAAAAAGAGAACATGTTTATTCCTTATAGAATTTTTGATTGTAAATAAAGACTACTTATAATTGAAGAATTAGGTGCGTCAATTGATAAGTAAAATATAAAAAGCTTATATACTAATTTAAGACACATGGGATCAGTAATACAGCTAAAAAAACAAATAAATAATTCATACTTTCAACTAAAAAACTCTGTTGAAGATAAACTGGTGCTCGTCGAAGAAAAAATTCAATCTAAACTAAATAGTGATGTTCAATTAGTTCAGGAAATGACTGACTATCATATTAAAACAGGTGGCAAAAGATTAAGAGCTTTATTAACGCTAGGCTCTGCAAAATTATGTGGCTATATAAAAGGACCAAGAGATATCAATTTAGCAGCTTGTGTAGAATTAATACACAGTGCAACACTAATGCATGATGATGTTATTGATAATGGTGTCTTAAGAAGGGGCAAAGATACCACAAATCAAATTTGGGGAAATCACTCTTCAGTTTTAATTGGGGATTATTTATTGAGCAGATGTTTTGAAATGATGGTTGAAGATGGTAATCTTGAAATTTTAAAACTTTTATCCTCAACATCTTCCAAAATAGCTCAAGGTGAAGTCTTACAACTTCAACATCAAGCAGAAGTAGATATGCTTGAAGATACGTATCTAAAAATTATCACCGCAAAAACAGCAGAGCTTTTTTCAGCATCAACTAAGGTAGGTGCAATATTAGCGGAAGTCGATGATAGAAAAAAGGATGCACTTGAATTTTATGGAAGAAATCTTGGACTAACATTTCAAATTGCTGACGATACTCTAGATTATAATTCAGACTTAAAAATGTTTGGTAAAACACTAGGTAAAGATTTTTTTGAAGGAAAAATTACACTACCTGTAATTTTATTATTTCAAAAAATTGAACAATCAGAAAAAATTAGATTAACTAAAATTTTTAAATCTGAGGAAAGATCTAATAATGATCTAGATTATATTTTAAACTTAATGAAAACTAATAAAATAATTAATGAATGTTACAAAAAGGCAGATCATTATATTAATTTAGCATCAAATTCTCTAAGTGCTTTTAATGATACAAAAGAAAAAAAAATATTCCAAGAATTAACCTCATTCAGTTTAGAGAGAAATTTTTAAGGACTCAATAAAGACTTTATCCATTTTCCTTGATTATCTTTTTGATACTTTAATCTTTCATGAATTCTGCCTTCACCATCTAACCAAAACTCAATATTATTAGGAATTAAATTCCATCCTGACCAATGAGATGGTCTTGGAACATTTTCTTTATCTTGAAATTTTTCTTTAAACTTTGAAATAGCTTCAAATAATTCATTTCTATTATTTAAAACAGCGCTTTGTTTAGAGGCCCAGGCTCCTATTCTGCTTTCATAGCCTCTTGAATTATAATACTGATCTGCTTGCTTATCTTCTACAGGCTCAATAACACCATTAATTCTTACCTGTCTTAAAAGTGATTTCCAATGAAAGCACATTGAAGCATTTGGATTTTCTTTAATCTCAATACTTTTTTGACTGTTTAAATTTGTATAAAATACAAATCCTTTTTCGTTAAATTCTTTCATTAAAACCATTCTAACCGATGGAATGTTATTTTTGTCAGATGTTGCTAAAGCAATTGCATTTGGATCATTAATTTCTGATTTTTTTGCTTCCTCATACCATTTGTCAAATAGTGCTATAGGATCATCAAGATCCATAAAACATTTATTAAGCCCAAGTGAGTTTTTTTGATTCATAATTTAAACAAAATAATCTATACAATATAAATAATGTCATTTAATACTTTTGGAAAGTTATTTCGTTTCACCACATGGGGAGAATCTCACGGACCAGCGATAGGGTGTATTGTGGATGGTTGCCCACCGTTAATAAACTTAGATGAGAAAGATATTCAAAAATTTCTAGATAAAAGAAAGCCTGGACAATCAAAATTTACCACTCAAAGAAAAGAAAGTGATAAAGTGCAAATTTTATCAGGTGTATTTGAAGGAAAAACAACTGGAACTCCCATATCTCTTATAATTTACAATGAAGATATGCGTTCTAAAGATTATGGAAATATTAAGAATAAATTTAGACCTGGACATGCTGATTTTACTTATTTTAAAAAGTATGGGATCAGAGACTACCGAGGCGGTGGTCGATCTTCAGCAAGAGAAACAGCTGCAAGAGTTGCTGCAGGTGCAATAGCTAATAAAGTTCTACAAAGTAAATTAGGTAGAAATTTTAAAATTTCAGGTGCTGTAACACAATTGGGTATTTTAGGATGTGATACTAATAAATGGGATGATAAAGTAATTAACAATAATCCATTTTTTTGCCCTGATAAATCAATGTTAAAATTATGGGAAAAATACTTATTAGATATAAGAAAATCAGGATCATCATGTGGAGCCATAATTGAAGTAAGAGCAAAAGGTGTTCCTCCAGGATTAGGTGCACCAATATACTCTAAGTTAGATATGGATATTGCTTCTGCAATGATGAGCATCAATGCTGTAAAAGGAGTAAATATTGGAAGTGGAATGAATTCAGCAAAATTATCTGGTGAGGAAAATTCAGATGAAATATTTCAAAAAAATAAAAAACTAAAATTTAACTCAAATAATGCTGGGGGAATTCTTGGTGGAATTTCTTCAGGACAAGATATAATTGTATCTTTTGCTGTGAAGCCAACATCATCAATTTTAAAATCTAGAAAGACAATTGATAAATTTGGAAAAAATACAACTATATCAGTTAAAGGCAGACATGACCCTTGTGTAGGTATTAGAGCAGTTCCAGTAGGAGAGGCTATGTTAAGCTGTGTACTGCTTGACCACTACTTAATGCATAAAGCACAGTGTCAATAATTTAGTGTTTTTGTTTTTGTAAAATAATATTTGAGTTCAGCAAGTCTAATACTTTTTCTTCAATTGAGTTTGCATCTAACCCAGCACTTTTATACATTTGTTCTGGATTATCTTGATCTATAAAATAATCAGGTAAAAACATGGATCTAAATTTCAGTCCATTATCTAATAAACTTTTTCTTGATAAAAAATCTACAACGTGAGATCCAAAGCCACCAATAGATCCCTCTTCTATTGTAAGTATTGCTTCATGGGTTGTAGCTAATTGCCATATCAAGTTTTCATCTAAAGGTTTAGCAAACCTAGCATCTACAATCGTAACGTTAACCCCTTTTTTTTTTAAATTTTCAGACGCAATCATTGTTTCCTTCAATCTTGCCCCAAAATTTAAAATAGCAAGTTTTTTTCCTTCTTGAATTATATTTCCTTTTCCAATTATAAGCTTTTCAGTTATCGGGGGTAATTCGACACCTATACCTGTTCCCCTTGGGTATCTAAAAGCACAAGGCTTATCATTAATATCAACTGAGGTATTAATCATCTTTACTAATTCAGCTTCATTGCTTGCAGCCATTACAATAAAATTAGGAAGACTAGCAAGATAAGTAATATCAAAGCTGCCGGCATGTGTGGGGCCATCAGCGCCTACTAATCCAGCACGATCAATTGCAAATCTTACTGGTAAACTTTGAATAGCTACATCATGAACAACCTGGTCATAAGCTCTTTGTAAAAAAGTTGAATAAATTGCTGCGTAAGGTTTATAATTTTCCGTTGCCAAGCCTGCAGCAAATGTCACTGCGTGCTGTTCTGCTATGCCAACATCAAAAGTTCTCTCAGGAAATTCTTTAGCAAAAACATCAATACCAGTGCCATCTGGCATTGCGGCAGTAATTGCTACAATTTTGCTATCTTTTTTTGCATGTTCAACAAGTGTATTTGCAAATACTTTTGTATAAGAAGGTAAACTGCTAGTACTTTTAACTTGTTCACCTGTTTTAACATTAAATTTAGATACACCATGATAATGATCTTTTGCTTCTTCAGCATACGAATAACCTTTTCCTTTTTTAGTTTTTATATGAATTAAGATAGGACCTTGGTGCTTAGAATCTTTTGCATTTTTAAGTATTGGAACTAATGATGATAAATCATGACCATCAATTGGACCTAGATAATAAAACCCTAGTGAACTGAATAGTGTCCCGCCAGTAAAAGCAGATCTTAATAAGTCTTCTGCTTTTCCCGCCTTAGAACTAAATCTTTTTGAAAAAGCTGAAGTAATTAATTTTATTGTCTCTCTTAGACTAAAATAAACTTTACCAGAAAATATTTTTGCCAAATAAGTGCTCATCGCTCCAACTGGTCTTGCAATAGACATGTCATTATCATTGAGAACTACGATCATTTTAGTTTTTGATGCACCTGCATTATTCATAGCCTCATAAGCCATACCTGCACTTATTGCTCCATCACCAATTACAGCAACAACATTATCTTGTTTGTTTGAAAGTTTATTAGCCTCTGCCATACCTAAAGCTGATGAAATTGATGTTGAACTATGAGCAGCTCCAAATGGATCATATTCACTCTCTTGTCTTTTTGTAAATCCTGAAATACCTCCACCTTGTCTTAAAGTTCTAATTTTGTCTCTTCTACCGGTTAATATTTTGTGAGGATACGACTGGTGACCCACATCCCAGATCAGTTTATCTTTTGGGGTATTAAATACATAATGTAAGGCTACGGTTAATTCAACAACTCCTAGACTTGCACCTAAATGACCACCTGTTTCTGATACTGCATTAATTGTTTCTTGTCTTAATTCTTCTGCAACGGTAACCAAATCTTCTTCTGATAATTTTTTAAGATCTGCAGGAAAATTAATTTGATCTAGAAATTTATAAATTTTATTCATTTATTTCGATGCAATATATAATCAATAGTTTGATTTAAATTTTTTGATTTAGATCCATATTGTTTTAAACCTTTTTTTAAATTAAGGCTTAGTTGTTCTGCATATTTAACAGCATTATTATAACCCATCAAACTTATTAGCGTAGCTTTTCCTTGTTTTTCGTCTTTCCTTGTTTTTTTTCCTGCTATTTTAGATGAACCCCTATAATCAATCAAATCATCAGCAACTTGGAATAATAACCCTATATTAGATCCAATTTTTTCAAAAGATTTTATTTCTTTTTTATTTTTATTCTTAATAATCAACGGCGCCGTACAACAAAAACTAAAAAGCTTTCCTGTTTTTTTTATTTCCATATCAATTATTTTTTTTTTAGAAACTTTTTTATGTTCAAAACTTAAATCTAAAAATTGGCCCCCAGCAATACCTAGATGACCTGAGCATTCTGATATTTTATTTATCAAATTGTTCTTAATTTTTTCATTGAGATTAATATTTTTGTTGCTTAATATTTCAAACGCTAAAGTAAGCAAAGAGTTGCCCGCTAATACTGCAGTAGACTCTCCAAATTTTATGTGTGTTGCTGGTTTTCCTCGTCTTACAGAGTCATTATCCATACAAGGTAAATCATCATGTATTAAAGAATAGGCATGGATACATTCAACTGCTGCTCCGATTTTTATTAATGTGTTATAATTAACATTAAATATTGATCCTACATCAAATAATATTTTTGATCGAATTTTTTTTCCTCCAGAAAAAAGACCGTAGCTCATTGGCAAAATTAATTCAGTTCTTTTTTGTTTTTTAATAAAGCTTTTTAAGAAGGTATTTGTATCATTGGCAATTTTGATTAATCTATTTTGCATTTTTTTTTGAGGTAATTTCAAAAATTTTTTCTTTAGTTTTTTGATTTATAGTTTTGGAATTTTTTTGAAATTTTTTTTCTATTAAAATATTCAAATTCAATAATTTTTGATAATTATCAGTGACACTTTCTAAATCTTTTTCATTTTCAAGTTCTTTAATTAGTTTATCAGCTTCTATTGTTAAATCCTCTAATGAAAGGACATTATAATTATTTGTTAAATTTTTATCTTTCATATATTAATCACTATTAATACATGAAAATTAATCATTCAAATATTAAAAAAGCTAAAAAATTTCTAGATAATGAAGAGTGCGTAGCCGTACCAACTGAAACAGTTTATGGTTTAGCTGCCAATGCTTATTCTGATATAGCTACTAAAAAAATTTTTCAATTAAAAAAAAGACCCAGAAATAACCCATTAATAGTTCACTATAGTAATTTAAATGATCTTAAAAAAGATTGTTTAATTAATAAAGAATTTTTAAAATTATATAAAAAATTTTGTCCAGGCCCATTAACTTTTATATTGCCCCTAAAGAAAAAATCTAAAATATCTAAAAATGTAACTAATAACAAAAAAAATTTAGCAGTAAGGTTTCCAAAACATAAAATTATGAGAGCATTGTTAAAGAAAGTTAATTACCCTCTTGCAGCACCTAGTGCAAATTTATCAACCAGAGTGAGTGCAGTAAACCCTAATGATGTTAAAGATGATTTTGGTGAAAAAATAAAATACATTTTAAATGGTGGCCCATCATCAATTGGTGTTGAATCAACAATTATAGATATAGTAAAAAATCCTAAAATTCTAAGATTAGGTGGTCTTAAAATTTCTGAAATTCAAAAAACTTTAAAGAAAAGAATAAGAATTGAAAATAATCCGAAAAAAATATCAGCACCTGGACAATATAAACTACATTATTCTCCTGGTATTCCAATTAAACTCAATGTTAAAAAAGCAAATAATAACCAAGCATTTTTGTTAATTAAAAAACAAAAAGATGATCAGCCTAATTATTATTATCTAACAAAAACTAGGAACTTAAATGAAGCAGCTAGAAATCTGTATTCCACACTAAGACAAATTAAAAAAGATAAATTTAAATATATTGTTGTGCAAAAAATTCCGAGTATTGGACTAGGAAAAACTATTAATGATAGATTATTAAGAGCTTCAAAATTTTAAAATGTCAAATTCCATAGAAGTTATTAATCTTACAAAAAAATATAATTTAAAAACTGCTGTTAATAATTTAAATTTTAAAATTAGTGAAAACCAAATGATTGGTTTACTAGGCCCAAATGGTTGTGGCAAAACTACTACGATAGGAATGATCCTTGGACTACTTAAGCCAAGTAGTGGCAAAGTATTAATTAATGGATTAGATATTGAAAATAATAAGATTTCTGTTCTAAATAAAATGAATTTTATTTCCCCCTATATTGAGTTACCAAAAAAACTTAAGGTAAGGCAAAATTTGACTGTTTATGGAAAATTATACAATATTGATAATTTAGCAGATAGAATAAATTTTCTTGCAAGCAAGTTAAGGCTGGAAGATCTTTTGGATAAAGTTACTGGAGAACTTTCATCTGGACAAAAAAATAGAGTAAGTTTAGCAAAAGCATTAATAAATGATCCTACAGTTCTTTTGCTTGATGAGCCAACAGCTTCACTAGATCCTGAAACTGGAGATTTTATTAGAACTTTTTTAGAAGATTATAAAAACGAAAAAAATATTTCCATCTTACTTGCTTCTCATAATATGAATGAAGTAAAACGATTATGTGACTCAGTTTTAATGATGAAAGATGGTGAAATTATTGATCAAGGTACACCTGATGAATTAATTCAAAAACATGGAAGACAAAACTTAGAGGAAGTATTTTTAAAACTTATAAGAAATTAAAATGAACTTAACAAGAATATATGGTCTATTTCTTAGACATTTTTATTTAATTACCCAATCATTTCCTAGAATATTAGATTTAATATATTGGCCTTCAATTCAAATAACATTATGGGGTTTTATTTCAAATTTTTTTGCAACATACAGTAACTACTATAGTGGTGCAGTGGGTGTTATTTTATCATGCGCTATTCTTTATGACTTTTTGTTTAGAACAAGTATTGGGTTTAATATGCTATTCTTAGAAGAAATTTGGAGTAGAAATTTTACAAATTTATTCATATCGCCAATTAAGATTAGTGAAATAATTGTTTCACTTGTTTTTACGGCCTTAATAAGAGCTTTGATTGGGCTAGTGCCCGCAATACTTTTAACTTCACCAATTTTTGGAATTTCCTTGCTAGATCTAGGAATGCCTCTTGCTTATCTTTTTTTAAGTTTATATATTTTTGGAATAACACTTGGATTGTTCGTTTCAGCTGGTCTATTAAGATTTGGACCGTCCTTTGAAAATATTGCTTGGTCTACTATGTTTTTGTTAGCACCTTTTGGATGCATCTATTATCCTGTAGAAACTTTGCCAGAAATTTTTCAATTAATTGCTTATGCACTACCTCTTGTGTATATCTTTGAGGAAACAAGAAATATTTTAGTAAATCAAATTGTTGATTATAAAAATATTTTGCAGGCATTCTATTTAAATATTTTTTATCTAATAGTTGCTATTTATGTATTTTATTATTCCTTTAATAAAGCAAGAGATAAAGGCACCTTAATTAATATTGGAGAATAGAGTGGTGCGCCTGCTAGGAGTCGAACCCAGAACCTCCTGATCCGAAGTCAGGCGCTCTATCCAATTGAGCTACAAGCGCATATAGTATTAATATAACATAATATGGAAAAAAAAATTAATTTAATAGCTTCAACTGAAGAAATAAGCTTAAGATTAGATGTTTTTATTAACAAACATCAAAAAGATATCAGCAGAACAAGAATTAAAAACTTAATCTTAGATAAAAAAGTTAAACTTAATAATTCAATTATTCTCGATCCCTCAAAAAAAATTTTACCTGGTGATAAAATATATTTAGAAATACCAGAGCCAAAAACAGCGTCATTAAAGCCTTATGATTATAAACTAGATATTATTTTTGAAGATGAAGATCTTATAGTTCTAAATAAGCCAGCTGGTATTGTAATGCATCCGGGTGCAGGTAATTATGATAATACAATTGTTAATGCATTAGTGAATTATGATAAAGATTCCTTATCCAATATTGGGGATGAATTAAGACCAGGTATTGTACATAGAATAGATAAAGACACATCAGGATTAGTTGTGATTGCTAAAAATAATTTTACTCACGAACATTTATCCAATCAATTTAATGAGCATAGCATAACTAGAATTTATCAATTACTAGTATGGGGAAAATTGCGCCCCTCTAAAGGGAGAATTGAAACATTTATTACAAGAAGTTCAAAAAATAGACAAATGATGGAAGTAAGTAATTCTAAAGGTAAAAAAGCAATTACTAACTATGAAACTATTGAAGTTTTTGAAAATAAAAATACCCCCACCCTAAGTTTAATTGAGTGCAAATTAGAAACTGGAAGAACGCATCAAATTCGTGTTCATATGAATTATTTAGGTCATAGTATTTTAGGTGACAACAAATACAAAAAAAAATATAAAAAAATAAAAAATATTAATTTAGAGTTAGAAAATCTAATAATAAGTCTAGATAGACAGTTTCTACATGCTAAAACTTTAGGATTTACTCATCCAAAAAAAAATCAAGAAATGATATTTTCCTCAATTTTGCCACAAGAACTTAGTATTATTTTAGAAAGTCTTAGAAAAACTACTAAATAAGTGATTGAAATATTAAAATAATTAATTAGATAAACTAATCGATGAATGTAGCTTTAAATAATAACTTACCTGCTCTAAGCAATGAAGGTGGTCTGTCTGCGTATTTAGAACAGATTAAAAAATTTCCAATGCTGGATGCAGAAGAAGAATACATGTTGGCAAAAAATTGGAAAACTACAGGAAATATTAAAGCTGCTGAAAAACTTGTAACAAGTCATTTACGTTTGGTTGCTAAAATTGCAATGGGATATAAGGGTTATGGTCTACCAGTTAATGAAATGATTTCAGAAGGGAATGTTGGGTTAATGCATGCTGTCAAAAAATTTGAACCTGAAAAAGGCTTTAGATTAGCAACCTATGCCATGTGGTGGATTAAGGCTTCTATTCAAGAATATATCCTAAGATCTTGGAGTTTAGTCAAAATTGGAACGACCACTGCACAAAAAAAATTATTTTTTAATCTAAAAAAAATTAAAAACCAAATAGCTCCTCAATCTGAAGGAGATTTAAGAAATGAACATGTTGAAGAAATAGCAAATAAACTAGATGTTAGTAAAGAGGAAGTAATTTCAATGAATAGAAGACTTTCAGGGAAAGAGTTTTCTTTAAATGCTCAAGTTGGAGAAGATGGTGATGAATGGCAAGATTGGCTAGTTGATAAAGAGTTAGACCATGACCTTAAATTTGCACATCAAGAAGAAATGAAACAAAGAAAAGATTTGTTAAAAAATTCTATACAAGTATTAAATCAAAGAGAAAAAGAAATTTTATTTTCAAGAAGATTAAATGATAACCCAACTACTTTAGAAGATTTAAGTAAAAAATATAAAATCAGCAGAGAAAGAGTTAGACAAATAGAAAATAAAGCATTTGAAAAATTACAAAAACATATGCTTATTCTAGCAAAATCTAAAAATTTGTTGCCTGCAAACTAAACATCAAAAGGATTTTCAATTAATATTGTATCTTTTCTTTCTGGGCTTGTGGATACACTTGATACCTTTGCTCCAATAAAATCTTCTAAAGCAAAAATATAATTCTTAGCATTTTTTGGTAATGCTTCGATGTTTTTAATTCCATTTGTAGAACACTTCCATCCTGGAAAAGTTTTATAGATAGGTTTTATCTTTAATTGATCCTCCACTGCAGCTGGAAGATAATCTATTTTTTTTCCATCAAGCTCATATTGAATACACATTTTAATTTCATCTAACTCATCAAGAACATCAAGTTTAGTCAAAGCAATCCCATCAATTCCTGAAATTTTTATTGTTTGTCTGACCAAAACTCCATCAAACCAACCACATCTTCTTTTTCTACTCGTTACTGTTCCAAACTCTTTACCTCTTGTTCCCAACAACTCTCCAACTTCATCCTTCAACTCTGTTGGGAATGGTCCTTCACCTACTCTAGTTGTATAAGCTTTGGTAATGCCTAAAACATAATGTATTGAATTAGGTCCACATCCTGAACCAGTTGCCGCACTAGATGCTACAGTATTAGATGAAGTTACAAAAGGGTAAGTTCCATGATCAACATCAAGTAATATTCCTTGCGCACCCTCAAATAATATTCTTTTTTTCTGTTTTTTAAACTCATCTATCTTTAACCAAACTGGTTGAGAAAACTTTAAAATTTCAGGTGCAATTTTTAATAAATCTTTTTTTAACTGATCTTTTTTGAATATTTCTTTTCCTAAGCCTTTTCTAATTGCATTGTGATGTTGAAGCACTGACTCAAGTCTTTGGTCTAAATTTTTTTCAGATCTTAAATCCATAACCCTTATAGATCTTCTTCCCACCTTATCTTCATAAGCAGGCCCAATACCTCTTCTTGTAGTTCCAATCTTGCCTTTGCCAGCCGCATCTTCTCTAATTTCATCCATTTCCCTATGAAAAGGTAAAATTAAATTTGCAGCCTCAGAAATAATAAAGTTATCGATATTTACCTCTACACCTTTTTCTTTAATTTCTTGAATTTCTTCCAACAATGCCCATGGATCAACAACAACACCATTACCAATTATTGAAATCTTATTTTTTCTAACTATTCCAGATGGCAATAATCTTAACTTATATGTAATTCCATCAATCACCAATGTGTGGCCAGCATTATGCCCACCTTGAAAACGTATAACTACATCTGCTTGCTCGGAAAGCCAGTCAACTATTTTGCCTTTACCTTCATCTCCCCACTGCGAGCCTACTACTACTATATTTCTCATTATTTAAAATTTTTATCCAAATTAATTGTTACGAGATGATTAATTGGGCCATGGCCTTTTCCAAATTTAGGGTTAGTTCTAACTGCTGAATTAACATATTTAATACCTAATTCACAAGATTTCTTTATAGGTTTTCCACATGACAAAAAAGTAGTTACCGCTGTTGATAATGTACAGCCTGTTCCATGAGTATTTTTAGTTTTTATCCTTTTGCTATTAAATATTTTAATTTCTTTTTTGTTTACTAAAATATCATGAACAAGAGCAGATTTTAAATGCCCACCTTTAATCAATACATTTTTAGCACCCATTTTGATTAGTTTGCTCGCACTTAAAATCATATCTTCTTTTGTGTTAATTTTTACCCCAGTTAAAATTTCAGCCTCAGGTATATTTGGAGTAATTAAATGAACATATTTGATTAATTTATTTTTTAAGTAAAATATTGCTTTATTGTTAATTAGTTTAGCTCCTCCTTTTGCAATCATAACTGGATCCAAAACAATATTTTTAAATTTATTTTTTCTTAAGGCGCTAATTACACTTTTAATTATCTCTGTTGAGTGCAACATTCCGATTTTAATTCCCTGAGGTTTTATATCATTAGCAGTAAATATGATTTGATCGAAAATAAATTTAGAGCTGATTGGCAAAACTGAATTAACACCCATAGTATTCTGCACTGTAACAGCAGTTACAGCTGTCATTGCATAAGAGCCTAAGCTTGTAGCAGTTTTAATATCTGCTTGAATTCCAGCTCCACCAGATGAATCAGAACCTGCAATAATTAATATTTTTGACCTAGGTTTCAATTTTAGTAATCTCTTTTTTTATTATATGAATACAATTATTTAATAGTTTCATATTTTCTGTTTCTACCATTATTCTTATTTTGGGTTCTGTTCCTGATTTTCTTACTAAAACTCGTCCATGATTTTTAATTAGATTATTTGAAGTTTTAATAGCTTTTTTTACTAATAAATTATTTAAAATATTATTATTCCTAAATGTTATGTTTTCTAAAATTTGTGGTGTTTTTTTAAATATATCAAAAAAACTACTAGCCTTTACTCCTTTATTGATCTCTTGCAAAACCTCAAGAGCAACTAACAGTCCATCTCCAGTTGTAGCATATTTTCCCAAAATGATATGACCAGATTGTTCTCCACCTAAATTATATTTATTTTTTAACATAAGATTTTTTACATATCTGTCACCTACATTCGCTCTAACAAATTTAATTTTTTTTAATTTAAAAAATTTTTCTAAACCATAATTACTCATTAAAGTTCCAACGACCCCTCCTTTTAGAATTTTTTTTCTTTTCCAAGTTAAAGCTAATGCAGCTATTATTTGGTCACCATCAATAATTTTGCCTTTTTCATCACACATAATTATTCGATCTGCATCTCCGTCTAATGAAATTCCAATATCTGCTTTGTTTTTTATAACTGCATTTTTAATTATATTTGGATAAGTTGATCCAGATTTATTATTAATATTTAGTCCATTTGGATGATTGCCGATTACTATTAAATTAGCCCCCAAAGATTTTAATAATTTAGGTCCAACCTTGTAACCTGCGCCATTAGCACAATCTAATACTACTTTTAAACCTTTTAGATTAAAATTTTTTGGAAAATTATTTTTTAAAATTTTAATATATTGGTCAGTAGCAGTTTCTAAACGTTTTACTCTACCCAACATTTTAGATTGGGCAAATTGACCTTCGATTGGCTTATCAATTATTTTTTCACTTCTTTTTTCAATTTTATCAGAAAGTTTTAATCCATCTGGACCAAAGAGTTTTAAACCATTATCGTAATAAGGATTATGAGAAGCAGTAATCATAATTCCCATATTTGCTTTCATAGATTTAGTAAGCATTGCTAAACCATTAGTTGGCAAAGGTCCTAATGTATATACGTGCATACCTGCAGAGGTAAGACCAGAAACCAAGGCTGGCTCTAAAGAGTAACCTGACAACCGGGTATCTTTAGCAATAATTGCTGTCTGTTTATTTTTCTTTAAATTCGTAAAATATTTTCCTGCTGATAATCCAAATTTATAAAACATTTCTCCATTAATATTTTTACTATTAACTTTGCCTCTAATGCCATCTGTTCCAAAATATTTTTTTGTCATTATTAATCTAATAATCTTTTAAATACCTTAACGCCCTGAATAATCTCATTTACATCATGTACTCTAATTAACTGAACTCCCTGCATTAAAGAAAAAATACTTGAAGACAAAGTTCCTCCAACTCTTTTTTTATCATCATTTTCTTCAGCTATGTCTCCTATAAATCTTTTTCTAGATATTCCAAGCATTATAGGAAAACCCAGAGAATGAAAAATAGAAATGCTTTGTAAAAGCATCACATTATGTTTTAAATTTTTTCCAAATCCTATTCCTGGATCTAAAATAATTTTATTATGTAAAATGCCATTTTTTCGTAAAAATTTTATTTTATCTTCAAAATAATCATAAATATCTAAAACTACATTTTTATATTTCGGATTTTTTTGCATTATATCTGGTGTTCCTCTTGAATGTTGTAAAACAA
>ERZ891134.1058-NODE-1058-length-20313-cov-15.624741_pt1 | contig 20313 bp, 10 predicted proteins | sample MGYA00520888_ERZ891134 | MGnify/ENA primary metagenome ERZ891134 (study PRJEB32303, sample SAMEA104408692) | aquatic metagenome | biome: Brackish water; feature: Coastal; material: water | place: Baltic Sea | collected 2014-10-23 | depth 10 m ... | reverse complement strand
GAAATGTGACTTCATAGGGGTACCAGATAGGAGCAGAATTTTACAATTTTTCACGAGATGTAGAAACCTGTGAAATTGGTCGTACATGCTAATACGATATTTATCGTTTGTTGTGTCTTGTATACGGAGATTGTGAACTTCATCGATGACGATGATGTTATTCGAGTACATTTCCGTGATGTCAGAATCTTTCAGCCTATATAGATGTTTTGCAAAGGTCTCAAAGGTTGTTGGTTTGTTATCCCCTATTGTAAAATGATAGAAATCACTGTATAATTTTTTAGATCTGTTAATTAACTCTAGATCTGTTAATCTATTTGCTTTGGAAACAACTGATCGAGTACATCCAGAATCTTCATCTTCAACGTGACCTTCAGGCACATATTGTCCTTCTGTACATTTGTCTCGGAGTTCCTTCTTAAAGTTATTGAGAAGGTTTCTGCCTGCTGCAAAAATATAGACACCTTTTATACTGCTGTTTTCACCTTTAATCTGTTCTATTGCGCCAATGGCCGAACATGTTTTTCCTGTACCCATTTGATGTACAATGAGAAGTTCATTGTATAAAGTATGTGACGACAAAAACCTGGCTATGATCCGTTGATGTTTCATAAGGACACCTTTTTCGGTTGGTATAGGCTCCGTTTTATCAAGTCTCTCGTCGTAGAACTCCTTTTTCCGAAAGATTGCTTCATAAAAATCGTCTTCGTAGGGATTAAGGATAGGATCCTTCTTTTTGTTCACATTTGGATATTTTGGTAAAAAATCTTGAATTTCCATTATTAATATTTTTATATTTGTCAATATAAGAATTTAAATAATCTTAATACTTCAATAGTATAAAGATTTATTCACCGGTGCACCCTCTCATATTTACGAATTGGCTCTCTACTGACTACAATCTCTGATTAGGAACGTGAAGAATACTGGGCTGACGATCGATCTTTTCTGGGACTGAAAAAGGTAACCTCTTTCCCCCGACATCCGACTTACTGTGTTCTTAAGCAGATGACATTTCTCTGTCGTCGCTACTCAAAAACTCCTCTTCTGATTCATATGACCGATCAGATCTTTGACTTCTGCGATCTTTTTCAGAATCACTTATATCTACCCCCAATTCTTCTCTGATTTCTTTTGGTAAGAAAGATGTCAAATTTGGATACTCATCCGGAACTCTCCTGGGTCGGTACAAATAAGTATAGACACATTTAATAAGGGGATCCTTGTGATCAAATTCTCTCTTTATTTTGTTACCGGGAAGTAAACGCCCTACAATTTCGTAATGACATCCACCGGTCCACATAACAATAATAGACTTTCGTTTTTTGATATTTTCTTTTCCAGTATCTCTGTATGGCATACGAGTACGAGCATCGATAAAATAGATATCACGGTTAAATTTATCGGAAATCAAACCGATTGTATATGAATCAACCTCCATCGAACTATCTCGCAAACTTTCTATATACTCGGTATACGCAGAATTTTCAGCCTCATCAACAATCTCTTGAACGAGTTTTTCTAGCTTTCCGATGTAAAAATCAACACGTTCCGGTTCTAATTGACCCTCAAGCTTTTTAAATTCTTTGATATAATAATTAACGGCGAACTGAACCACAGTAGTTTTACATTTACTGATCACTTCCTCTGCGCATTTATCATATGCAGAAGGCAAAATAGTTTTTTCAAACCCTGTATCAATCGGGATCATTTCGGTAATCAGTTTGTATGCTCCAATATCTTGCTTTTCATCATCTATAACATTTCTAATAACTTTTCTGACACTTTTGGTCCGACCTGATTTCCCACGTGCAACATATCTATAAAAATCAGATAGCAATGTATTGACATTTTCTTGGAATGGTATTTTGGCGATCAATCCGTTAGAAAGATTTTCCCACCTTTCCTTATCTACTTTACGAGCAATCGATGCTCTTAGTTTTTGTACAAATTTCATCCTCCCCTTTATATCCATGGAAGCGTATTCCTTAGAATACGCATGTAAAAGAGCATGAAAAAAACAGTTTTCGACCACTAATCCTTCAACCACATACGAATGATCATCTTCTACTCCCAAAGTATATACAAATTCATGTTTTTCTTCTATTATATCAACAGAAAGAACTCTCATATATAATATGCCATCTACATTTACATAACTATTAATATGTGTATTGTTTTCATATTCAAGGAGTTCATTCATCCTATTATCATTGTAATATTTTTTGATACGGTCAAGTAATAATCCATCCTTGAGAAACCTTATATACCCTGTTAACTTACCAGATTGACTTTGTCTGTACGAAGCAGATACACCCAATCCAATTGATCTACATATATGGTATAATTCTTCAATTAATAAAGGATTTGATAAACACAATGAAACATTTAAGTTTGAATCAATACACCCGTCCGTTGATATTAATCCTGTAACAAAACAATTAATAAATTCAGGTGGTTGTTTATATAAAAACGCTGGTAGAGTTTTTCCAGTAAATCCCTTACCAAACAACTTTTCGAATAAAAATCCTATCAGTGTTGAATTAAATGTTATTTGCACTAAATTTTGCTTTTCTGATTTGTATATGTTTGGTTTAATACCAAATAATTTGGTACCGAAATCAACTACAAATTTTATCAATGATTCGTTTTCATTTCTTGAAACAATTGATATACCTTTTTGTGTATTGTCAAACATTCTTTTACTTGTTAGAATAGAGCCATCGCCGTACCAAATTCCCAAAAATTCACAAAAATCTCCGTCAATAACCCATTTCCTATTAATTTTTTGAGAACATTTATCTCCAACATTCCCTTTACCATTTAATGTCATTGTCGAACAACTAACTGTATTCTCAGTTATTTTGTATGTATACTCATATTGTTCGTCGCATTTTCTATCTAACAATAGGTCTTTTATGTCTATCATATTATCACATGTGAAAGATTTCTTTTTAGGTACCATTATATAATAAGATCCATCTAAATTATCCGTACGTACCCATGAAGGCTTAGATACGGTAAAATTATCAGTTTTTTTAACTGCCATGAATCTATGGTTATTCGTAACCTTAATTTCAGGAGTTTTGTATACATTTAATGAATGTAATTTTCTGTCACCCATACTGTTTTTATGCAATTGCAACACCCTTTTCAATTTTCCAGTATGTGTAATAACTTCATCCCCTATTTCAACATCTTCTATATTTTTTACTCCTCTATTTGTATAGACTCGTGTTCCTGCAACAAAACACGACCCCTCGGCAATTGTTCCTGTGCGAACAAGTACATCTTTGCCTTCAACTGGGGAATAAAAAACCACAGTTTTGTTTACGGGTAGTAATCTTAGCGTTTCTAATTGATGACTCATTTTATTTGCTTTTTATTTCTATTTTTTTAAGCAGAATTATAATAAATATTTATTGAATTTTATAATTATAAATAAACATGTCCAGAAATATGTATGATATAAAAAAACCTCTGTTAAAAGATAAAAAATGGCTGATTTTTCCTGACACTATATTATCGGACATAAAAACAGTTGATTGCAATGATACGATGGAAGGTAAATGTTATGAAAACATAACATTCGACGAATGCATAAAAATGTGCGAAAAAAGTCCTCAATGCAATTTTGGCTATTATATCAGTGGTGCCGGTCAAAAAGATATATGCGTCCCTCTACTAGATTTAGGACCGCAAAACAATCTGATATATAGGCTCAGAACCAAGGAAATATACCCAGAATTAAAAAATACGGATACAAAAACATTCTTCGACAACACAGTATTTCCTTTTCCTCCGGAACAGGCAAATAACGTCTTTTTTATGGATAACCTTAACATACAAAATGTAGAGACAGGGTTCTGGTTAGACAGATCTCCATTAGTTACAAAGGGAAAAGAAGTTTTTTTTAACCGACAGAAAACAGACGAACCTCTTACATTACAACTCATTCAAATCCCTCCTAATTTGTCAGCAGGTGTTCAATATGTGAAAGTTGTTTACGGGGAAGATCTTGCTATCAATATACCTCACACCACTTTAATTTTTAGAGAATCCAAAACAGATGCCAACAAATTAGAATGGGTAGCACGCACATCGAATTTAACAGAAGCATCTGCTTTTCAGTTGATTCCAATGGATGGTAAAAAGAATGGTGATAATGTATTATTTTCGGATAAGTTTGCGATACAGACAAATGAATCTTTTTTAGGAGTAGATGAGCATGATAACTTAGTTAAACTATACTATAGCACATACGAGGAGGCACAACAACGTGGACATAATGTTACGTTCAGATTCGTGCCTCAAATGGAAGGATATTATTGCAATGATGATGCTCAATGTACACAAATTTCTCTTGTCGACATGAAAGTTAACGATAAAGGTATCGGGGAAATAGATGGAATGGCAATAGGAAGAAACCCTGGTTGTTGGGGGATATGCAAGTATAAGGTACCTAATCAACGACAATTAAAACCGCTGGAAGTATATACAACAGAATCTGAATCTTTTCCTTGGGTTCCTGTTATTGTCGTATGTGTTGTTATTATAGTAATAATAATTGCTGTTATTATTGAAAGACGTGAAATGAGAAAATAAGCAAATTTTGAATATGCATTTACATTCAAAATTATACCCGTTTGACAGGAGTTTGCTTGGCAATTGTTCTTTCTTCCTTCATCTTTTCGATATGAACAGATAAAAATTTAGATAAGATTTGTTTGAGAGGAATTGGAAACCCGTCAAGATCAAAACTAATATCGTTATTGATATACTTACCGTTGTAAGGCAACGTAAAGCTCGTATTCTGTTCGTTATTGACCATTTGGTACATGCGAATTACTGCATAAACTAATTCATGTCCCTCGTGATCAATTTTTTCGAAACGTTTAATAAACGCCCTCTTTTCTGAAACCGAAAGATCAGTTTTGGGTATGTTTTTTGATAAACTGTCATATAGTGGAAATTCGGACATTGTTACTATAATAGTGTTGGGACATTTTTAATTCATTTTAGTTTTTTCAACTCCGTTACGTCAGTCAACCTACAAAGCTGAACATCAGTTCAAATTTATAAGATAAATAACACGTCATCATATTCAGGTTGTTTGATTATCCAAGCAAAATCTACATCCTGTCATCTTTTTATATATTTAGGGGCTGGCATAACTACAAAAGATTTATCCTCTTCTTAGTCCTCTTCCTCGTCTTCTATAATAACTACTTCTTTTTCTTTTTCTTTTTGCCGGGAGTATCACTTTCTTCGTCAGTTGCATTTCCAACATCTTCAACCAATTCATTAATTTCTACAATATCTTCTGTTACTTCTTTACCGGTATTCTCTTGGTATCTTTCATTTGAAATTCTATATGCTTCATCGAGTTTGGAACTTGTAGGAATTATACCCCAATCTTTTAATTTACTCCCTTTGTCATGTGATTTATCGTAAGATGTGACACTGGCCTTTTTGAGCAAGCTCAAAAAACTTTGCATTGTATTCACAGCGTATATACCTTTTTTATACAATATTTCATCAACGCAAGATTTATCCACAATAACTTTTTTCGATGTTTTGACAGTTCCGTCAGAATCCTTGTAAGATTTTTCCAGGGTGTATGGTTCTGGATCAGATACTGACCAATACCTCCATACATGAACAACCTGTTCATTTTTAGGCATGGGAACTCTTCCTTCAACCATATGCGAACGATAACGAACAACACGTCCTATTGCTTGTTGTATTTTCATTTCACGAGTTGACGATTCAAGGATATGCATATGTTGCGCTTCGAGAATATTAATTCCTTCAGCTCCTGCTTCTGTAACAAGTAGCACTTTAATTTTATCTCCGTACCTATTATTCTCAGCGTTGAACTTTTCCAATATTTTTCTTCTCATCGAATCAGATATATCCCCAGAATAAATTTCTGTTTTAATTCCACACATAGCAAACAATGTATGAATAATGTTAACTCCAGATTTAGTTTTGAAAAATGTAAACAAAACATGCTTAGACTTCCAATGAAGTAAAACGTTTGTAATAAATCCAGTTATTTTACGAGAATATATATCAGATAATTTATGGTTAGAAAAATTTCTGTTGTCAACCCAGCCAATATTAGACAACTCATATTCCTGTACAACATTCTTCTTAACATCTCGTTCTACTTCCCTCGTAATACGCTTAGACAATGTTTTTTCGTCTTTATCGGTCATTATAACACCTTCTACCTTTAGTTGTTCTAATTTCATGTTATACAGTTTGTCAACAAAGTATTTTTTAGTTAACGCTATTTCTCCTGTTGGTTTGTACTTGTATTTAAGAACTTTTCCAATTCTGCGTAATTCATCCCTGCTATCAGGTTCAGATGACGATCTAAACTCTTTTGGATAGTAGAAATTGGATGCAAACCGGGACATAATGTATTTACTGGCCATTATAAACTCTTCCATTTTTTCATAATAAATTTTTGGAGTTTTACGCAACAATTTTTTGTCAGGAGGACCCTTCATTCTGACATCGTTTTCCCATGAAGCTAAACTCCAGTATTCAGCGTTTTGTGGTTGTGTCATACGTATTTGAATCGGGCGCTCGTGAATAACTTCTGGGTAATACCCACCGGAACGTCCGGGAAAATACGATATGATTCCCTTGAGCTTTGCAGCAAACATACGGGGGTTTTTGGGAGTAACATTACCCTTATCGTCAACATTGAATTTTTTCATAAAGGCTATTTTATCAACCTCTCCTCCCCTAATAATATTGGTAAATGTTTTGGGTTTAAGAAGATTACCAAGTAATGGCCATTCCCATATGTAATTAAACACGGGTGTTCCTGTTAACGCAAGAATACGACACTTAGCACTCATTAAGGCGTTGTAAATCAACGTAGAATGTTTTGATTGATTTTTAACACCGTTTATTAGATTGTGAACCTCATCAATAATAACTAAACTATTGTTCAGATCAGGTAGTCTTTCTCCCACAGAATAATTAATCGTAATAAATGTGTAATATTTGCGGAGATACTTTGGTTTATACCCGCATCTATCACAGTACTCTTCGATAAAATTTTGGCGTAAACTACCTGGTGTCATAACAAAAATCTTCCTAGTCTTTGCCAATTTAAGCATTTCATCCGAAATCATAATGCTTGAACAACTTTTACCAGATCCAAGCCTGTGGAAAAGACATAGACCCTTGTATTTAGATTTATTTATGAAATAATCCAATACTTCGGACTGATGTTCTTGAGGTGTAAATTCGGGATGATCACCATACAAGCATTTAATATTTTTATATATTCCACGTGTCATCTTTTGTTTTATGAATAGAAATTTATTTATTTTTGACAAGTGACTAAATCATGTTTTATAGTTAAAAAATTATAAAACCTCTCTTTACTCTTTAACATACGCATCATCGAAATTCAGATAACAAACCTTATCCCCTGAGCCACACAATGGATGTCCTACCGTATATTCTGGGATTCCTTTCTCTGGTTTACTCACATTCTCGTTTGAAAACTTTTGTTTACTTTGAACCTTATTGGCAACTTCAACAACAAATCTTCTAATTTCCCTACCATCATGAGGACCGTTGTACCTCATAAAAGGTTTTCCATCTATGTACAGGATAATATACGGTACATACTTAATCGGTGCTATAGTTTGCTTGGACATTATAACACATCTCTTATTTGTGCTCACATTTATCATACCAAACTGGCAACCACCGATTGTACCTGGAAGTTCTTTAAAAATTGGTATAAGAGACTGACAATGCACACATTGTGTAGAATAGAATAATATTAGGGAAAAACCTTTTAGGTCATGACATAAGATATTTCCTTTACTGCCTTTAGCAACAATAAAGTCGTCTGAACTAAGAAAAAGAAGACCACTCATTTAGTTTATATTAATGATAACATTTAAATCAAAATACCATACAAATATAAAAATGTGTAAAATAATAAACTCAATAATAAACAAAATGGACGATATCAAGTTGTTTGACCCAAATGATAAACCTTTTGGACAGCTCAGTAATAACGCATATCATCCCATGACAATAGATGGGAAAAGTTATCCTACTGTCACGAACTATATTTTATCTAACATGATGACTACTCCCATGTGGAAAACCATTCTGCAAAATACTCAGATTAGTGGAGCACGCGGTGTCAACAGTGAAATGATAAATGCAATAGATTTTTTCCTAAAACCCACCTCAAAGGAACATGTAAAAATAGACAGCAACATGGAAAAGCGTGGTAGACAAATAATAGCATTGCATAAATTAATTGACATACCAACAGATGATATAAAACCGTGGAAAAATAGTCAAATTTCTCAGGCTATCATAGCAATTAATAAATCAAAACAGGTCTTTTCCAACAAAAAAGCCACAAAATACTTAGACAGAGCGATAAGGAAATACAAAAGAACAGGAAACCCCGCTGATTTCTTGAAATCAATTAAAGCTAAAATCCCGAAAACACCTCCCCCGACAGAAGAAGAGTTAGAAAGACAAGTACAAGAAGCATGGGTTGCATACGCCGAAACTGGTGCGCTAAAAGAACAGGCCGATAAGGAAAAAGAACGAGAAAAATATATGAACTATATCATATCCCAAGTAAGACAACCGTTTAATTCTATAAATCTCCAGCAACTGAAAGATCAAATAACACGAGAAGCTGCTATCAATCAAATGGGTATTTATAAAGTGTATGACAAAGCAGTTAACGATGAGCTATTTAGTACAATCAGCAGCGCTGTTGATAAAGGATATAAAGCAAGATTTTCTAATCCTGAACTCGAGAAAATCCTCATTGGTACAGGAAACTTTCCAATACATTACGAAAGTAATGATCCATTTTTGGGTATTGGTCCTGACGGAAAAGGAGCAAATCTAGTAGGTAAAATATTGATGCAAATCCGTCATAATTTAAGGAATAAATCAAAAATAGAAGCTGTCCAGAAAAAAGAACGAGCCAAGAATCAAAGAATCTACGATGCGTATCTCGCATACTCAGCATTGCGCTCGGAATTATACGATAACAATAACCAACTTGTTGATTATTTAGGATTAAATCCAGCCCAAATCATTGCAAAGTACGGAATAGGCAATTTGGTCAAAGGTGTCCCAACACAAGACACTGTTCTACAGTTATATAAGTACGAAAAACTAAATCCGATCATAATGAAAGAATTGTTTCAACCAGGTACAATGGTTATAAATATTCGAAAGAATGAGCTTCAATCGCTAAGAGACAGATTATTAAGACTAAAGGACGATATTATCTTCAATTCTTATCTGGAATATATTATCAGACGTAATTATGAAGATGCTACTACAACAGAAGTGGACCGATTGCTAGAAATACAAGATAACCTACGAAAGCAAAGTATCACAGCTATCGAAGGTTCCAGTGAAGTAAGTCAAGCATTAGAACGCGGGCTTAAATCACGAGACGACCTGGTAAACGATGTTGTCGAAAATGCCATAGCAGTTGAGAAATCCAAAATTTCTCCGTCTCAGTTGGGTGACGTAAAGTCTCGGGTAATCGATTTATTCAAATTAGGTATGTTATCGGCATCCCTGTCCGATAAGATAGACGCTGATATAGAACATCTTAATATACCAAGTGAAGATGATGTTAGAGAAGCTGAACTTGCTGAGCTCCCGGTAGCGCCTATTACATCTCCTACATCTCCTGTGGAGGAGATTGTCAGTGATGTGAGTTCAGGTAGCTCCGAAAGGGATCCAACTGCCAAACAATTGAAAAAAATGTTCAAACATGATAAAAGCACAAGAAAAACTGAACTAGTAGATAAGATTATCGCTCTCAAAGGAGGTGGGCACCGTTCTGATTTTAACGATTGGTCAATAAATGACCTGAGACAAAGACTTGAAGCGTTACAAACAATTGAGACAGAAGAGGTTGAACCAATAGGAGAAGGATTTCATCCTCCTTCTGGCAATCCCATTAGAATTTTTACTGACCCAGAAAAAAATTATCCGGAGCTTCGCCCGTTTGACCCGGATTTTTTCACAGGAATGCTAACAGTGGAATCAAAAAAATACCCAACGATTAAACACTACATAATCGCAAGACTTATATCTACAACTGGTACTAGACGCGTGGTCGACTCGTATGGAAATGTTTCTGCTGAAAAGGGTATCGGTATGAATGCTGCGCACAAGTCTATCATGGTTGATCCAAATCTTCATGGTAACCAACCACAGGACTATCTAAACATTCAAATGGCTGGAAAGGTTTATGATGATATGCTAAACCAAACAAATGAACAACTATTAAGTCTGTTCACTGTTTCCGCTCTTAATAAAAAGTTTGAGGATAGATCTCTACAGAATCTTCTATTGCTAACAGACACAGCGACTATATTATGGACAGGTCCCAATCCATTCCTCGGTTCGGGTCAACCAGATTATCCAGGTTTTAATTATGTTGGAAAAACAATGATGACTATTCGGGAAAGGGTCAAAGAAAATAGGAAGGAGGAAGAGGGAGTTGAAATCAGAGAAGTGGATATTATGAGATTTATCAACAAAGATAAGTTTATCATGGATTGGATCAAGATGAGAGTAAAAGACATGTGCGACGTTGTATATAAAGCACAACAATATATGAAAATAAAGGAAAATTTTGACTTCAATATGAACGAAGAAGTTGATTTTGTACGACTAATAAACACTGTTCTAGATGTCATTTATCAACCATGTACAGAACTAGTTACCATGTCTAAAGAAGTTGACATACCTGTACCCAGTTTTATGGTACACATGGTAAAGAAATGTTCGGGAATGTCAACAGGAGAAGCACCAACTTATGTTACAGATATGAGAGGAGTAACTAGCTACAATAAAGAAATTCAGGAGCATATTTCCAGCACTCGTAGAAGAATAAATGAGATAGAAAACGAATTTTGGGGAGGGAGGCGAATTGAACATTCGATGTCTGAATCTCGGGAATTTGAGCAACACCAAAGGGAAGAATGGCATAATTTTTGGAGAGAAATGAACCAATCAGATGCACCAAAATCTGTCAAAGATGAAGAACTGGCTCAATTCAAAGAACAACAAAAACAAGAGTATAATGATTTTTGGGGTATCGAAACAGGAATCAAATCAAAGGATGATATTTCTAGACATGAGCACAGAATATCTGAGATTCGAAAAGATTTGAGTAGATATTTGCAAAACGTCAAAGATCGCGATAAACACTACTATTTGATTACCAAAAATATAGCCAAAATCTACTGGGATAGAATAGTGGTAATGATCAAAACTTTAATCAAAAATGTCCAGCCAGCAACTGCAGAAAATATCAGAGATACCCTTGTAAAAGTTGAAATGCTTACCTCAGAACCACCCAATTGCATTCGAGTTATCAACAACGAGGAAGATAACTGTATTGTATCTGCTATGATTAATCTTTTGAAGGGTATACATCAATTTAAGGAAGAATTAGGGGAAAGCACTGAATTAGATGAAGATGATGTGAAATTTGCAGGATCAATCATCCTAAATTCAAAATTTAATCCACAAAATGAGTGGGTAGATGAAGAACATGACGAAATGGGAGATGAAGGGGATGCATCCGAAAGAGATTCACCAGCGTTTGATATCGATGATTCCGGGTTTTTCCCGGGAGATGACAGTCATACGGAAGAAGTTGATTATGGTTCGGATCTGGATACTCCGGGAGATAATCCTCATTTTTACTTCAAATGGGGGGCAAAAACAAAGGGAGAATCGAAACCTATTGGTATTAATGGGGATCTTGAGAAAATAGAACAGCAGGTTGTGTTGATTAGTTCAGAAAATTCTAGAAAAGTTTCAGAGGAGTTGTTGAAGATGGTAGAAACGATAAAAAAATCCAATCTGAACAATAAAATCAAACAAAACAGAATTAACTTCTTTGCAACTATAAGATAAGAAGATTGATTAAACGTATATAATCGGTAATAAAATGGAACAAAAAACAGATTTTATTACTATCCAAGTATCTAATCCCTTGTACTGGGAATTTAAATAGAAGGTTCATCGACAATATGCGTTGAATATCGACAGAAAAGATTTAGTCGAAGAACTAAAACAATATATGATTAATTTTTTCTCTAAGCATAATATTCTCGAACTTTCTGAAAGAATAAAAAATCTAGATTTACACATACATCAAAACATAAAACCTTGACACAATACTGTATTTGCATGTTCACACTTTCCTGAGGGTAATAAGAGGGGATGAAAAATAAATTGATATTTAAAAAATGATTAGGAGCAATTAAATAGAAATGTCTTTGAGTCTTACTCTTACAGAAACGATTGATAAGGTTATTGAGACTTTTATTACAAAAGTTTCGGAACAGTATAATCTAGAAAAAAAGGAATTAAGATATCTATGGGATGGTAAGGAAGTAAAAACAACGAAAACAGAAAAGTCACCTGTTAGCAAAGCCGTTCCCGACGAAGTTGATCCAGAAGCTTTACTCAAGTGTAGCAAAGCCGAGCTTATTGCAATGTGTAAGGCTCGTGGGCATAAATGTTCTGGAACAAAGAGTGTTTTGTTGGGACGTCTCCTCAACAAGGAAGAAGCACCTGCTAAGAAGAAAACTTCTTCTAAAGAGAAGAAACATCCGGAAAAAACACCGGTAGCTAAGAAACTATCTGCCAACATTCCGAATATTCTCATTCGTCGTAACCAATTTAACAACTACGAGCATCCTGAAACAGGACTTGTCTTTGATAACAAAGACAGGGTTGTAATTGGGAAGCAAAATGATGACGGAACTATTGATGATTTAACTGAAGAGGACATTGATCAATGCAATGCCTTCAAATTTAAGTATAAAATACCAGTGAATCTGGATCACAAATCTACTCTTGCCAATGTTAAGGTTGATGAACTTTCTGATGAGGATGAAGAGTCTGATGAAGAGGATAATGAAGAGCTGGTAGCAGAAGAAGACGATGAAGAGGAAGGTCTTGAAATAGAGGATGAAGACGAGGACGAGGATGAGGATGAAGAAGAGCTACTCGAGGAGGAACTTCTCGGAGATGATGAGGAATTTGAGGAGGAGTATGAAGAAGATGATTAAATAATTAATGTGAATATATGTCTTAATACAAATATTTGTATTAAGAATTATACCATATCAAGTTGTTTCCGTAAAGATAATTCAGCTGTAGTCTTCATTTATTATACGAAATAATATTTTAAGTCGAATATGAAGGATTTACCCTTCATATTCTTATTATATTCTTGTATTTATTCAAGTTCCAATGCCTCCAATCGTTGTGCGAGTTGGTCGATCGTCCATCCCTTATATAATCGCCTCCTCCCTGTTTTCTTGGCAATTGCTTTCAAATAATCGATACGCGATAGACGAGGTTTCGAATCCTCTGTTTTGGGCACGACATTCGTCTTTGGCGTGACCTTCGTCTTTGGCGTGACCTTCGTCTTTGGTAAATTAGCATCAGCCTCCATATTCATTTCATGTTGAAGATTTATTCTAGAGACCATTCGAGCAATGTCACAAGGTTGTTGTGATTTATTGGTCTTAACAGTTCGAGCAGGATCCATACCGGTACCGCCATAAGCCATCTGATAAATATTACCAGTAGTATCACGTACTGTGCCGTCATACTTTACTTGTATGTCTTCACACACTTTAATAATTCTGCGCTGAATGTATCCAGTCTTTGCTGTACCCATGGCAGTATCACAGATACCTTCACGACCAGACATCGCGTGAAAGAAAAATTCTTGTGGATTGAGTCCTTCGATAAAAGAATGTCGAATAAACCCCCTAGACTCATACTCCACTTCCCTTGGCAACTTTCCAAAAGGGTAATGTACTAATGTTCTCTTGCCGTGGTTCAGCATATGAGAAACACGCTGACCAACTAAGTTTTGCTGACCGAGAAGACCAGTCAACTGTGCAATGTTGAAAAAGTCTCCCTTACTTCCTGAACCTACAGTTGACAAAAAATTGTTGGCTTCCGACATCGAATCCTTTGCGATTTTCATTCCAACATCCTTGGCTTTGCTAAGTGCTGCAGTAATGCGCACCTCGCGAATTCCAGGGTTGTGAGTAGTTTCATAAATACCATCGGCTTCGAAATAACACTTGCTAATCTTATCCTGAATCTTATTAACACTTTCCTGTGAACCGACAAGACAATCATCAAGTCCAATACTAAAGCTATGCACCAATAACCAGTTGTTTGTAATAAACTGGGCATTGGTAATGAAATCCGCGCAAGCTTCTTGTCCATATTCTTTGTGCAAAACCTGAATGATTGAGTTATGAGAAGAACCCAGAATAGATTTGTTGAGGGCTCCCTCATATAAGACACCTCGGTAAATACGGACGTACGGCTCGTCTGGGTGGGCGTCGTTTTTCTTCTCATATATAAAGTCTTCTGGAAAGATAAGGGAAAATAACCCCCTTCCGTTGAACACGTTAGGATCCTTACCTTTCATACGCAAAACTTTCTCAATTGTCCGAACCTTCTCAGATTTCCACAAACATGCTGGTTTCCCGTCCTTTTGGCCATGCATGGAAATGTCAAAAAACTGCTTCTTCTCCAAAGTCATGTTATCTCTCGTCATCAAGAATGCACCCAACAGAGAGTCCTGAACAATAGCAATGTTCGGCTTGCTACCTTGCGGGGAAATAATGTTCGCCGAGGTCACTGACAGACTGAGCAATTCTGCTAGAGACTCTAAAGATTGCGGGACGTGAATATTCATCTCATCACCCGACGAGTTCCCCAAAGTTTCCTAGGGGGTCGGACTGTATCTTAAGCAAACTCGGGATTGATAGTCCTTCATCGTTTACCGATACCCGTTCAGTCTCTGAGACCCTTCCATACCCTATCATAACGGGGTTAGGAAGTAAGCCTGCGGATTGTCCATATATCTTCTGGCGCTATTACCATTGTATCCGGTCATTACCCGGGTTCCCCTATCTCCTTTTCAGGTGATGGGTGGTGGTCAGAAGCTTTAGGAGTTTCCCGCAACAAGGTATCTCGCAAGTAATTCTCATATACTTCATCTCGTTTAAGTTTTTTCTGTTCATAAAAGCGCCGTATATTCTTCAAGTGTCTCTCTATCTGTTCTGCATTTGTTTTTTATCTCCTTGTTTTCAGTCGCCTATTTCTTAGATTTCTCTTTATTCTTCTTTTTGTACTCCCGACCATGTACACACTTTTGCACACTCGTCTCTTAGGTCGGAAATCAGACTCTTCTTTATCTATTTCGCGTGTTTTCATTTGAAATATGCTTTCGTTGAAGTCGGCACTTTTTGAGATGATATACTTGAGAATTACTCACTAGGGGGTAGCACGCTTTTCACGCCCCCTGTTTTCGACAGAGTTTATCGAAGTCGGCATTGAAAGTCTTAGTAGTCGCCAAGTTCATTCGAAATGTCTTATGCTTCATTACCCGAATACGCTTTGCCAACATAGAACCTTTGTGAAGTGTTGGCTGTCTGTTCAACAGCACAATATCCCCGTCTTTAAGATGCCTGTGAACAATATCACCGATGCGCAGATTGATGTGTTTCTTCTTTGTCATACGAATCGACTCGACAATATTACTGTCTCCGTTTGATTTGTTATATCTTTCTACTTTATCACCTACATGGAGAGGCATACGAACATCCTCTACCTTAATCCTCCTTTCTGTCCCCTTCTTACCCCTAATAATAATATCTCCAAGCTGTAGTAATCCTTCCCTAATAATCTTGTCTGTTTCCTGTAGCGTAACGTTTGAATTCACTACTTTAATCTCCTTGTCTTCTCTAACGATAATATCACCAAAAAGTAACTCCGTTCCTTTCCTGAACATTGCATATTTGAGGTTAAGACGAGTTTCACCATTGTTGGTCATGATAAAATTCGCCTTTCCACTATTGACAAGACCTGTCAAATATTCTTTGTTAAATGCAGTCACACGCTCGGGAAAAGTCAACTCTTTGGCGACTTCAATGGGCATTCCCATCCATCCGAAAGGAAGTGTCGGATCGGGACCAATAACCGTGCGCGCAGAAAACTCCACGCGTTTACCCATTAAATTATTCCTGAGCTGACCTTCCTTACCAGTAATTCTGTTTTTCAGACACTTAATCGCCCGCCCGTTGGTTGGGTGCTTTGCTTTGCCCTGACTGTTGTTGTAAAAGGTGGAAATCCTGAATTTCAGTGACTGTAACGCCTTTTGTCGCTTACTTTCCTTCTTTTCTTGTAGTGACGAACTACTCTTTTTGCTCTTACTCTTCCCTTCAGATGTACCATCATCATCAGCAAGTAAATTATTAGCTTTGATGATCTCAAGAAGCTGATTGGTGAGATCATCATCGCAAATATTGCCATCTGCAAGGACAAACGGTCTGGCACATGGAGGGATGACAGGAAAAGTAGTGAGGATAAGATTTCGTGGGTGAATCCTTTCCGGATCAAAACCACACAAACGAACATCTTCGTCGGGAAAAGAATCGAATGTTTTCTTAATATCCTCCACCGTCATTGCAATACTCACCTTGTTTACCGTGTGACCAGTATTTTTCTTGCTGTCACTCCCGGTCTTTTTCTTCGGCACCTTTTCCTTGTATACCTTTGAAATAGTGTTGTCAGTAACTGAGTATGCAAATGTGGGTTGAAAATCACCACAATGACAACACACATCAACCTTCTCGATTTTTTCGATTACACGCTTAAATCGTCGTTCACGTTTGTAACGAGTCAGTCCTTCCAGCGATATCTGATCCTCTGTGATCAGAAGTCTATGACATGAGACGCAAATGCATCTCAAATATGCTACCACCTGTTTGTAAAACAGAGGGTGAATAATATATTCATTGAGTTCAATATGCCCAAAATGTCCGGGACAATCCTTTGGGCTTTTTCCACATGTGACACATGGGAGATTACCCTCCAAACTTGGTCCCATACGTTCATCGTACACTGTTCCGTGACCTGACAATTTGTTATTGTCAACTTTACACACGGACATGTCAATGATCTCTTTTGGGGAGAATATTCCGAATATCATTCGATCAATTTCTTTGATATCGTTCATGGAAGATCTGTTATATTACTAATTTTTGCTTCTAAATTTCATTTTTAATTTAGATACAAATAAACTTCAGAAATTTAAAGATAATATCTTTAAATTTTTTGATTATATACTTACATGGGAGGGAGATTCTTGCCATCCTCGTCATAATCGACAAGATCATCATCTTCCAATACAATAGCTTCACCATCTTCAATATCATCCTTAAGTGTGCGAATCCTATAACCACGCCACTTCTTACCCTTTTCAGGTTCGTCCCACAGTTTGGTAAAATATTTTTCGACATCATCCTTAACAGGCAATCCACGTCCGGGTAAACTCTCACGAAACCATTCTTTGAACTGTGCATACATTTCAATAAGGGTGATGAGCTTATCTTCGTCTTCAACGATACATTCCTCAATAAATTGACGGTAAGTATCATTCTGCTTGCGATAAATAGCAGTTGCCATACGAACTTTCTCCGGTTCGACACGGTCCTTAATAGACAACCGATGCTTGAGCAAAACCCAAGCAAATGCTTGAACCATCCCAGGAATCTTTGCACCAAACTCTTTGTCCATAGGAAAACGCTTTTGACGAAGCTGCTCTTCGTATGTTTCGGGTGCAGGATCGTCTGGGCGACAGAAAGTCGATTCAAACGGGATAACACGAATACGATTCCACACAGCTTTGTCACTGTATTTCAACTTGGGCAATTCATTGCAAATGAAAATCAGCTTGAACATCGGAGTAATTTCACGACCTTCCTTACCCTTCTCGAACAAGTCACGTGCATAATACGAATCATTACCAGAAAGATTTTTAAGAATACCGATGTTGATCATCTCATCGCTGTTCGGTTCCTCAAGTGTTGCCATTCTAACACCACCACCCGCACGGGCAAGTTCTGGATTTGCCGACCCAGATTGTACTTTCTTTCCAGTGATTACCGTGGTGTTAAACTTGATTGCGAGTTTACCCAGCATCTTCTCGAAAATGTTTTGAGTAACGGATTTAGCGTTATCACCTTCTCCTGTCCAGAAATAGACATGTTTCTGATGGTTACCCCCAAGGAAAATATCCGAAGACACATCCATGAAATATCGTCTGACTGACTTGTCTGGGAACACCTTCTCCAAATAATCATAAACATTGAAAATTTCCTCTTCATCTCCACTATATTCTATATAATCAATCGGTGCCGTTTTTGAGATAAAATCCTCTGGTCTTCCACGGCGGTGGGTATTCAGTGTTAGATCATACACGCCATTATTAAACGGAAATAATGTTGGATTTGTATCGAGTTTCTCACGAAACCTCTTGTCGTAAAAAACTTCCATACACTCCTTCATCACATTGTTCTTATAAGGCGCTGATTTCAGATTTCCCATCATCTTCTGTACTTGCTTTAGTCTAGCATTATACATAGCCTCTTCCCCCTTGTCTGTACAAGCGGAGAGTTGAGTCAAAAGTTCTTTCCCAATATTACTAAAACGATCTACAATCTCACCAGAAATCTTCTCCCTTAAAAAAACACCATCATCAATCTGCTCCCATTTATGACCAACAAAGTGAAACCAGACTTTACTCGCAATGCTCGCACAAACAAACTCGTCACCGTACTCCGCATATAATACCTTAGCAATGTCATTATGAGAACCACTTAGAGACTCGTGAATATATTTAGTCGCTTGTTCGATCTTAAATTCTTTGTATTTTTGAGGAGAATCGATACTAGCATAATATCGTAGAGTTCCGAGCGTAAGTTCCTTTTTAGTCATCCTTTCCCATTGGTAAATACATACAGCTTCATCGTACTCTTCTTCACAACGCGCGGAAAACTCACACCACATGTCTAATGCTTCAGGAGAACCCTCTCCGATATTGTACAGTATCCACCCAATTGTCATCCACTCATTTCTGTCCTCTGTTCGGAAATCTGACAACATTGGCAATAATTTCCGAGCAATTTCGAGATTTTGAGCCACAGATGTTTTCTTGTATTCCTTGTTACTCTTCTTCCTTTCCTGAATTTTTTCCTTTAATGGAGAAATCAATCCATGTTTAATCTCACAAGTATCACGTCCATAAGGAATGATACTCAAAATTCGGGGTAAATATTCATGGACTTTACCCTTGATATTTATTAACCTTTCTCTCAAATCATACAAAGGATACCCCTTAAAAGCATCTTCTAATTTAACTTCTGTTAATTCTGAATTATAAACTTTTGTCACGAGGTAGGGATCCATTCCGGGCTCTTTTCTAGATCCATATAACAACCACGGTACTTTACAACACGCTTTATCGATCATGTCCCCAGAATCCTCAAAACCAATATCTTCGAACGTCTTCAATTCTTTTAACATTTCTTTAACTCTCGGAATGAGATGAACCTCTTGATCAACTTTGCTTAGGAAGCAATACGGAAAATGAAGATGGAACCCATGCTTAGCATATGTATTCCCATTTTTGTTAATTCGATATAAAGGCTTTTCCAACAGTACACAAGTTAGATTCTTGTCAGAACAATCTTCTACGATCTTCCTTAACACGGATTGATATACTTCAATAGTTTCTCTTACGTGTTTTTCCGTATGAAGTTCCTCGTCGACCTTAAAGTCATTTGTTTCAAGAACTTTAATGTCGATATCTCCAAGAACAGGTAAATAATGTTGTGGTTTTTCTGCAATCCCTGCCACATGGTCAGGATCTGTATGAATAGTTTTCATATATACTTTCCAAAATTCTTCCAAATCCTGGCGGTTAAACTGATATTTCCCTTTCGTCGCACCCATCGAAACATGGGTATGGAAAACACCTTTTACCTTATGCTGACGGAGTATTTTTTGAATTGAGAGTTCCATTTTGTCTTATTAAATGATTATATAATAATAAAATCATTTTTAAATTTAAGTTTTCAACCGAAAACTTTTGTTCAATCCGTTCTAAATAGACTATATTCTGTCTAATTCTAAATGACCTGATACACCCCTTGAATTATGTTTTTTCCCGTCTAATATTTTTGTTGTATTCTATCGCCGTGTTACTGCGTGTACAACAAATTTTTAATTTAAAACGTTCCTAGTTATATATAAAATGTCTAACAATACATCAGAAAGTACTTTATGTCTCCAGGCTAATGACCCAAATCTCAATCAAAATCCAGCAACCCACTTAACAGAATGTGAAGAATATGAGCGCGCTTCTGACTCTAACGA
>ERZ891134.1056-NODE-1056-length-20334-cov-22.581981_pt1 | contig 20334 bp, 5 predicted proteins | sample MGYA00520888_ERZ891134 | MGnify/ENA primary metagenome ERZ891134 (study PRJEB32303, sample SAMEA104408692) | aquatic metagenome | biome: Brackish water; feature: Coastal; material: water | place: Baltic Sea | collected 2014-10-23 | depth 10 m ... | reverse complement strand
GTATTAATCCATTAGTTGCTATTGATGGCGAATGACTTAATCCCATATTTACCTCATTTGAATTGGATATCTTCTTGCAAAATAATCATATTGTGTTCTAATTTCATCATCACCGCCATTGTTTATATAGTTGCCCATTGGTGCTTATTCTCCTAATAATTTATACTCTACTTGTAATTTATCTATATCCTTACGTTCTGCTTGTACAAAGTAGAACGCTGCCCCGCCACCAGTCGTGATCTTATTGTCAGCGACATCAACTACCCAGCGATTGCCAGAGTCACCAATTGCAGTCAGTTGAACTGTAATGGTGTCCTCATCAACAAGTGCTGTCCAGTATTCTGGAAGTTCAATTACACCATCTCTGACACGACCTCTGACGTATACTCCATACTCAGGACCTTCAAGACAACCATAGCGGAGTTCATGATTCTCCTTAGTTGGGTGATCAATAACAAATGACTTAGAAGTTGCAGCAAACGAACCGTTAACATAAAGTTTGTAACTTGTGTTTGTGCTGTTTTGGTTGATTGCAACGTTCTGATTTTGATCCAAGACGAGGGATGATACGCCACCACCCATCTTGAAGTGCCACTTACGTCCAGTTTCACACCTCTCGACAATATCACCAGCTGCTGTACCACTACCAAAGTTACCTGGAGTTTGGCAGAATGCCATTCTATAACCAACTGTGGTAGTACCATTTTGATGAATAATAGAACTGTATCCACCAGATTGACCAACAATTTGAATAGCATCAGAACTGTTTGCAGGAAGATCAAATCTAACTCTTCTACTATTATCTACACTAAAGATTCTAGTAGTGAAGTTAGTGTTGTAAACACCAAAGATTTCAGTACCGGTTGCAGCATTTGTAGTGGAGAATCTAGCGTTCCATGAAGAACCAGATCCTCTGAATTGTATTCCACCATTGTAAGTAATGAACTTATTAGATTGGGTGAATGCAATTTGATTATCATTCGTAGTGTTGATGGTAAGAGTACCAGTCAACGTACCACCAGTAAGAGCAAGGTTGCCTGATGCAGTACCCGTCAAGTTTGACGTAATATTATTAGCAGCAAAGTTGCCAGAAGAATCACGAAGAACTGCAGTGCTATTTGAATTAGTATTGTATACTGCACCATTAAATCCAGTAGTAAATGTGATATTACCTGCGTGCCAAATAATGTTATTATTAACAGTAGCATTATTACAAGCAATATTTAATAAACCAGTTCCTGTTGTAGAAGATCCACTAGTAGATGAAATTCTTACATCGTAGTTATTGCTGCTACCAGAACTATGGAAATCAATATATGAAGTAGAAGGTGCAATAGGTGTACCTAACTGCAGGAATGGATTAGCAGATCCATCAGAACCAAGTATACATTTTAATCTTGAGTAATCATCTACTTCAGTTTGACCAAAATCAGTAACAGGATATGTTTCCTGAGGTGCATTCAATGTACCTACTTTAACAACAGATTCGTTTAGGTTACCTGAAATCAATTCAACAGTAATGACTGTAAATGGATTACTTACTCTTCTTTCAAATTCAAATTCTGCTGTTCCACCATTTGCATTGACTATTCCTGTGCTATGAGTTGGTGCAACTGTACCAGCGGTATAATTACCACTGGAAGAATTGGATACTCGGTATACATTGTATCCATATACAATTCTATCATTTCTTTGATACCCAGATGCATTAGCAACCCATTCTTTATTACTTTCAACATACTGTGTACCAGTTTCATACTTAGCAGGATCTAAATTAATCTTCCTGTTAATGACTCTGATAGTACCTTCGTTAACATCATTTGCAGTATACAGGTTTAATTGAAGACCAGCAACTGCAGGTTGAGTGTCAATAGATTCAAGAATTTCTTGGGTAAGGTTATGACCTTCGATATAGATGTCATAATGACCACCATTATTTGTTTGGAAGTTTGGATCTGGGACAACAATTGATAAATTATTATTAACCTTTGTTGCATCCAGTACAGCAGGAATTTTGCTGTTCATTAACTTCTCATCACCTGAGAGGTTCTTAGCATTTTGGAACCAACGTAAGTTGTAACCACACATGAGGTCGGTATCCATTCCTGAATCCTTACCCATGTTGCCATCATGCCATACCTTTCTCCAAGAGGACCATTCATTTCCAGTAGAATCACCACTACCTAGGAATGCTAACGTTGCAGTAATTACTGCAGGAGTTGCTTGCTGTCTAGTATTCTGTCTACCGAAATAACTTTCAGGTAAAATTGCTTGGAAAGTTAATTGTGCAGAACCTTGAAGATTATATCCCCAACCTTTATCTGCAATCTCGACAGAAGTAAATACACCACCAGATATAGTGATATTTGCTTTAAGACCAATACCTTCGCCACCACCAAGAGGGACATTGGTATATGTTCCATTTTCGTATCCAGCACCAGCGTTGGTAATTGTTAAAGAACCTACATGGTTTGGACCACTATTTCTAACAAAGAAGTTAGCATTATCAGTTTGAGCAAACTGTGAAACTGCACCAGCAGAGAAGTCAGTAGAAGAACCAGCTCTTCTAGTGGTAATCAATGCATGATATATACCACCATCATTTAGATACTCATTGATTGCACCGTAACCCGAAGTATTTTGCTTCCACTGCAATCTGATTGCAGCACCATAGTTTTCTGGAGCAAATGTAGAAGATCTGGCATCAGTAATATTAAGAACGTTTGCTGATGCTGCGATACCAGTAATGCCGATATCATATTCACCTTGCAATCTTGCTCTAGGAAGGAAACCTGACTGCTGATTTCCAGAGTCGGTGTAGTAACTAGAATCGAAAGTATCAAGAGTATCAGCATCAAGACCAGAACCTTGTCCAACCTTCAATGATGCCGCACCATTTGCAGAAAAATCAAACTGACTCTTAAGTAATCTTACAACACCCAGATTACCAAATGGTTCTGCAGCAACAGTAAGATCATCTACTCTGTTAATATCAACTGTAACATCATTAAAGATCTTAGGAATATTAGAAACTTTTGCTTGAAGAATAGCACCAGTTCCACTTCCGATAATTGATGGAATTGGATTAACTGTGTAATCTGCTTGGATTCCAACACCTTGAGAAGTGATATTAATTAATCTAATACCACCAGATGCAGCAAGTGTACATGATGCAGTAGCATCAACACCACCACCACCTACAATTTCAATAATTGGTGTGCCACCAAGATTACCACCACCATCTAAAATATTAATTGCAGTGATAGTACCTTGAGCACTGATAATTGGAACTGACTTAATTGCATTTAATACTGAAGGTGTTCCTGGTACTGTGTAATTATCTTTAAAGAGAATTTCTGGAGGATTGCTTGCACTGTAACCTGTACCACCATTAACGATAGTTACATTCTTAACTGTATTATCAGCAACAAAAATTGTTGCTTTTACACCATCACCTTGATTTAATGGATAACCTAAAATATTGTTATCTTGGTATGCACCAACGGTATATCCAGATCCAGAATCTTCAATTTGAACTTGTCTTACATAATCATTAGCAGTATTAACAGAACCAAGTTGCATTGGAGATCCAGATGCAATTTTTAATGAAGATACTACTGGAGCAAATAGTGAATCTCCTCTTAAGAAAGTAGAACTACTTGCAGGATATTGGGCAGATACTTCAGCAAGTCGTGCTGGATTAATAACACCGGTAGTAATAAACGATGCATCAATCGTAGATGATGTTAACTGAACCCAGTTTGAATCACTGCTTGAAGAATTATTAACAACATCAATTAATGTGATCGTATTTGCAGTTGGTGTTGTTTGATCATCAATTGTATCACCTGCAGATCCTTTAATATTATTGATAATATTACAGAATAATCTTGCTCTAATAATAGAAGTAACTACACAATTACTACCTGTACTTGTAGTAATCGTAATCTCTCCACCTGCTGTAGATGGTGCAGTGAAGTATCCCTCTCCTGCAGTGTCAACAGTAATACCAGTAATTTGACCACCGTTAACTGTAACTGTACCAGTTGCGGCAACACCACCTGATGGAGCACTAATTGTTACAGTATCACCATTAAGATATCCAGTACCACCATTGTTAATAATAAATTGCTTGACTAAACCTTCAGAATATGATAGAACTTGGTTCTGACTATTTCCTGGACTTGTAGTGACGATATCACCTGCACTAAACAAGTATCCAGAAGTAGGAATAAATTCAAAGATTTGACTATCAAGATCATTGTTTAGAATATATGAAATTGTAGTATCTTGTTGAATCGCAATGTCACCTGCAAGAGGACCTTCAAGAGCAACACGTGCAGGTTGATCAGCAACTGTAAAGATATTAAATGGTCTCAGTGCTGGTAGTTGATCAATGTTAATCCTACCAGATCCATCCAACTGGACTAGTGCATTAGGAGTAGGAACGGTTGAATATGTACGACCAATATACAAACCTAACTGGTTAGAGATGTAATCTTTAACTGCTTTTTGTGTTGACAGTAATGAATCGGATGCACCAGGACCACCAAGTTCTAGAGCACCTAAAGTATTGTCTGGCGAGAATCCAGTAACAACAACATTGTTACCCTTAATCTTAAGGAATTCAACTTCAGAAATTGTAACCGTACCACCGAAGGTAATATTACCAGTTCTGTTTTCAACGTTAGCGAAATAACCGATCTTAAAGTCGCCTAATTCGTCAGTGCCTGAGGCATAAACTCTACCGTTCTGTTGAGATACTTGTTCAAAATCTTTAGTATCACTTGAACCTTTAGTGCCTCCATTCTGTGGAAGGGCATTATAGTCATTTCCTGACCCCGCAAATTCCCACGTATGTGAAGAAGAGTTACAGATAGAAGGTCTCTGTAAATCAATTGGGTGATCAATAAGTTTATCTTTATTAAATTGATTAATGGTAAAGAACCCATCAACTCTTTCTGCCGTACTTGGAAGTGGACTGGTAGTGGTTGGATTGTCAATAATCTCATCAAAGAGATCACTAAGTACTTGGATTGCAGATTGGACATTAGCACAATCAGTAATTGTATAATTAGGAGCAGATGAGACATCATGAGTGATTGTCGAATCTACATATGGAATTTCATCTGTCCAACTAGCAACATAATAATCTGCTGTAAGTTGTGTTTCACCTTTCTTTTGAAGCAAATTATTAATTGCTCTCTTAGCAAGAATAGTTGCAGCATCAACAACTTCCTTAGTTGCTAATTCATATCCAGAAACATGTTGGATTGAAGATCCATCAGTGTAAAGTTTAGCAGCATCCCAGGTAGAATCATTTGAGTCAAATTTAATATCCTGTGCCCATGCCTTGACAATTTCTTCTACGTCACGAATACATTTGTTTCTATTTTGATCAAATACATTTGAAGATATTGCACTAGTTGAGAAGTATGCTTCTTCTGCAATATAACGAGCATTATTTTCAAGAAGAACTGATGAATCAGTGTAACGGTTATAGTTACCTCTAACCCTCATAGCAAGGTTTGCTTGAATTTCTGCTTGAATTGGTTTAACAGGAGTAGCAGAAATAGTATTTTCAATAAAGTAGCGAGGATTTTGACCGCCTTGAATTTCTAATTCAAATCCCTGAGGTGCAAGAATGTAGTGCTCAAGTGGAGGTGCTCCAAGACCATCAACAAGTAGTTTAGGTACGCCAATATCAGTAAAGGTAATATTACTAATGACACCTTTATCGAATGAATATGCTTCTTCTCTTACGCCATTTGATCTAAGTGCAAATGTACCAAAGTTGGATGCAGAGTTTGTTAGTGACGCATAACCACCAGTTTCTACAACCGCACCATCTTGCGTGAAGATACAGAAAACTGAAACTAGTTGAGTATATCCATCATTGATAACACTATAACCTATACCACCGAAAGAGATGATCGTGAATGCTGCAGCAACCATCGACTTACCTTGTGGAGGTAGTCCAGGTCTCCTAACGTTTGGAGTTGCAACTTTAGATCCATCAATCTCACAACCATTACCACCAAGGAATGAAATAACAGAAGAGTTAAAGATGTATGGTGAAACTTCAATAATAGGAAGATCATCCCATGCATGACCAACATTAAAGAACTTGTTATTACTATCAGAGAAGTATGAAGATGCAAATTCAGTTGCAGGGACAGGTCTCTGATTAATTTTTTCAATAACAATGTCCCATAGCGTAAAGATAGACGATGATACATTGTCACAAGCAAACGATCTATTGGAATCATATGTATTAGAGATTGTCTCATCCTGGAATACAGGATACGTATTGGAAATTGAAAAAGCAATTTCACTCTCAGTACCATTAAATACAATATCTCTTCCATTGGCACCAAGTCCAACAGCAACATCATAACTAAATGCAATTGTATTCAATCCTGGAGCAGCATTATCAGTATATTCTTCCTTCCAAGTTCTTCCTCTATCGCTAGAAGTGTGAACATAAGATGTGCTAGCAACTCCAGAAACTACCCAGAACTTATTACCATCATGGAACAATCCACCAAAATCATTAGTGGTAAGTGTGCCAGTTGGAACTGTTTGTACAGCGTGGTTTAAATTGTCATTAGTTACTGCAGTAGTAACAATAGATGTCAGAGTTGTAATTGCAGATGCTACGTTTGAACATCTTGCAGTAGATGCACCATCAATAGTGATATCAGATTTAGTGAATTGAGTAATTGCACCGTAAAAATCAGTATCTAATGTTACTGTAAAGAGATTGTTCAGTAAATATGAAAGAGTAAGAGATTGATTACGCATTGCGGTAATCGCCAAATCTCTTGCAATGTTGATGATAGCAACAGTTTCTGCTTCTTCTCCATCAACATGAGATGTGCCTACGTAATAATTGGCAGCATCATATGTTTTTGCGTTACCACCATGACGTAAGTCATGTGCCATTGCTTCAAGAATATCTACAACGTCATCAACACAATTTTGATTTCCAGTTGGAATTGTAAATCCATTTGTAGTAGTATATTCAAATACTGATTGAGCAGCAATTACTTTCTTATTTTCTAAGATTAAATCAGAAGCATCCCAGTATCTGTTTGCTTGACCAGTAAATCCTTCAGTTGCTAATGGGTTCCTAGTTGTCCCTGAGAGGGACCCAGGAGCGCCTGTAGCGCCGATTGCGGTGGTTAGAATACCAAAGAACGTTGTGATCGCTGATGCCTGAGTTGCACAAGCAGGAGATCCAGTATCTGTAGTTACTGAGGTGTCAATATATTGAGTAAGACCATCTGCATAATCGGTCATATCCCCGGCATCAAATGCATCATTACGCATCGCCTCAATACAGAGATCTCTAGCATAGTTAAATGCTTCTACAGATTCATCCTCTTCTCCTTGTACATGAGAACCTGTTACATACAGATTAGCAGCGTCATATACTTCATCATTACCACCAAACTCAAGGTTGATGACCATAGCACCAATAAATGCCATGATGTCATCCTTACATGCTTGATTACCTGTAGGGATAGTGTATCCACTATTGTTATCAAGCATCTTGCCAACAGCAATGTTAGCAATAAGTGCTTGGTTAGCAAGAATTAGATCAGTAGCATCTGCATCTTTATTACTTTGTGGGTTGTCAGGACTATTGGCATTAATGAGATTAGTTTCCCAAGTTAATCCATTGTCATCACTAATGACCACAGTGGCATCTGCACCAGTGATAACCATTCTGCCTTCTGACCAAGAAATGGCAGTAAGTTCTTTACTTGTACCACTTTCTTGTTCGGTCCAAGTATTACCATCAGAAGAGATAATAATTTTACCACCACCACCGACAGCAACAAACTTGTCGCAATCGTCATTATAAATTAGATCATTAAGAAGAGTAGTTGTTCCTGTAGTTCCAGTATTCCATGCCTTAACATTATCTGAATATACAACAGTTCCTAATGAACCGACAGCAACATATGTTGTTCCGTTATATGCAATTGCCTCTAAATTATTTGAAGTTCCAGAGGTTATACTATACCAAGTTTCTGCATTATTTGACCAGAGAATTGTCCCATTATCACCAACAACAACGTACTCAGGAATTCCTCTTTCACCAACTGCCCACTTATTCCATCTAATATCATTGAGATCTTCTGTTGTACCAGTAGTTTGTGCTACCCAAGTAGTTCCGTCTGTAGAAGTATGGATTGCACCATCATCACCTACAGCAACAAACTTTTCATTATCCCAAATAACAGATCTATATTGACCAGTATAACCAGCTGGTCTAGTAATTGCAGCAGTTGAACTTGTACTTACAGTGTTCAACTGGTTACGCATTGCCTGAATAGACAGGTCTCTTGCTTGCTCAAATGCGTAAGAAGTTTCTTTTAGTTGATCTGAAATATGATTTAATGCACCAGAAGTAAAGTAATTTTCTGCTGCTTCTTGAGTTGCTGCATTACCACCCCAAGTAAGGTCATAATTAATAGCATTCATGATGTGCTTAATGTCAGTTTCACACTGAGCACTATCTGGAATTATTAAAGTTGGATACTCTTCTTCAACTCTTCTTACTGCTTCTTTTGAAATGGTAAGTTCATTCCTACCAATCAAATCAACTGCATCAAGGAATCTGTTTGGACTCTTTATAGATTCATCAAACTTACGTGGTGAGTTGTCAAGTGAGAATACAACATAATGATCATCCGATTCTACAAGAACACCAAAAGCAGAAACACCATATTCACCACCAGGTGCTCCAAGTGCTGCAAGATCTGTAGGAGTATCCTTATATACTACAAACTTCTTACTGAAACCATCTGCAGTTTCAATTCTATGTGAAATATATTGACGACCATTGCACCTATCTAAATCTGCATATAGACCAGTTGAAGGTAAATTAGTAATACCTACATATTGTCCAACTTCAAACTCATGATAATCGACAGTAGTAAATACTAATCCATCTGGATATGCAGCATCAGTTTTAATTGAAGTAACTGTATATGATGGATGGGTAGTTACATGCTTAACAACTTGAGCATCAGGTGTTAACTGAACCCCTCTAGTGACACTTACATTATAAACAACTACAGGATTATTTGCTTCATACGTATAAACGCCACCAGTAGATTCAATAGTACCTGTAATACTACTAATGACTAGTTTACCAGTATCGCTGGTGTTATCATCAAAAACGACACTTGTAATGACACCAGTACCTGCTGATCCAGGGGCAGTTAATGTAAGACCTGGAACAAGTAAAATTCCACCACCATTAGATGAGAACGTCAGTTCCCATTCTTGAGCAGCAGAAATTTTATGACCAAGATTAAAGGTTCTACCAAATTGTCCGCCTAAAGATTTGGGGTAGAAGAATCTTTGCTTATCGTCAAATACATAAGCAAAAGACCAAGTTTTAATTGCTACATTATCGGAGTCAATTTGATCTCTAAATGTGATACCAGTTACATAGTTCTCATTCGACGACTTGAACATGTGCTTGCCAGGATTGGCAGGTCGAATGATGCACAGACGAATGTTATCACCAACAACTGAACAAAGGTTTGGCAGGGAGATTGGGTTATCTTCTAAATAATCTCCACCTGCAACGATTAAAGTTTCTTTATCTGTAGTTTCAGCAGCAAGTTGAGTTGCTCTTTTAATAGTTCTTACAGGTTTGGTAGCAGATCTGCCATCAAATGTATCAGAACCAATCTGAGCAGAAACATAGATACGACCACCAACGTCATTAGTGGCAATATTATAGACAAAATTTGTGGTAGCAATATTCGTACTATCATCACTAAATGATGGAGTAGTAGATCTTGGGAACAAGACCTCGCCAGTATCAGGATCAGCAAACGTATTTAATACAGGTGCTTTAAGATTCAATGATGGATTGACAATCGTGTCAATATCAAGGTTCTGAATTCTTGCAGTATCTGAAATAATAGATGTGGTCGTTCTGATCTGACCATCAACATCTAATTCGTATTGAGGATTTGCAGTGTTAATACCAACACGAACTAACTTATCAACATCATTTGTTAAAGCACCAAAAATGGCAACTTTCTCATCAGCACCGGCACCTAGATCTAACCTGATACTAGATTCATTCTTAAGTTTGAGTTGATTAGCTCTAATCTCTTGGCGATCTGCATTAAATTCTAAAGCCATGCTACCTTTATGGTCTCCGTATAGATTTATTTATCTAATTATTAATAGTTTCTTTCGCTGTAGACGATTTCTACCTTACTACTCCATCTAACACCACTACCACGCAATTCAAGACCAGCGTTAGAAGCAACTGAAGGAGTAAATGTTAATACTCTACTTGTATTATTTACGCTTGGTTCAACCGACCAAGTATGACCTGGAGGAACATTATCTTTTACAATAGTATTAGCAATTGCTGCAATTGTAAGTACTTGTGATGAATCACTAATAACAGCAGATTCTACTTTAACGGCAAACTCCCAATTTAAACTATAGGATGTAAGTTCTAAATTTTCTTGTAGAACAGGAGCATTTATATCCAAAGGTGATACTGTATCAAATGTAAAATTTGAATTATCTATTACTGTAACAGCAAAAGATCCATTAAAACTATCTCTAGCATTGTTTGTAAAATCAACAGTGACGATATCACCAGTAGTTAGAGCATGATCAGGAAGAGCACAAGATACAGTAGTACTATTGGCATTTGCATTAAATACAGCAACTGGATATCCAACCCAAGTTGCAAGAACAAAACCAGTTAAAAATACAATCCTATCTGCTTCAACTTCATGAGTAGGAAGCATTTCACCTGATGCATTTGCATCAGTTGATGTAAAATGAGTCATATACTCTTTCTTAAAAGTTTTATTATTAGAATTATCTACAACTTTTACAGTATGAGCATCAATAATATTCCTATCAGCATCAATAATAGTTGCTTCGGTAACTGAGAATCCACCCTCAGATTGAAATGATTGTAAATTTTGTGTTGCCATTTAATTATGCCTGAATATTGTGATTAACAACCTTAATTGTAAATACTGTTGTGCTAGAAGAAGTCAGATCATTAATGTTAACTTGAACATTGTTAGATACAACGTCTACAGTAACATCACATAATACTATATCAGTATATAGTTTACTATTTTCTGTGTAGTAAATATTAGTTCCGTCAGAACTTACCAAGTAACTCACTTCACTAAACTGTTTTCTTGGTGTTGCACTGTCATCAGTAATTTCTACTATAAATTTGCCTGAGTATGAATCGGTATAAGCACCAAAAGTAATGGCAGAAGATACACCAACCGAAGTATCTAAGGTTGCAACACCACTTGCAATTTGAGTATCAACAAGAGTTAATTTTTGCAACTCATAATCTAAAACTTCTTTATATGTTTCTGAAACTCCATAGTCAGTATTAACTGAAATACCACCAGATCTAGTTAATTTTAAGAATGGTTGCAGTGTACCAGCGTTATCAAATTGTAATTTAAGATCTGGTGATTCTGTTTCAATAATACCAGAAGTAATATCGCCCTTTAAATTAATTGCACCAGTATTAATTTGAAATTTATCTACAACAGTATTAAAATTATTTCCAAAGAATGTAGGACTTGAGTAAGTATTTCTTTCATATTGAAGATCAACAGTACCATTAGTTGCAGTTCCTGTATCATGAGTTGGGAATGATGCTGCTAGTGCATCAAATGTACCAGAAGTTTGTACCGAGTATACTCTGTTTTCATAATAATAAAGTATATCGGTTACTGAGCCAGTAACTGGTGTAAATGTATGCTGAGGATCTATAGAGGTTCCTGAGATTGGAACATATTGAGAATTGGTTAATGAATTCTCATCTATTGCAAGTTGAATTGTATCAGCATCTACGACATGTACATAATAGTCAGTTCCATCTCCAAGACCACCAATGACTGTTCCACCAGTTGCTGCATAAGTAACAATTACTCCTTCTATTAAATTATGTGCAGTAAGTGTAAATGAATTATTTGCAGTGCTTACAACGGTAGCATCAGGAACAAAGTTAGTTGCATCATAAGGAGAAATAACAGTTGTTCCTTCTACCCATAAATTTACTTTATCAAGATCGGTATATTCAACCTCATCAGCATTATTAAGTGTGTACTTATCTTTAGTGAGAGTAATAGTTTGTATATTACCATTAAAGAATCTGAATGTATCATCATCAAATCCAGTTTCCTTTTCTGCAGTGATGAAAGTATCAAGATCAACGTCTCGGACAGCACCTAGGGATACAAATGAAATACCATTGAATCCTTCAAATTGATTTTCTTCACTGTTATAGCGAATCATACCAAGTTCGCCAATTGGTCTATCACCTGTGGTTCCAACAGGAATTACAAAACCATCATTACCGGTTATTTGAACACTATTTGGAGAAAGTGCAGTAAGTTCTAAATTACCAGCAGTGGTTTTTGAAATTCCAGTTGCAGTAAGGTTTAATGAATTGTCAATACTGAAAGTTTCAGCATCTAATTGCTTAACTTGAATACTACCTAATTTTTCATCAATAGAAACAGTTGTTTCTGATAGAATGTTTGTTACTTCTAGTTCAAACCCTGATCCTTGATTACCAAAACTTGTATTTGGTGCGGAAATTACATCTGCATTTGCATATCCCTCTCCAAATTCAACAACATCAACAACAGTTACAGTACCATTTGTGGTAATGGCAAGTTCCATTTGAGTTGATGGTGCTGCAGAAAGAATTAAACCTCCAGTACCATCATCATACTGCATACTAGCATCTTCTGCTCTAAGAGTATCTCCAATAGAGTAACCAGAACCACCATCAGTAATAATAATTTCATCAACAGTTCCTAGTGCTCCAACTGTAATTTTAGCTACAGCGCCAGATCCACCAGATCCAGTAGCAACAAGAGTAGCAGCAAATTCTGCCGAAGATCCTGTAATTAATGCAGATGGTGTTAATACTAATCCTGTTCCTGTAATAATAGTTGCAACTTCAAGATCAGCACCAGATGGCACACTTAATGAACTAACACTAGCACTAACTCCAGAGTATCCAGTAATACCTACAACGTCACCTTGAACATAACCTAATCCTCCAGATGCAATAATTGCATCTGTCACTGCACCACCAGAAACTGTAATATCTGCAGTAGCACCAGATCCAGATCCACCACTAATTTGAACACTATAGAATCCATCAGTAAATCCAGTTCCATAAGTAGAAAGTGCTAATGCTCCGATTACACCAGCTGCATCTCCACCAACATTTAGATAAGAAAATGTAAGTTGATCTCCTGCAAGATAATTTGCTCCACCAGAAGTTACATTTACTGTAGTAATTATATTACCAGATATGACTACTTCAGCAGTAGCACCAGTTCCAAGAACTCCCTCTCTAAATGCAGAAGTTAATGGTACATTTGGATAAGTGCCATTTGCAAATCCACTTCCACCTGAAACTAGAGTAATTGTTCCTAACTGTGCATTTGTAATATCATTGCCTGCAACAGTTAATGAGTCGCTTAGTGCATAATTCCCACCTCTTTCTGTAGTTGAGGCAGCAGTTACTATACCACCAGAAACTGTAATATCTGCAGTAGCACCAGATCCAGATCCACTAGAAGTAACTAGGTCCACACCTAAGTAAGTTCCATCCGTATATCCAGATCCACCATTAGTAACATCGATAGTATCTAATTGAGATCCTCCAATATCAGCAGTATTGATAGTTAAAACATCATTAATTGTATATCCAGTACCAACTTGGTTAGGAACAATTTCCGCAATTGATCCACCAGCAACAATAATATTAGCAGTTCCATTACTACCAGTACCTCCATTCAATGGAACATTAGTATAAGATCCACTTGCATAATTTGTTCCACTATTTGTAATACTAAATTCTTGAAGTCCTCCTGCAGGAGCAGATGAAATTGAAGTTAAAGGAATTGACACATATTCTGCTACATCATATCCAACCCCAGCGTTTGTAATATTAACATCAAATCCTACAGTAATATTAGCAATAAATCCAGTTCCTGAACCTCCAGTTAAAGTAATATTAGTGTATTGACCAATAGCATAATTTGAACCTGCAGTAATATCAAAAGTATCAATTTTTTCGTAAATAAAATCTGCATTTCTGTAGAAGTTTACTTCACCTGCATTAAAACCAACAGTTCTACCTGAATCGTTTGTAATACCAATTCCGTAATCAGTTCCAGATATATTGTATTGATATATGCCTACAGTCGAACTATTATTAAATTTAATTGTAGGAGCATCAGATGTTCCAGGATCTAATGTAATACTACCATTAGCAAAGATATCTCCAGCAACATCAAATTTTCCAAGAGGAGTGTAGCTATCAGGATCTCTACCAATACTTACATTTCCAGAATCGGTTGATAACCAAAGGTCTGCAGTACTGCGAATTGAACCAACAATATCAACTTCATACTCTGGAGTATGAGTAAAGATTCCTAGTTTTGCTTCACTTTGATCTAAGAAAATTTGTGCTGCTTCAAGTGGTCCAACTAATGCTGGAGGAATTATAGTTCCATAAGTTGGATTGATTGCTACATCGCCACGAATATTAACAGTATCAGAATCAGTATCACCAATTGCAACTTCACCAGCACCACCAGCAGTTGCAGAAAATTCTGATGTTCCTTGTACAATCAGATCTCCAACAATAGTTGCATTACCTTCAACTGTAAGATCTTTTTCAATAGTTGCATTGCCACCAACTGTTGGTGATGATTTTTGAACTAAAAGATTTTGGGTAGTAATTAATCCACTATTTTCAATAGTAGGAGATTGAATTAATCCACTAAAGGTAGCAGTACCATCATTTCTGAGTGTAGACGTTGCGGTTTTACTTAAAGTTACAACATCAACAGTCAGTCCTGATTGGAAAGTTCCAGTTACACTGACTGTTGCTTCATTACCAGTACTTCCTGCCATTGCAGGGTGAATTTGACAATAGTAATAAAGAGTATTTGGAGTTTGGTCAGTAACTGCAAGTTGATAACCATCAAGAAGACCATTAGTATCATAATGTGCTCTGTATCCAATATCAAATTTAGTTCCACCATTATGAATTCCATCTGGAGTTGTTGAGAATTCAAATGGGTGAGTTCCTGCCGTAGTATCCGTAAAGACAAATGAATATACTGTATTTCTTCTTAATGTAAGATCGGGAAATTCAACATACCCATTACCATCCTTAAGGTCAATAAAGTATCTGTTACCAAGACCATTATCTTTGTTACCAGTTGCAGGTAATACTTGTACGTCATAAGTAACATATTCAAATGCACCACTTACATCTGGATTCCAAGCAGTTCCAGCAATAGGAACAGTAGTATCTACGTCAAATGTAGTTGTTAAACGATCCCCAACATTATAACCATCACCAGTTGATCCAAGTTTAACTTCTTCTAGAATTGGAATACCAACTGCATTAATAGTAAATTGAAATCCAGAACCACTAGCAACATTATCTACGAAAGTAATAATATCACCAGTTTCATACCCTCGACCGTCCCATGGATTAATATTTGCAACAGCACTCTTAATTGTTCCAGGTGTTTGAGTGAGAGTATATGAGAATCCACTACCTGTTACTTGAATTAACCCTTGATTAATAGGATCAACATACTGCATATTTGCATTATTAATCGTCAGTACATCACCAACATTGTATCCAGTACCATGAGTAACAATGTTAACTTCAGTAATCTGTTGGTTTGCATCAGTTACGATGTTTGCTTGAGCGCCAGTACCAGAACCACCATCAAGATCGACGTTATTATATTCTGCATATGGTCCAAAATAACCACTACCACCTACAATTGAACCACCATCAATACCGTAAATTTCAATATCAATTAAACCACCAGATCCAGATCCAGTAAATGCTACAATACTTTCAGTTTGAGATGTGCCGAGAGTATAGTTAGCACCAGCATTAGTAATTGTTCCATTAAATGGACTTACCTGAACGTTAAGATTTGCACCTGTTCCTGCTCCTCCAGAAAGTGGAATTGTATGCTGACCACCAGGATAGTTACTACCAAGACCAACAACAGAAATATCACCAATACTAGATTTAACAAAATCGATACTTGCTAAGGCAGATACATTTCTGCCAATTTGTAATTTTCTAGAACCATTAAATGCCATTGCCATTGGATTACCCAATGGTGAACCTAGAAGTATATCTCCGCTATCATCAACTGCATACTCTGTAAAATCAGTATCTCTAAATATGCCAACTGTATTTGCATTTTTAAAAGTTAATGATGGTTCTGTTGAAGTTCCATCAATAAGTTCTAGTGTAGAAGCAAGTTCAATGCCGTTTGAACTTAAATTCTCAATAGTGTCTCCAGAGAATTGAAGATTGCCAACAGAAATCTGCGTTGGTAATATAGTTGTTGTATTACCTGTACCAGTAACAGTAATTTGGTCAAATGTAGTTCCAGATCCTTGATCTCCACCAGCAAAAGAAACAGTTCCGTTTTCTTGATCTACAAAGAATGCATTACCAACACGGAAATCACCATTCTGATCCATGCTAGTAAAGAGAACTCTACCGCCACCAGATTCAATTACTTCATCTGCTTGTACTACATTACTAATATCATTACTTTGATCAGCATCTAAACCAACATATCCAAAGTTATGAACAACACAACGTAATCTTACGCCTTTACCTGCTGCAGTAACACCACGTGTTCCATATACTGAGGCAGAACCAATAGAACGAAGTTCTGCACCAAAGTCAGTATAATCTGCTAAGGTAATGAAAGCAGCAGAACCACCTGAGGAAGATCTAATATCTTGAGAGGTAACTCCACCGTCAATAATGTCAGTACTACCAGAAAGACCATTGGCATGAATTAGAAGTGATGTATTTACATCAGGTGCAAATTCAGCGGTAGGTACAGTAATGGTGCCTGCATTTGCATATCTTGCATCACCTTTGGAAACTCTAACCTCGTCAATATATCCAGTAAATGTATCAGCACCGTTTAAATTAGAACCAATCTTCAGTGCTTTGGTTGTGCCATAGTCATTAGTATCAGTATATGCAGAACCAACTCTAGTGCCATCAATGAATAAACTAGTTACACCACTAACTCTAGATACTGCAAGATGATGCCAAGTGTTAACTGATAATGTACCACCACTAATAACATTAGAACCATTAATATTAACACGAACAGTTCCACTACCATCCATATCAATAAGAACTGCTTGATCAGGACTCGCTGATCTAAAGTCAAAGATCTTTCCCGCAGCAATAGATGTTGGACGTACAAATGCCTCAACAGCAAAGTCACCAGTACCAAAACCAAAGTCAGATGATGTTGCTAAGGATAAATAATCTCCTGTTCCATCTAGAAGAACAGATCCTGTACCAAATTTCTTTTGAGTTGTAGATATTTGAGCATCGCCAAATATGCTGATTGATTTACCGTCAGTATCTGCAGTTGCCTCAGTAAATTCACCAGTACCCTGTCCATCAACATATATGTAAGTTCCATCATTAGAATCAATTGTTCCTGATGCTAATGGAGTGACACCATCAGTGTCATAGTAAGTAATAGTGTCAGCAGAATTAAACGTACCAGTAATATTGTTAAGTTTTAATCTGGTTTTACCTGCTCCTTTAAAACCGGTGCCGCCTGGATTTTCACCTTTAATACTATCGGAAGCAAAATATGTGAATGAGTTCAACCATTCAGCACGTGCTCCATTCTTAAGATACAGACCTACTGCATTGGGTACAACAAATGTACACTCGTTAAACAGTAGTGCTGCTTCAGCGGATGATGCATCTACACTTGATCCATCTACTAAGGCACCCCTACCAGCGTCTCCAACAGCGAATCCACGGGGGTCTGACCCAGATACACTACTCCCTTGTGTAATTACGCTACAGCGTTGAATATATGGTCTTCTTCCGTCAGCAGAGACAACATATGTTGACTTTAATCTAAATCCATATCCAGTGTCATTTGATGTATTGTAAAAGAATTCTTTTACACAAATATCTTGAATGGTGCAATTGCCTTCAATTAAGAAAGCATCAAGTTGATTAGTACCAACCGTTGGTTTAATAAATGTTGATTTTGAACTATCTCCCGTAATAGTTACTCCCACAGGAACAGTCAGTGGGAATGTTTCAGTAAACGTACCAGCAGCAACAACAACAGTATCACCCTCTTGAACATAATTATCAAGAGCATACTTTAATGAAGCAAAGGAAGTCGTTGGAGTTTTACCCCAAACATTTGCTCCAGTAGTTTCCCCATGGCGGGGGTTTACAGAACCAAGAGTTGCCTGATCGGTTCCATTTGTTGAAACATACCAAGTTTTTCCAACACCATCAGTGATGGCACCAGAAAGCATTGATGGAACAATTTTTTCATCGTTCGGATCCGCATTTAGGACTTCAACAATATTGCCATTATTATTGACAAATAGCGTCCTATCATTAATATTAATCCCAACTTCCTTATCGGTAAGATCAGAAGTCGTCGGTACTGAGTTCGGAGTTAGGGATCTCTTTAGCTTTATTCTGCTTGCCATTTATAGCATTCTCTGAATGTGACTGTTCTATGATACTATTTAACCGATTCATTAAATCCGTATTTCTTGCTTCTAACACAATATTAGTGAGAGTCAAGTCAGTTACCCTTTTTTGAAGGGTAGAAATAAGGACATTTACATCTAATTCATTATTCATTGTTTAACCTCAGGTGAAAGTTCCCCCATCAATTGTATCAGTCCAGACGGGAACTCCTGCAGCAGTGACTGTCAGGATCTGGAATGATGTAGCAACGTCAGGACCAACGCCTGGGTTTGCCATATTTGCGGCAGCGGTTTCTAATAGTTCACTACCGCCATTTCCATAAAGAATGCCGTTAGTATTGAACTCAGATCTTCCCGTACCACCTTGCTTGACTGCAAGATCAACATCTAATTCAAGATCACCCAGTAATACTGTGCCTCTTGAAACTGAAATTGCAGTTACTCTTAATTGCAAGTCATCTGCACCAGCAGAACCACCAATTAAGTTACCAGCAATGGTGAGTAAATCACCTTCTTGGTAATAAGTACCAGCACCTACAATTGAAATACTTCCAATTGCAATAACGCCAGAAGCATCGCGAGCAACTGTAACTGTAAATCCATTACCTACTCCACCGGTTGGTGTTAGGTTGCTATAAGTTTGACTTGCAGCAGCAGGTAAAGTAGTAACAACTAGTTGGTCAAGATCATCCTGTTCAATTTTAATTGACTGTACAGAACCTTTTACATGAGTGAAGATGTTATTGGTATTAGTAGCATCTTCAATAAATGTAAATGCACCAAGACCATCTTCTCCTGCAGTTCTATCAAATCCAAAGAATCCATTTTTAATTGCAGACCCATTGTGGTATGAGTATTGAATACCACGATCCATTCCATCATTAGATCCTTGAGTTATGGTGACATAATCACCAACTTCAAGTTGAGAAGAAATGCCAGAATTTAAAGTAAGTGTTGTCGTTTCAAATACTGTTTGATCAGTTGCATCTTTTACTAAACCTACACTTTGTGGAGTTCCACTAGAACCATCAGTAAGAGTGTCACCTTCATAAAATCCACTCTCTCTCAAAGAAAGAGAACTAAGAAGAGTAATTCTTACAGTACTTGAAGTTTGCGATTGGAATGTACCAACCTGCTGATAAACACCACCATCATAATGATAAATTGGATCTCCAATACTTGGTGATGCAGAGAACCCTGCATCGGTATGGAATACAACTTCAAGTTGAGTAATAGTTCTTCCACCCGTACCAACACCAGTACCCGTTACAAGACCACCAGTTGCAATTCCTGATGGATTGTCAACATTAAGTGTTGTTCCTGAAGATGGTGCCTGTGAAGTAATGGATTTCTGTGAAGTAGTATCACCAATATTAAATACTGGATCATTCACTGTCATCTCGGTTGAGTTAACAGTAGTGGTCGTACCAGCAACTTGGAGGTTACCACGAACAATCAGATCACCAGCAGCATCTCCACTTCTAGGATCAGGATCTAAAATAATTTGACTACCTGCATTCGTTGAAATGGTATTGCCATCTAAACGAATATTATCAAGATTAAACTGACCAGTTTGGTTGATAGTACCAGTAACGCTTTGAGTTCCATTAAAGGTTACATCAGCATTGAACGTAGTAGTTGATTCAACAGTCAGAATATCAGTACTAGCAGTACCGAGAGTTACATCATCATCAACTACAAGATCCTTGATCCATGCAGTTT
>ERZ891134.1054-NODE-1054-length-20350-cov-8.299581_pt1 | contig 20350 bp, 18 predicted proteins | sample MGYA00520888_ERZ891134 | MGnify/ENA primary metagenome ERZ891134 (study PRJEB32303, sample SAMEA104408692) | aquatic metagenome | biome: Brackish water; feature: Coastal; material: water | place: Baltic Sea | collected 2014-10-23 | depth 10 m ... | reverse complement strand
GCTACAGGAGCGGGTACAGGCGCTACAGGCGCAGGCACGGGCACGGGCACGGGAGTTGGGACAGGATTACACACACCAGCGGTGTCTATATTTGATGCTGTTCCTAAATCGGTCATTCTAAATATTCCTTGTGATTGACCATAACCCTGGTTGGGCTGTCTTACGCCATAGTAATTGTCTCCTCCTTGGAATAATGTTGTTAATGCAGCATCGGTATAAAACAATGTGCTGTTTACAAATGTTGTATTAAATGAACTAGAGGTGCTGTAAAGAGCAACAGAAGCCGAAGGACAAGTAGTTGGACTTGTAGCGCTACCTGAGCCAGGTTCTATAAGCCATCTAAAAATTGTTGTTACGGGAGCCGGTGCAGTAGGCACAGGGGTTGGACTAAAACTGCATCCTGTACACGCATCTGTTTTGCTTGTTGTTGAATAACATAGCTCCTGTGAGTTTGATTTTCTATAATCCCAAATTAAATACAATAAGCTTCCTCCTGTTGGAAGATTAAAATCTGCTACATATTGATTTAATGATGGTTGATTTACAATCGGTGTAGCGTCTGAAGCCGCGGCTAACAAATTAGTTATGTCATTAGGCGTGTTCCCGTAATAGGTGTTTGTTCTTAAATATTTTAATTTATTATTTGAAGGGTCAAACACAAAATTATTAGTAGAATCTTTTCTGCTAATAATAGAAACATCTGCTCCATCACCTGGTATAATTCCAGCTCCTTGATTTCCTGTAACCTGAGCAAACTGTGAAACAATTGGATTTACTGTATTAGTAGAAAAATCTACTCTATTTGAATGAAGAGGAGATGTAAATGTTCCATCAGTCCATCGATATTCATTAGTAATTGATTGAGTGGCATCAGCGTTAGAGGTAACTGCTACATTAAAAATAGTCATAACAGTTGATTGAGGACATCCTACAAAAACTTCTAAAGTTTCGTTTGAAGTGCCGTTGTGAGATACTGTTATATACACAGTATTTTCTAAAACAATATTTTTATTTAATGTAATACTTCCGTCTTGGAATACCAATCCACTTGAAGTAGAAAAACTTCCATAAGCAGCTGTAATAGTAAAGCCTGCTGAAGTAGCAGGAGGTAAAAAATAATCAATATCTAATAAGCCAAGTAAATCACCTACATTAACACAATAAGTTATGGTTTGATTAGGAAGTATTGTTAAGTTTTTAGATGTATTACATTCAATACATTCATCAACAAAAAGCGGAACTTGAACATTAGAATGTAAAATGTATTCGTTCATGTAGGGGTCAAAACCTCCCATCTTTTGTGTTTGGAAAGTATTTATAAATAAATCTCTAAACCACGAGCGCATACCTGCTTCTGATATAACTTGAAGTTGCTCATTATTATACGCTCCACCAATTAGATTTATTACTGCTCCACGCTTGGCGTCTGTAAAATATTTGTTAGGACCATACGAAGCATAACTCTCTGGGTTTTCACTTATACCATAATCTTCTAATCTTGCTATTTGTTTTCCTAATACTTCAGGAACTGCCGTAACAACACCTCCGCCAACAGCATCACTTAATAGGTTTACTCCAGCCAACACATAAGATATCTTGTCTTCTTGTAAAGTAAGTATATCTGTTTTTCTTCCGTCTAAAATCTGTATAGGACCATAGGAGTCTTCTAATGGTTTAAAATTAGCCAACCCTAGGTTGAACTCATTTAATTTATTTACGTTCGTTTCATCGTTATAAACGCCGCTATAAGTTAAATCAGCAAATCTATGCGCTCTTACAAAATCCACATTTGAAGTAGAAGTTACTCGCTCTCCTATATTTAATGTTTTACCAATTATAGAGTCTAATATCTTATAACTTTCCACTCCATTGCCAAACGCAAAACAATTGTAAAAACCTGTGTCTATTATTGCAGGCTGACTAGAAGTTTGTGTTTGCACATTTCCAGTATGTTGTCCATCTAAACTAATAGGAAAAGATAAATGGTTTTCATACCATAAATCAGGAAGAGCTTCCGTGGGTTCAGTTTCAAATACGATTGTTCCCTCGCTCTTATATATTTGTATATCGGCACTAATAAACGGAAAAGCTTTATGACCTCCTGTAGCACATCTTTGTCCTCCAGTTAAAACAAAAAATCTTTCTCCTGTCGAAGTATTTCTAAAAAACTGATAATAATTATCATAAGAATTACCAGACATAATTGCCTGCCAATCAGCTTGAGTGGAAGGAGTAGTAGTTGCGGTATATTCAGCGTCAATAAAGTAATTTTCTATATCAGGATTACCAGTTCCGCCTACGTTTTTGACACCAGTGTCTAAGAGCTCTTTAATATTGTCACCAACAAACCAATCATAAAATGAATCATAATCTTGAGAAGAAAATAATGTAATAAAATTGTCATATGATGGTAAAAAATATTCTCTTTTTTCACACCTAGTTAAAGACTCTCTTCCTTGTCTTACAAATCTAAAGTTAAACGTAATTCTAGTTCCCGCAGGAATATCTATAGGTAAGTAATTTCCAGCACTAGCGGGATTTTCTATGCTTACTGGATATGGCAAATGACTTCTTTCGTTTTTTGGAGCTCCGTTATCTCCAATTTGATGAAGCCTTCCATTTGCTATAATTGAATCCCTATCAATAACAGTATTAAAGCTATTAGGATTTATTTTCATGTAAACTCCAGATGGTACTTTTACATTAGCGGCTGGGTTTGCTCCAACAATGGGTATTGTCAAGAAGTCTTCTTCTTGAACTGTTTTTTCTAAAACAGTAGCTTCAGCACAATTATTTAATGCTCCAGAAACATCTCTTTTTACAATTAACCTATCTCCAGTTTCTACTTTATTTGCACTTTCTCCTTCTAGTAAAAAGTATACTGAATTATCATTAGGACTTTGAAAAAATACATTGCTGTAAATTGTATCGTATGTTTCCGCATCTGGCTTTAAAACAAACTTATATCTAGTAGCCCATGAAGGAGCTAATTGCTGTTGAGGTATAGTTACCTGTAAAGTATTTTTTGTATTTGAGTTTTCACAAGGAACTCTTATAGTATTATTAGGACTAACTAATGCGGTTGAAGAACGATTAAATTCATCCATATAAACAACACCCACTTCATAACCCCTGTTACTGTGTAAACTTGTAACATCAGAAACAGCTAAATATGTACAAGACGCAAAATTTACTTCATAAAACTCATAAGCATTATTCGCTCCATCAACATACTGCATTGCTATTAATTGCAACCCTATAGTGCTCACACCTGGAGTAGATATTATAGATATGGGTTCTGCTGCGGCAGTAATTCCGCTAGCTGTTTTGCTGTAAGTACCCAAAGTTCCTGGCAATAAACAATTAACCTGGTCGGTTAATGTAGAACCATCACAAGCTGTAGCCACAGGCTGTATATTAGATGCAGTACCAATCTTTTCTACAAAATCAGTGCTAGTAGCTAAAGAATATACATTGTCAAAGTTTTGTGGTAGTATATATGTAAATGTTATGTTGGTATTTGATGTGGTGCTGGTTGGAGTATTTCCAGTCCAAGCACTATGCGCTATTCTAAATTCAAGATTTATAGACGCTCCTGCAACTAAATCTACAGTAGTACCATCAGGTTTAGACAAATCAAAATATACCACAGAATTATTAATTGTCTGAGGAGATGGGCCTATAGTGTAATTCCCAGAGCCTGTTGAATCAAGTAAAGAGGTAGCTCCTATTTCTTCATTAAGAAAATTAGCAACAAATTCAAGTTTTATAGGCTGGTCAAATTTATCTTTTAAATCGTATCCATCTACATAATTACCATACACCAATCTATTTCCCATTATTGTCTGCGCCTTGGCTAACCTGGGAACATTGTCATATAGTCTCAATAATTCTGATTGAGGCAGAAGAGTAAATATCTTTCTGTTGTCAAAAGTAAAAGTGTATTGAGTATTATCAGAATAACCTAAATTAGATTTATCTAAAGACTCAATAATTTTAATGTTATTAGTTGTAGATTCTTTAAATAAAATTTGTATCCCAGTAACAAGAGAACTTCCAGAATTAAAGGTTATTAAAGCAGCATTTTTGGAATTAGTCATTCCCTCATTTAAATAACTATTACTGCTAAAATTAAATGCCGATGGGGTAAAAGCTACATCACTAAACTGAGAGGTCGCTGAATATTCTCCATCAGCATACTTATATCTATAAGCAAACGAAATAAACCTTTCTTCTAAAAAATCATCTTCCTGACCAATAATATTTAAAGTTTGGATTGTAGGAGATTCAGAGGGGGGTCTCTTTATTACTAATAAAGATTCGGATGTAAAACCATCGAAATAATTAGGAGCTGCGCTCGGAGAATTATAACTTCTATTTACATTTATAAATCTAGGTGGATTATAATTGTCTGTAAAGTATAATAAGTTTTCAATCAAATTGACACCCGTAATAAGGTTATATGGACTAAAATTTAAAGTAGTATTTATATTAGTGCCATCGTTTGCGCTTATTACATTGTATGTTGTGGCGTTATTAGTAGTATTGTAAGAAACTATCAAATCTAATTTAGCGGTAGGACTAGCTATAAATGCAGGGTCATGTACGAACCAATAAATGGTTTCATTCGCTCCATCCTCAAATGCACCAATACATCTTGCGCTATTGCTTAATTCAATGCCATCAAAAGACAAAGTTGACAAAATAGTATTACCTTTTGTATTTTCTACAGAGCCTACTTCAGAGCCTTCCGTAGAACCCAGTCTTACATTTAACGCATCAATATACTCGCCATTAGGAACAAGCCTTTCGTCAAGGCTTTTGTTCATACGGCCAGCGATAAAATTTCTTTGAATGTTTGCCATCTTATTTAATCCACTTACTCTCTCCTCTTAGATTCATTAATAATCTTCCAGGATGAATATTGCTTAATCTAATTTTTGCGTTTCTAAGCAGAGCTGTTTTTCTTTTTCTAGCTCTATTGATAATATACTCTTGAACATTAAATTTGCTATTTAAAATAGCATACTCAATATAAGCGTAAACGTAATCTTCAAAAAGTTTGTTCACTGAAACTTGAGAATCATCTCCTCCCTCCATTCCATCAGAGATGTATTCTAATATGCAGCTTTCATTAAGCATTGTAGAATCAAAGTTTATAACTCCTGCTTTTTTGTCTATTCTAAAAGTAGGATTTATATTAGCGGTTTCTGTATTTAAACCATAACGCGCTCCAATAGTGTAATCTGCATACCAGTTTGCTTGGGTGTCAGCGGGTATTTGGTCATCAGCATTATTTTGATTTAAATAGATGCTGTTTTGTTGACCATTTTTTCTTTCAGTATCTAGCTGCGAGTCAGTAGTAATTACAGTGCCGTCTGAATTAAATGTAAGAGTTCCTCCTGCTCCTTGCAAGTATGCTTGAGCAGAGTTAACCTGAATGTTTTCATTTAAAGGTCTAAGCCATCCGTCTTTGTATAGAGATATACGAATCCAGTTCACATAGTCGTTAGGTAAAACAAAAGTAAGATTATCAAATACAGTAAGCTCTAATGCTTTTACTTCCATAAACGCATCATAGTTAAGCTCTTGTATCCCGCGTTTTGCATGAAACAATATCTTGTACCTTTCCTCGTTATTAACTAAAGAGTGGTTTCCAGAATACATTAACTGAAAATTATTTACTATATCTTCCAAGCTTACATACTGATAAGACCCCCAATTTTTATTAGTAGGAGCTGCTCCTGCATTTTCGTAATATTGATATTGAGATAAATATGCCATACTATTGTTCTTGGTTTTCTTGTTGTTCTATAGCTTGACCAAACTGCACCGTGGCTATCTCTCTAATAGACATACCAGCGTATTGTAATATTCTAGCAACTAAATTATTTACATCATCTTGAGGAAGTTCAAAATCTTGATAGTCTGATTGAGACTGGTCAAAGATAGGCTCTCCGCCTGTAAGAGATACATAAGTCCACTTAGGGTCTTTAGGATATCTAATATATTGCGATACCACTCTGCCTATTTGGCTTACAGAATCAGGATATAAAGTTAATATATTTCCCTCTTGAGTATAAGCAGGAAAAGTAGTGTTAGGAGCAGTAAGGATTGATTTAGTAAGCATAGTTATTTTGCTATGACTAACCTGCTCTGCTTCATTTTTTAAATTTACCTTCTTATAAATAGCATAAGAAATGCCTGTTGTAGTCAAAGAGGCTACGCTAACAACCAAGGTAGTATTGTTGGTAACCGATACAACTTTTAAATTTGTAACTACTGAATTTGCTAAAACCACAGAAACTATATCTCCCGCTACCACTCCATCGGTTTGAAATGTTGCTGTTGAATCTATCAATTGTGTATTACCGCCTCCAGTTGCTGTAGTTGTTCCCGATGAAGCAACAGTGCTGTAAATTAAAACTTTATTTAAAAGATAATAGTCCGAACCTGTAGTTGCTGCCGTAGGAACTGTGTATTCATTTAGTACGCTTTGAGACAAGCTTGCTGTGACTGAAAAAGTATCTATTACTTCTTCATATCCTTTTTGAATATCTGCGTATCCAGTTCCAGATACTCTCCCATTTTGTTTGTTAACCTGATTATTGTAAGATATAAAGTATTCGTCAAAAATATCTAACTGCGCTTGCTTAGCAAACAAGTTAAAATCTGATGGAGAGATGTAACCGTAATTATTCTTGTTAAGGATAGCAAGAACTGTATTTCTAACAGCGTTTATCATCGCTTTCTTTTTTACAAAGATAAGCAAAAAAAAAGAGGTCAATTATTTTTGACCTCTCTCCATAATTGCTAATCTTCTAGCAATTTTTCTAACATCTTCAAAGACTCTATGCCATCATCACTCTGTAAATATGACGATACAATGTACATTGGGTCTTCTCCAAAAGGTACAGTCAACATTTTCTTTTTATTAGTCGATGTGTTAAACCACACTTCCTTTTGTTTGTTTCTAAAAGACAACAATCCTTTGTCGAAAAACAACTGGACATTGGACTGTAACTTCAACATAGGGTCATTAATCATTTTTAAGAACGTATTAGGGTCGCGCTTAACAAAGATTAATATATCTCTACGAAGCTCTGCCGTGCTCATTTGCTCTGTATTTCTTCCAAGCAAAACTCTTGATATGGTCTCTACCTGGTCTACAGAAAGCTTTCTAGCTTCAATAAGAGCATCTGCCTCTATGTTTAATTGTTCAATCTCTGCTGCTGCATCTTTTTCTTCATTTACCTCAATAAACTTTTTACCATTTAGTGGGTGATAGTATAAAAACTCTTGCAGTACAGGATTGTTTTTTGGAACTCTTAAAAAACCATCAACAAAATCAATAGGCTCCCTAACTACTTGTCCATCCTGCTCATCTTCAAAGCAAGACCTTTGGTTAGGAGAGTATCTCAACACTCGGTTGATTCCTTTGTCTTCGTCAAAATGTAATAAGGGTTGTCTTTTTGAGCCGCCTGAAGGTAATAAGAAAGATATTGGGGCTCTATCTCTAGTAAGTTTGTAGACCTTGTCTACTAATGCGTTTTTTTTCATTATATATAAATTTAATTAGATTTTAAAAAAAAAGGGAGGCGGTTAAACCTCCCTTGGTAATAATACTACTCTTGGAATAAGAAGAAGTTGTTTGCACCTAAAGTACATACAGCTCTCTCAGACAAGAAGTGTACTTCCATAGCATCTAAGCTTGAAGTAGCAGCACCGCCAGCAGAACCTGTAATCCAAGTTTTGTAACGTCTGTCTTCAGTTTCAGAAGCTCTGTATCGAACATGAAGGAATGGTCTCTTCGCATTCTTACCTAAAATTTGGTCGTATACTGTAGTAGAACCAGCTGGTACTAATAGTCCGTTGATACGGCCTGAGTTAGCTCCAGTAGGTAATCCACCACGCATAGTTGGGTCATTTAAGTATTTCCAGTCAGACTTGTAGAAGTCATATCCTCTACGGAATCCAGTGAATCCTAGGTTTAATGCCATGTCTTTGTCATTGTCAAATAAACCATAAGATGTTCCACCAGCTCCATAAGAGTTCTGAGCTGCTAACATATCATCAATATCAAAGCTAAATTCTCTATCAACGAAAATTACATTTTCTTCAATAGCTCCTTGCTTATCTAAGCGTGAAATTACTGCATCAAAGTCAGCTAGTGTAGATGGGTTTCCACCGCCCCACACATTTCCACGATTCTCAACTACATAGAAGATACCTTCAGAACCTTTGTTCCCTACATCTCCTGTAGCAGCAATTGCTCCTGACGCAGCTTCTGCTGGTACAGCTTCAATCATTGCTGTTTCTAAATAGTCGTCAAAACGTAGACGAGTTTCGTGCTCTGATTTAAGATACCATAAGTATCCAGATGCTCCGTTTTCAGTAGTTACTTCTACCCATCCAATTTGTGCCATGTCAGACCCGCTTACAGCGTATTTGTCTTTAATGATAATTGGAGAGTTATCAAAGATAACGTCATCAGCTTCTAATGAGCCTACCATTCCATTAGTTCCTTTTTTAAATTCAGAACCATAAATAAATACTGTTCTTGTAAGTCCAACACCACCAACTTGTCCAGCTGCTTCATAATAAGCTACGTCAAAAGTACCGTTTGCTGTATCTACAGCTGTAACAATACCTTTGTTCATTCCGCTTCCTGCATTATCAGAGATAACAACAGTCTGTCCTACTCTAATTGCAATACTTCCAGTACCAGGCACTAAAGTATCACTTACAGTAATAGTAGCTGTATCAGCAGCTGCTGCTGCTCCTGAAGCACAATTAGTATATTTAGTGTGTAGTCTTCCTTGCTCTGCCCATTTAATAAGGTCAGAGTTAGATGGCATCTCTGCTCCTACTAAACGTAAGAAAGATGCGATTGTACGATTTCCATATCGCTCAAACTCTTTTTCGTATGTATCAGGTAAATACTGATTTAAGAAATCAAAGTTTGTAATGTAGTTAGTTGCCAAAGGCACCTGTTCTGCACTCGGTTGTAAAGCAAACCCAGGGGTTGCTTGAACTGCTCCTGCCATAATAATTAATTTTTAAAATTTATTTTCGTTTAATACTTCTTATTTTTAAGCCTCTCCCCGAATCAGGGTTAACTGACTTAACTTGAAATCCTCCTTTATTAGTTACTTCAGGCGCTCTACGCTCGCTCATATTTATATTTTTAGTTTTGCGTATTACATCTTCCGTAGCTTCAGACTTGCCTTGCTCATAAAAGAACTTGGCAAATTTGTCAGGATTCATTGCGATTGATAAAGCTCTGTGGTATCCGGCAGCATCCTTAATTAAACCTTTATCATCCAAATACTTATTAATAAAGTTCATCGGAGTCTCTTGATTTTTTTTAATTGTCTGCACATCACCGGGAGAGAAGGTTACTGTTTTGTCGTCAAGCACGAAATCAAAACCTTTGAAATCTTCAGTAAAAACTTTATCGGTTTCTTTTAAAAACCAATCTCGTTTTGCCTCACTTTCCTGTTGTTGAGTTTTAACAGATTCTAAATATTGCCTGTACTCTTGAAGCTCTTCATTGTTGCTCTGAGAATCAACAGCCGGTCTCGACTCAAGGGGCTGCTTGTATAATTCTTTTTGCTCATTAAAAAACTTCTTTGCTTTAGCAATAGTTTTCTTTTTTGCTAATTTTGTTTTTTTAATTACAGACTCATCATCTAGTTCTTCATCCCAAGAATAATCCTCCATTAGAGAATCAATATCTTCAGGGTCTAAACCTTCTCCTTCTGTAACTGTCAAATACTCTCTTAGCAAAGAATCAGGATTCATAGCACTGAAGTCTCTTTGTAATTTTACATAGTCTTCAATACCTCTTCCTGTTTCTTTTTTATACTTAAAGTAAGCCGCAACATCTTCTGGAAGCTCTTCAGCTTCTTCTCTTGCTGCGCTTAATTCATCTAATGAATTAATTTCCTTACCATATCTTTTTCCAATATATGAAAGAACGTCTTGTTCAGATAGCTCGGCTGGTTCTTCAACTTGCTCAGGCGTATCTTCAATTTTTTCTTCTTCTGTTTTAGGAGTGTCTTCTACGACACTCTCTTCAACAAAATCCATTTTTATCTGAGGAGTTTCTTCTGTTGTTTCAGAAGTTTCATTTAACTTCTCCTCATGCTTATCAAGAAGTTCTTGCTCAACCTCTTGTATTGATTTTTCTTCAACGGCATCTACCGCTCGTACTTTTAATTCCATTTAATTTAATTTAGATTACAAATTTACTTAAAATTTTAATGCTCATTATCGAGGTGAAAACTCAGATAAATCAAAGCCATCTAGGCTATCTTCATTAGATTCAAAACTCTGTGGAGGTAAATTATTTTTACGTTGTGAAATCAATTTACTCTGCTCAGTATTTTGTTGACTAATTCTATCAGACTTAGCCTTCTCTCTTGAATTTTCTCTATTTGATAAAGACTGCTCGGTCATGCCATGCAATTGTAAGTTATAATTAAACTCTTGTTGCATTAATTGAGATTTAAGCTGCGCTTCTGCTTTTTGTTTTTCAATTTCAAAAGCTATTTCTGCTTGCTTCACTTTCATTTTAGATTGCGTTTCAAGTTCTATCTTTTGCATAGCAACTTGTGCAGACATCTCTTGAGACTTGAGCTGTTGTTGAGCGGTCATTGCTTGTTTTTGCATAGCCATTCTTTCATCACGCTCCTGCTTGGCAAGCCTCTTAACTTTTAACAATTGATTGGCAAGTTTAAGATTTTTAATCTCACGAATATCAATTGCATCCTCAAGATTAATATCTTGCTTAGATAAAGCCATTTGTATGTTCTGCTCGAGCATAGCTTTTTGTTCTTCATCTGGAGACAATTCTATAAACACACCAAAGTCATAAATATATAGGTCTGATATTTCACCAAGTATACTTACGTTGTATTTACCAATCTTATTTATAAAGTCTTCCTTAAAGTCTGCATATTCCAAAATGTCTGCGATACGATAAGTTAAGGCTTCCGCTAGACTTCTGTATATATATAGACTACCGTCTAATATATGTCTTGTTGCAGTATTTGAGTTTAATGCAGCTAACTTCTGAACACCAACCAAAGCATCTGGAGATGGCGTAGAACCGTCTCTAGCTTCATTTAAGCCTGTTACAGAGCGTATCATGCCTAAGTAATGGTTATAGTTAGCTATAAGCATTTGTGTCTTAGAAGCTCCAGAACTGCTTGTGAGTTGTTGTATCGGAACTTTACCTTGATTGTATTCTCCATCTTGCGTGTAGCTTCTGCCCACTACACTACCTGTTTGGAAGTATAGTCTTAATGCATCAGATGGGTCATAAGCTGCTCCTGTCCCCAGGTCGACTTCATTAAGTCCATCTGCATCTATATACACACCATCCGGTACAGTTCTAGCTATAACCTGTTGTAATTTTAAATGAGTTATTTGTATTAAATCAGCAAAAGGAATCATTCGTCTTACTAAAGACTCAATAACTCCCTTGTACATTCTTGGTGCTACGGCAACATAATTAGGTAAGGCGTGCTGAGAAGAAGACTTTGGTCTAACCATATTCTTTGCAAGCTCCCACTTTAAAAGAATATTAGTTCCCATAACCATTACTCCATCATACCATACATCAATAGTCTTTTCTATTTTCTCGAACTTTCCGTCTTCCATCATTTCTTGTGGAGGGTTAAAAGTATCGTCTTTCTCTATCATCTTAGAACCACCGCCCTCAAGTATTCTTTTCTTATAGACCATCTTCTTGGTGGTCTTATAATTAAAATACATAAGGGTACAGGTGTCTCTATAAAAAATATCATTCTCATAAAACTGAGCTACATTATAATAGTCATACCAACTCTGGCTATATTTAGATATCTCCGCTAAGTCTTCACGAGTTAGGCTAGGGTCTATCTTCAATAGTTCAGCAATAGGTAAAGTTTTAATCTCACCCCAATAGAAACAATCTTTAAAGTGAGGGTCTTCAGTGTAGCTGTATACAACATTAGCTGGGTCTACATAAGATATCTGAACTCCAGCTCCAGGTAAGAACTCGTGCTTTGCAACAGACATACCCACGACAGTAGAATCGTAGTCTAACTGTTTGCGAATATCATCATAGTGATTTTCAGCAAACATTGTGTCAACCGCCTCTTCTTCTGCAATCTCAATTGCAGGTTTATAGTTAAGGTTCATATAAAGAGATAGCTCCTCATCAGACGATGGAAGTTCATCGGGGTTCATAATAAATGGGTCTACACCGGTCTGCTCTTGTATCGTAGTCAAGATATCTTTAGCAGCCATCTGACCCTCTATCATATCTTGATACTTACTTCTTTTAGCTTGTGATAATGCGTCTTGAGCATATGCCTTAACCTTAAACTCTCGGTCTTGCATACCATTAACAACTATATCTACAAACTTTGGCAATATAGGAACTGGAGTCCAATCTAAGTTTAGATAAGACAAGTCTCCATCTACTGCAATTTCGTTTTTATATTTGGCTATTGATTGCTCTCCTCTTGCGTATAAACGCAGTCTGTGAAAGTCTCTCCATTGATTGTAGTATCTACACTGGTTTCCATCTTTCTTAAACCATTCATATTGAATAGCCTGTCCTATCTGTAAACCAAATTCGTCAGTTGCTTTTTCTGCATCAGAAACGAATTGACTTGGAAAGCCTGTAGATGCAATGTCTATTGTAACATCCTTCATCTATCTTATTAATTCACTTAAAGTTCCCTTATTTGTATACCTTGCAAAGTTAAGGTTTATTTTTGATTGTTTTTTCTCTACTTGATACATATGCCTTTGTGTAGCCATAACAGCTAATCCAGAACTAATACTTGCATCAAACTTAGTTCTGTTACTTATATCAAACTTTGCCCAGTCTTCTAAAGTCCTGGTAAACAACATATTTCCCATATCTCCGGACTCTCTAAACTGTCCATCAAAATCTATTCCTACATTTTTTTCTATGTAAGATTCAATTGCAGCAGCATGAGACTGCTTCACATCTTCAGAACTATTGGGTATACCCCCTAGCTCTTTCTCCGTTTTTGACAGCTTGGACATATGCTTGTCCGGTCTGTTCATAGAAAACCCCCTATACCCCCTGTTTTTAAAATGATACAGTAGTCTAGGTTTGTTGTTCTCTACAAGTATAGGCATACCATAGAATACACACGCCATCAAAACCTCTTCAAAAAATATCTCAGCCGTCTGTGGTCTAGCCACATACTCTAAGAAAAACTCATTAGCAGGAGCCTCCTCCATACTAAACTTTGTCATTCCGTGTAATGCCCCGTTAGAGCCTCCGCCTCCTACAGTTCCAGATATATCGTATGAGTCACATCCAAACGCTCCCATATGGTCGTTTCCTGGAAACTTTATACCTCTTCTCTCAATAACATTATTCTGCAAACCCTTTGATGGTGTCCAACTAATTAAAAACCTACCCCTTTTGTCAGGGCTAAAAGCAACCTTAGTGTCTTTAATACCATTCTGCCAATAAAAGTTTCCTCTTGTTAAGTGGTGTTCTAATATCAAAGAGTCATTGTAGTCTATCTGCTGGTATATCTTTGTAAGATTAAAAAGAGAAGATTTACTCTCGTCTCTAAATGCGTGAGATTCTGTTCTTGGAAACTGTCTGTAAAATTCGTTCAGAGCATCTGCATCTGATTTTAATGAATCTACTTCAGCTTGCCAGTAGTCTATAGCTCCATTGGTAATCCACTCACCATCAACACCTTTACATTTTTCTTTAGGAGCTCTAAGAACAGGCTGACCATATATATCTATAAAGCCCTCCATATTCATTTCCATAGGTATAAACAAACTATACATACCACTTTTAGTTTGTCCGTTGGCGTTTCTCGTAGTTACATCAGAATCCTCATAAAGCTTTTTAAAATTACTACCACCCTTATCAAGAGCATTTGAGGTAGAGCCCATCAAACACTTGCCTATTATCTTACTACCTAACCTCAAACAAGTTTTAGTAACCCTCCAGTTGTTAAGTATATTATTTGGCTTTATCCACTTGCCACTTTCATCGTGAACTAAGAGCATAAGCTTTTCTCCATCATAAGAGTTGTCGTCTGTATTTTTCCAGTCAATAGTGGTGTCAAGTCCCGTAAGCTCATCATCAACCCTATCATACATATTTTTCTTTGTAATCTTAGAGGCCGGTATTCTAAAAGCTAATTCAGTCTTTGGTTTATCCATACCATCCTGTATGGGCTTAAAAAAGAATGGAAGTCTGTTAGATATAGGAACTACTTTATCGGTAAACATTTTTTTAGAATCCGCTCCCGTCTTTGATAGTATTCCTACCCTAGAGTCTTTTGCCAGTGTCCCGGCGTTCACACACTCTGAAGAACCCATAAACGAAAAGCCCGAGCGTCTAATCTTTAAGTATATCATTCCAAAAGCTCGCTTATCAGCTTTACACGCTTCCCAAAAAATATAAAATATTCTGTTAGCCTCTCTATAATCTGGATACCCCACATCAATTGCTGACCATTGCAAGTACATATAATGCGAGCCAGTAATGTAAGTTGGCTTACCATTATTCATAAACCAATGCCCTTCCTCCCTGCTATCAAACTCAGACTCTATATAATCTACCCACCTTGATTTAAATGGAGTAGGCATTTCATTCCACTGGAATATAGAATATATTTTTGAAAGCTCCTTTGGAAGTTCTTGTCTTTCCCAATACTGCTCTGATTTAGTTTTAGACCTTGATAAACAATTTTTAGGAGCTACAGGCAATCCTACCCTCAGCCCTGATATTTCTACAACATCTCCGAGCGTACCATTTCTAGAAATACAAACAAAGTCATACTTATCATTGTATCCATATTCCCAGGTCTTGGCTCTGTTTTTATTAGCCAACACACCTTTAGGTATGTATCCATCTAAAACTTTATAGATACTACTTTGAGCGTCTTTCTGCAAATCCTTGTTTTGTTTCAACTTTAGCGTCTGTATTATTTAGTAAGTTTATATTTTCCTGCTCCTGGTCTATTTTATTTAGTATGTCAAAAGCATCAAAGATGGCTAACTTTTTTGTGGCAGCTGCATTTTTTAATCTGTCTGCCGCCAGCTCATCTTCTGGGTCGTGCTTAATAATGTCTTCTTTAGCAACTTTGATAAGCTGTTCAACAGCTTTTCTCCCTGCTTCAATTATTTTTATTTTGAGTTCTTCTGATTTCATTTTGTTTTATTGCATTATCTAAGTGAGCCTCTTCCCAGTGCATTCTATAATCGTAACCACCGGTAAATGTTTTTTCACACTGACTACATTTTATAGTATGCTTCATAAACACATTGTAATATGGTGGTCGTACATTCTATATAGCTTCTGCCCATCTACATTAAATTCATATTCAGTATCTGGTCGAAATGTAACTAGGTCGCCTTCCTTTATGCCATGCTCCTGTAATGTTTTATTTATATATTTCATTTTAGCCATGAGCGGCTCTTCGGCAAAAGGCTTGTGTATATAAGATTCAGTAACTGGCACTGGCTCTACAAAACAATACTTATCGTGACAATGCCATTTATTGTTTTTGTTATACATATAAAACTGCTGATTGTCTACAAAAAACAAATCATCCATAAAAAAACTTTTGCCACTTTTCTGTCTACCCTTCATGTCATTATAAAACTTAAAAACATTGTGGTGTACTAGAAGGGTATCTCCTGGCTCTATATCTCCGTTGTATCCTAATGGAGTAGAAACAACAATAGCCTCTCTGTTAGAAGCTATATGGTTTTCTTCTGAGGTACTGGTTATAAAATCAATACCCCCTATCTCTTTTGAGTTGTTATATCTTTTCCCCTTTGTGGGTTTTACTATAAAATAAAAAGGTGACCTCATTAAAAATTTATATTATATTCTAAAGAAACCGGCATAGATGAATTAAACTCTTTCCATAAAAATATTTCATCCTCTTTTTGAATCCATATTTTTATTGAGCCTTTCTGCTCGTCTTCTTTTATTAAATGAATGCTGTGTGAACCTCCAAGTATTTCTTGTCCTACAATATAGTGCATTGCGCTAGACTTATAGTCTGGACCTATTGATATCTTTCTAATATGCATTGTATTAAATTTATTAATACAAATATAACGATTATTTGCCGGGAAGTTTCACGCCTATCTTATCTGCCGTTCTCGCTCCGAAATAGCCGCATAAGACCCATGTCAAAAGAGAGGCTGTATCAGATGTTTCAAGTCCCATGTACCATCCACCTACATATGCTCCAACTAATACAATTAAAGTCAGTGGTCTTACATTACGAGCAAGCCAGCTCTGGCTTCCAGAATCTGCGACCCAGCGTTTAGTTACGCCATCAATCTCTGCACGCTCCAGTCTAAGTTTTTCAAGAGCTATTCGTTTATCACCTTCACTTAGTTCGTTGTTTCCGCTAATAAGCTCTGATATAACATTGCCTGGAAGTATAGCATCACCAACGATGCCTAGTATAGATGGCGCTTTCTCTATGAGAAACTTTCCTACGCCTGTTTCTTTAAATGGTTTTTTACCCTTGCTCATATCACTCGATATGTAGTTTTACCATTTATTCGCTCTGCTCTAAGGCAGCGCTTTCTATTTTCATCTGGGTGTATATAGCTTACATGAATCCAGTCTGGATTTGTATCGTCACCAAACTCCCATATGAGCTGGTCAAAGCTTAAATTTTCTTTTATGTATTGATACATCTCGGCATTTGTCTTGTAGCCATGAACGTCATCTAAATCAATCGCTCTACCTTCGCAATGTTGCGAGCGTGAACTTCCACCGATAGCTCGGTTCAATTCTTCACATCTGTAAAAACTGTTGATTCTTATAGGTCCACCTACAAATTTCCTAAGAGGCTCGAAAACATTATGAGCGACACCAACCATATTAGTAAAAGCATAATTACTCGGTTTATTGTCTATCCCTAATCGGGTAGCAGTGTTGGATTTAATTCCTTCTTTGTAAGATATATGTTCACTTATTCTTTCCATACATTAAGTACCATTTGTGAATTGTGTAACCAATTGATACTAAAAGTAATAAAATTTTTAAAAATACATCTATATGTGTCATAGAAATTCCTAAGACTAAACTATTTATACCCAATATTTTTATATCGTTAAAGTTCATTTTTTTTACCAACTTCTGTCGGTCAAGTTATATAAGTGAATAATAGTTTTTGCTAGTTTCCAATCTTTCTTTTCAACTGCTGCTTTATAGTGAACCAATAAATCAACAGATAAATTATCTAGTATGTCTTGTCTTTCTGAACGTTTCATAAGTATCGTAATTTCTTTATTAATATTTAAGCAATATATTTCCTATTAATATACAAAAGTTTCCTTAATAGGTAACTTATTGCTTATGCTGTATAAGTACCACTACCGGTATAGGTTAATATTGTATCGCTGCCGTCAGTAGTGACTGTAGGCGAGCCTGTTGTTGTGCCTGAATATTTACTAGTAGGCATCCTTAAAATTACTATCCCTGAGCCTCCTGCTGCTGCGTAAGACCCACCACGACCTCCGCCGTCACCACCTTCACCAGTATTTGCAGCTCCTGGAGTTGCACCTCCTACGGGTAAATCGACGTATCTTGGTGTACCATCACCCCCTTCGGCATAAGTTACAGATGAACCCGTGATTAAATTTGCCAATCCCACACCTGCACCGAACCAAGTGGATTTGTTAGGTGTTACCGTTTGACCTGCGCCTGCGGCACCCCCACCACCGGCACCACCATCATCATAAGGGTCGGCGTTACCTGAAGTTCCGTTTCCTCCTGCAAATCCTTGATTTGCCGTTCCTGCACCTCCGGTCATGTTATTCCATCGTCCACCGCCACCAGAACCGCCGCTTGCTGCTACGGTGCCGTTACCCCCTGCCGCACCACCGCCATTTGATGTGATAGATACATTACTCCCGATAAGTGAAGAATTAACTCCCGAAGCAGCAGCAGCACCACCCGAACCGATTGTGATTGTGTATGTTTGCCCTGAAGTAAAAGCGGCTATCTCCTCGACAGCCCCGCCGCCGCCGGAGCCTAATGCGCCATAGGAAGTTCTAAAACCTCCAGCCCCGCCGCCGCCGCCGCCATTGTCTTGTCCGCCGCCACCGCCGCCTGCTACGACTAAATAATTATATACAGCATCCGGATTAAAATCAGTAAACTGAATCCAATTAGCGCCATCATAATACTCTACCTTATTATCAGTTGTGTTGTATCTCATCTCTCCGTTAGAAGCAGAGCCAGGTCTTTCAGCTGTTGTGCCAGATGTTAACTGAACAGCTCCTGTGGTATCATTAAAACTTAAAATGTCTGAGCTTGATATATTGGTGGTAGCCATGTTTTATTTTTTTATTCAGTTACTAAATCCCAAGACTGAGTATCTTCGTTCCATGCATAAGTATCTGTAGAACCTTCTTCAACAGTTGGATATGGAACTGGAGCATCCCAATCCCAAGTAGTCTCGTTTAATGTCCAAGATGGAAAAGGTTGTTCAGTTATAAAAACATTGTTAGCTGAATCATAGGTCATCCCCACTCCAGCATAACGAGCTCTAATATTTCCGTTATAAGAAGTTTGTATCCAAGTTGTATCTTGTCCATACAAACTCTTACAAAAGTCAATACCTAGCTGCTCGCTTTCGTTTCCCTCTGAATCTAATAATACAGCATTGTTTACAACAATGACTTGCTCTACTACGTTATTTGAATCTAATTTTGCAAAATGTGCCATAATTTATTTATTTAAGTCGTTGTTAGTTCCCAACTTGTTGTTTCTTCATTCCAAGTGTATTGTTGTCCGTCTGTTGGATAAGCAGTAGGTGCTTCCCATATGCAACTAGTTTCATTTAATGTCCAGCTATCGAATGGTTGTGGAGGTATGAACGCATCTCTTGTTTCGTCATATGTATAACCTAACCCAGCATAGTTTTTTCTAAAAGGAGTGCCTCCTGTTAAATGTACGCCACTAAATGTATTATAAGAGGTGCGTTTACAAACTTGCCCCCTTATATCTCCATAGTGAACTTCCCAGTCAATATTTCCATTGTCTTCTTCTTTACCTACTATAACTTCGGTAACTATATTGTCTTCGTTTAAAAAAGCGTAATGTGCCATAATTAACTAAATGATATTGTTCCTGTCCCTGCTGTAAATATTGATATTTTACTAGACCCTTCTGTAAATGGGGAACCGCTTGCTTCTGTAATTCCAGCTCCAACTGTTACACTGTATGTGCTTGGATAACTCAATAAAACAACTCCAGAACCTCCATTTGACCCTGAAGCAGTATCTCTAACTCCTCCTGCGCCGCCGCCGGTGTTTGCAGCACCAGGTTGACTTGACGAGTAACCTCCATCGCCTCCGCCGCCTAATCCTCCTGCGCCGCCGCCGCCAGGGTTATTCTGACCTGCGCCGCCGCCGCCGCCAGCATAATAAACGTCACTTCCAGAAACTTCTCCAACAGATGCAGATGTGGCATTTGTTGTGTTTAGAATACCTAAAACTAAGCCAACTCCTCCTACTCCTCCTGTGCCGCCGCCGTCAGGAGTTGCGCCCCCCACTCCATTAGCGCCGCCGCCGCCGCCAAAACCAAAGGGGAAACTTGTATCTCCAAAACCTCCAGCGTATCCTTGTGTGACCGGGGTAGTAACAGCACTTCCATTAGCACTAGCTGAAGTTAAACTTCCACCTCCGCCTGAACCACCATTTGAACCGGGAACAAAATTAGGTGACACATTTTTTAAATAACCACCAGCACCTCCTCCAGTGGATGTTATAGTGTCAAATGTAGTGTTGTTTCCGTTAGTTGGATTACTGCCACCATATGAACCCGCAGTTCCAGCCGCTCCTATTGTAATCGTATAGTTTGTTGAAGTAGACAAAGATAAAATCGCCTCATTATGACCGTTTAATGTGGATGTGTTTGGATAGCTTGTTCTTAAACCACCTGCGCCTCCGCCACCAGAAACTCCTGCAGTTCCTGCGCCTCCAGCTATTACAACATAATTAACCTCTAGGGGAGCAGCTAGAACATTTGCCATGCCTACCCACTGCGTTCCGTCATAGTATTCAAAAGCAGTAGCAGAGCCACTGCTTGTTAAAGAACTATTGTTTCTAATCATACCAGCTACAGGAGTGCCTGAATACAAAGTTGACCCTACTGGCATTTGAAATGCTGTATTGTCTGAGTTTAAATCTACTACTCCTCCGCCTACTTTAGTTGTTGCCATATCTATCCTGTATATGTTCCACTTCCTGTGTATGTTAATATCGTATCACTACCATCAGTAGTAACTGTTGGTGAACCAGTAGTTGTGCC
>ERZ891134.1050-NODE-1050-length-20366-cov-13.031215_pt1 | contig 20366 bp, 18 predicted proteins | sample MGYA00520888_ERZ891134 | MGnify/ENA primary metagenome ERZ891134 (study PRJEB32303, sample SAMEA104408692) | aquatic metagenome | biome: Brackish water; feature: Coastal; material: water | place: Baltic Sea | collected 2014-10-23 | depth 10 m ... | reverse complement strand
GCGTGGTTTTTACGCCGCGCCCATCATCGCCTTAGTTTCGAGGTATTCTTCGAACCCTTCGAGGCCCCACTCGCGACCATTGCCAGATTTCTTATACCCGCCGAAAGGCGCTGAAATATCGAGCGGCGCGCCGTTGATATGAACCATGCCGGTACGAATCTGCAGAGCAATTTGCTGCGCGTGGGCGGGTTCGCCCGAGATATAACCAGAGAGGCCGTATTCCGTGTCGTTTGCAATCGCGATCGCGTCGGCATCGTCATCGTATCCAATAATAGTCAGCACCGGGCCAAAGACTTCTTCTCGTGCAATAGTCATATCGTTGGTGACGTTGGCGAAAACAGTCGGCTTGATGAAATAGCCCTTGTCGAGGCCGTCGGGGCGACCAGGGCCTCCGGCGATGAGCTCAGCGCCTTCTTTGATACCCGCTTCGATCAACGCGTTAATCTTGTTGAACTGAAGTTCGCTCACTACAGGGCCGAGGCTTGTGCCTTCGCTATTTGGGTCGCCGACGACGGCCTTCGCCGCGGCAGCTTTAGCCGACTCTATCGCCTCACCCATGCGCGCTTTAGGTACGAGCATGCGCGTGGGCGCGTTGCACGACTGTCCGCTATTGCCGAAGCAATTGAGTACGCCGCTGAACACGGCTTTGCCAAAGTCAGCCGTATCGTCGAGGATGATGTTAGCAGACTTGCCGCCGAGTTCTTGTGTGACACGCTTGATGCCATCGGCAGCTGCTCTCGCAACTTCGCGGCCAGCTCGAGTCGAGCCTGTGAATGAGACTACATCGACTTCGGGGTGCGCTGAGATTGCGGCACCTACATTAGGACCGTCGCCATTGACGAGGTTGAACACGCCGGGTGGAAGGCCGCACTCGTCAATTATCTCGGCGAGGATGTAGGCATTGATAGGGGCAACTTCACTGGGCTTGAGGACGATGGTGCAACCAGCGGCAAGTGCGGGTGCAACCTTACAAGCGATCTGATTGAGTGGCCAGTTCCAAGGCGTGATGAATCCGCACACACCGGCAGCTTCTTTCACTATGAGTGTGCTGCCGCGAGTTTCTTGGAATTTATAATTCTCGAGTACAGGGAGAACTGCGGCGAAGTGCCCGAGTCCGCTTGGTACTTGGGCTGCATTAGCGAGGCCTACCGGTGCGCCCATTTCGCTAGTGATTGCAGCGGCGAGGTCGCCGGCGCGAGCCTGTATGCCCGCCATGATTTTTTGCAGAACAGTCTTGCGCTCTTCGACACTTGATTGCGACCAGGCGGGGAATGCTGCACGTGCTGCTTTTGCTGCCGCGTCTACGTCCTCAGCTGTGCCCATGCTAATCGTCGCGAAGGCTTCTTCGGTTGCTGGGTTTATTACTTCGATTGTCTCGCGGCCTGCGGGCTCTACCCATTCGCCGTTGATATAAAACTTATTATAAGCTGTCGTCATTTCTTAACTCCTGATGATTCGTATACACTCTTCGTACTTCAGTGTACAAGACATGACCAGAAAATTAACAGTTTTTTTACTCGGTTCTAGAATGGTGTTATCGCATGCTTAATTGGGCGAAACAGACTGCGGGCGCAAGGCTTGCGGGTTTTCTCAGCAAGCGTCTCCCGGGCTACAAACGCTTTGAGTCAACCTCCATAGATCAAACAGCGTCTGTACTTAGGACTGGCGACATCGTATTGGTTGATGGCAATACGCGAATCAGCACGGCGATTAAATACCTCACTCAGTCTTCGTGGTCACACGCTTGCCTATTTGTCGGGCGGGGCGGTGAGTCGAGTAGCGCGAGCACGCTGCTTGAGGCAGACCTTCAAGAGGGCGTGAGGCTTGTAGAGCCGAACTATTATGCCGATGCTAATCTTCGAATCTGCAGGCCAGTAGGGCTGAGTGATGAGGATCGAGAGGCGTTAGTGAGCTTTGCGATGGCAAAGCTTGGGCATCAATACGATAAGAAAAATGTCTTTGACCTAGTGCGCTATCTCATCCAGAAGCCGGTGGTGCCCAATAGGCTGCGTCGCTCGATGATTGGCCTTGGCAGCGGTGAGCCGACTAAAGCAATCTGCTCGACTCTCATCGCAGAGACCTTTCAGTCGATCGATTACCCTATATTGCCTGTACAGGACTTCGTGTTAACGAATAAGTGCAAACATTTGACGTTAGGGGGCGAGGCAGTTGGCAGGGGGGGAGAGGTGCCGGTGTTCTACCGTAGGCACTTTACGCATTACACACCGAGGGATTTTGATCTCTCGCCCTATTTTCGAATAGTAAAGCCGACACTCGAGCAGGGTTTCGACTATCGCAAGTTAAGGTGGAGCGAAGTCGAAGAGTCAGTCGCCGGATTCTGAAGACCTTATCGCGACAGATTAGATAACACCCATTAATACATTCACGGCAACTTGAAACTGTGGGTCGCCACGAGAGACTGTCTCGAAGGGGAAAGGTGCTTTGCGTTTCGGTTTGACACCGATGCCTTCGAAGACATTGCCATCGATAAGAACACGGTCGGCGGCCGAATAGTCCAAAACGCCTCCGCGGCGCTGATAACGGCCTAAGCGGCCTAGCGTCGGCTCGCCGACGGTGGTGACTCTGTCGAGTTTTGCTAATTGATACGCGAGTAACTCTGCTGCGCCGCGAGTCGAGCTGTCGATGAGAATTGCGATGGGCTTGCGATAGGCACGAAGTGAGTCATCTCGCTGCCGAGCGGGAAGCAGGCGATTCTGTTCGGGCTCGATTGCGTTTGAATTAGGCTTGCCTACCAAGCTAATAGATAAAAAATCACTGCGGCTCGCGCGAAATAGATCGATATGTTCTGACGCCAAATAGCCGTAGCTGTTGCGCAGGTCTAACACTATGCCATCGGTATCGTGTAGCGACTGAAGCAGTTGGCTCAGAGTGACAAAGTCGCCTGTTTCTCGCGTTAGCGCCCACAGGCGCACATAGCCGATCACCTTATTGCCTGCAGCAAAGCTGAGTACGCTATTAAGAGTAGCACTGCGGTAGCTGTCGTAGAGGCTTTCGAAAACAGGTTCGACACGCGCAGTGAGAACAGTCGCCCCGCGCTTATACGTCAGTTCGGCCAATGCGCTATGCGGGCGAAATTCCCCCTCCATTGCACGGGGATTCAAGCTGAGGACGGGATGAAAATCGGCGCCATCGATGTGCAAGACGATGTCGCCGCGTTCGAGGCCGGCGGCGTGGGCAGGATAACCCTCGAGTGCAGCGGTGATCAGGTAGCCGCCGTCAGCCGCCTGCTTGGTCTCGATGCCGAGGTGGTTGATTGCTACGGGCTTGGCGCCAGCTTTGGTGTCGAAACTCTGCACGCGATAAAAGGCAGTATCGAGGGATGTTAGCGATTCGGGATCTGCAGCGGCAGAATAATTCGCGCCTAAAAGCAGAAACGCAGCAGCAAAAACACAAAGCGAAAAGTGTCCTAGCAGCCTGCTCACGAATAAGCGTGTGTTCATTGTGCAAGCATCCAGTTCAGCCTAGGCCATCGACGCGAGGGCTCGCAGGGCTGCCGGGCGCGCAAAGTGGCGGTCACGCAGCGCGATATACTTTTCCGGTACGTCAAATTCGAATCGCTGCGCCCAGTTAAAGGTGTGGGCAAGCAATATATCGATAGCACTAAACTGATCGCCAAGAGCAAATTCGGAATCGTCGAGGAGAGCGTCGAGGCTGCGCACCGCCTTCGCCCATTCGAATGCCGCCGTGTCGAACATAGCAGGAATGCGCTGCTCTTCGGGCAGGGCGAACAGGTGTTTGCCTTTACTCCAAAGGGGCTGCTCGAGTTCGGCAAGGATAAAACACGACAGCTCGTCATAGCGCGCGAGTTCGCTCACGGAAGTCGGAATAAGCTTCGACTCTGGCGCGAGCCGCGCAATGTAATTAACGATTGCAACGCTTTCGGTCAGCACCTTGTCGCCGTCGACTAGGGTCGGCACTTTGCCCTGAGAATTCAGCGCGAGATAATTAGGGTGCTTCGCACTGTTTTCGAGCGTCGCGTCTTTGCGCAGGGCTGTTTCGATATGTTCGAAAGCCAGCCCCGTTTCTTCGAGCGCCCAGAGCGCGCGGAAAGACCGTGAGGGGCCAAATCCATAGAGTTTCAGTGGCGTTGGGTGGCTCATATTATGTCTCTCGAATGTGTGACGCGCTCTGGGCGATTGTTAGTTTGTGGCAAAGCAATAGAAATAACCGGCGCCGCCAGTTGCAACCAGATTGGCTTGGCTGCAGCCGCGCGAACCGTGCGCGCTGTTCCACGAAGTGGGGTTCGCTCCGCCACCCTGACGATCAAAGTGTCCGACATGAGCGCTTCCCGAGTCATTGCTCGTCCAGTTGTTGCAGGTGTGATTGTCGCCATCGTCTACAGTGTTTCCGGCAAGCGTTGAGCCGGTGAGAATGTCGTGTTCATTCGGTGTGTCGCCGCGGCCATTCACCGTATTGCCATTTTCGTCGAGCGAGTTTTCTTTGCCGAGATTCATAAAGTCACTGTGCAGAGCATTGAGCGTGCTCGCCACTTCGACACCGCGGGCGTTATACCAAGGGCCGAAACCTATACGGTCTCGCGCGTCGATCGCCGCCATTTCCTCGGTCGCATGGGCGCTAAGATACGCGCGCCAAGTTTTGCCGCGAGAGCCTGCCGCTTGCGCGAGGTTCTGGCAATGTGCATCAGCACCGGCGAGACCACCGAGGTTGGCGCCGTCCCCGCTGCCAACACTTGTGATGAAAAAGCTCATGGCGTTATCAGCCTCAGAGTCTTGTGCGTTTGTTGCGCCGAAAGTCGAGGCGGCAATGACCGCCGCGCAAGTAAGTAAGCGTTTCGTGTTCATGCTGAATCTCCTGTTGTTGATTGTTATTAATTGCACGCGAGTAATACGAACGAGGCATCGTTGTCGCACACTTTGAGCGAACTTAAAAGCCTCAACCGCTAAAAGGCGCCCGCCGGCCCCGGGAAGACCACGGGACTCTGAACGCCCTGGCTTGACAGGCTAGACACGCCAAAGAAATAGTTGTCGATAACAATATTCTCGAGCGTAAAAGTATCGACATTACCGACGTCGCGTGAGTAATCCCACGTGGGTGATGTCGTTAACCTCCAGTGCACGCGGTACCCCGCTGCAGCTGCGTCCTGCGTCCAGCTAAGTGTGGTGTTGGGGCTGACCTGGCCGCGCACTGCGACGTTGCTTGGCGGCGCCGGTGCCCACGCCATGCCGGCAAGCACCACGGCGTTTAACGCGGTGAGTTTGGCAGCGTAGTCGAAGTCTACATGTTCGATGGTGTCGCCGTATTCGACGCCGTCTTCAACCCTTAGGTCTTGGTGTTGCTGTGTGTAGTTCTCGTTCGTTTCCATAATCCGTACTGCGGGAAAGCCAGCTTCGTTAAATGGGCGATGATGGCCTCCGCGGCCAAAGCGATCGAGGCGGTAAACCATCATTACATCGAGGTTAGTAATGTATTTGTCGGCCATTAGGTCAACATAACGGGCGATATTGCGCGACGCTGAGTCGACTTCGCCGCCCTGAAAACGCCGCAGTCGCGCCTCTTCGGTGGTTTCTACATAGCGGGTGCCTTCGGAAAAAACGCGTGCAGTAGCATTGTTGGTGACACCATTAACGCCCGTGATGTTGCCGATCATGTCGTTATTTATTACCGCTTGGATATCCCAGCCCTGCGCAATGGCATGCTCGGCGAGTATCGCACCGCCATAGAGACCCTGCTCTTCACCTGAGAGGCCAACGAATGCGATCGAGCCTGCAAATTGGTACTGGCTGAGTACGCGCGCCGCCTCGATAACCCCTGCCAGGCCCGACGCGTTGTCATTCGCACCGGGTGATTCTGATTCGGCGTTGAGCGGATCACTGACGCGAGAGTCTATATCGCCGCTCATCATCACATAGCGGTTAGGGTCTTGTGTGCCACGCAATACGGCGATCACGTTGACAACTTCGGTTGGGTTGGGGATGCGGTCGCCCGAGACAGTGTCGCCAACGGTGAATATGTCGAGGCAGCCGCCGCAGTCAGCTGAGATTTGGTTGAATTCGGCCTCAACCCAGCGCCGCGCTGCGCCGATTCCTCGGGTCTGTGATTGGGTTTCCGACAGCGTATGCCGCGTGCCAAAGCCAACCAGCGTTTCAATATCGGCTGCGATGCGAGCGGCAGAGGGGGCTGCGGCTATTGCGTGCAGATCGCTGTCGCTCGCAGATGCGCTGGCGACGAATGAAGAGAAAAAGAGTGATGAAGCAATCAGAGCGCTAAGTGTCGATGGCTTGATAGGAGTGTTCATTGTGATGTCCTTTTTAGTGACTTGAGTGTTTAGCGCATTAGTGTCAACTGCTGAGGTATTAGTTCTGAAGCGGCTAAACACGAGCGATGGGCAGTTAAGCAAGTGCTCGAAATTCCTATGTGGTGCGTATTGTTGTGCGCAAAGGAAAAAATATCAAAAAATAAGTACAAATCTAATTGATAATGATTCTCATCTGCATTAAAGTACCTGCACTGTCTCGCAGTAGAGCGCACTTGCGACGGATCGCGTGCGCTGGCGAGGCAGACTTTATGTTATTTGCCAATTAAATAAATAGATAAATGAATAAATAAATCGCCGGGCGGGGTGAAATGAACCGCACTTCGCTAACAGGAACTGTAATGAACACACGTTTTTCACGCAACACCCTTGCAAGCGCCATTGCTCTTGCTGCGCTGCAATTCTCCTCGGGGTTCGCCGCAGCGCAGGACGCGCGAGCATCGTCGGTCGAGGAGGTGACTATAATTGGTAGTTTAGAAGAGGCGCGGAAAATCGCAGGTTCGGCGCATTTTATTGGCGAGCAACAACTTAGGCAGTTCGCGTATTCCGATGTGCAGCGAATAGTCCGCGAAGTGCCGGGCGTTAGCCTTCAAATCGAAGACGGCTATGGCCTAAGGCCTAATATTGGTATTCGCGGTGTCGCGACCGAGCGAAGCGGGCGCATTACGCTGCTCGAAGACAATGTGCTCATCGCCCCTGCGCCTTACTCTGCACCCGCTGCGTATTATTTTCCCACTATGGGACGGATGGCGGCGGTCGAAGTGGTTAAGGGCCCTGCAGCAATTACACAAGGACCCTATACGATTGGTGGTGCGCTGAATATGGCGTCGACGCCAATCCCGCGCGAGACAGGCGGCACGCTGCTCACCGAGGTTGGTCAAGATGCGACTTATCGTGTTCATGCCACTTATGGCGGGCGTAGCGATAACGGTGTTGGCTTTCTGATCGAGGCGCACCAGTGGCAATCTGATGGTTTTCAGACGATCGACCGAAGCGGAGCAGATACAGGTCTCGATGTCACCGACTTTACTGCGAAGCTAAGCTACGCGCCTGTCGGCTCGCCCCATGCGATTGAGTTAAAACTACAGCTCGCCGATCAGGACTCGAATCAAAGTTATTTAGGCCTTAGCGATGCAGACTTCGGCAATGATGCCCTGCGCCGCTACGGGCTTTCGGAGCTAGACAATATCGCGACCGAGCACGAGCAGGCGATTCTGCGTTACAGCTTCGACGTAACCGCCAACCTCAGTGTGACCGCGACAGCGTATAACAATACGCATCAGCGCAATTGGTTTAAGACCGAAGGCATAGACCTCGACGGCAGCGTGAATGCCGATAGTTTTTCGGGCAGCAGCTGGGCCAGCGTCGTCGATGCGGTAAATCTCGGCAAGGGGTTGGGTACCTATACCCACGGAGAGTTGCAGGGGATTCTCGACGGCAATATCGACACGGCAGCTGGCAGCGTGCAACTGCGCTCGAACAACCGTGAATACTATTCGCGGGGACTCCAGTTTGGCGCGAACTGGGACGGCAGTTTCGGTGGGGCGCTGCACTCGGTGAGTATGGGACTGCGCTTCCATGAAGACGAGGAAGATCGCTTTCAGCGCAATGACACGTACTCTCAGGTGGCCGGGAAACTAGGCTTAGACTCGCTGGGCACAGAGGGCAATGCGGGTAATCAGGTGCAATCTGCCGAGGCGCTTGCCTTCTATATTCGCGACGAAATTAGCTTTGGCGACTGGACCCTATCCCCCGGTATTCGTTTCGAGGATATCGATCAAGACCGAGTGCGCTATAAAAATGGCGCAGCGCGGGATTTCCGCGACGGCCGCCAAAATACTGCGCAGGTCTGGCTTCCAGGTATAGGCGTTAGCTATCAAGCCACGCCGGCATTTAGCGTCATTGGCGGCGTACACAAAGGTTTTACAGCGCCGTCTAACTCGCCTGGTGTCGAGGAAGAAGTCGCGATTAACTATGAGTTGGGCGCGCGATTCCAAGACGGCAGCCTGTCGGCCGAACTCATCGCATTTGTGAGTAACTACGATAATTTGCTGGGCCAATGCACTGCGTCTTCGGGCAGCGATTGCGTGATCGGTGATGCGTTTAACGGCGATGCAGCCACAGTAAGTGGGCTGGAGGCATTGCTCACCGCTGATCTGTCGCAGAATGCAGCCTACCGTCTGCCGCTCACATTGAGCTATACGCGCATCGATGGCGAATTCGATACGAGCATTGCAGACACCGATTTTTTTGGCACGGTCGAGGCGGGTGATCCGCTCCCTTACCTTCCCGAAAATCAACTGCGCATTGCACTCGGGCTTGAGACAGGGCAATGGACGGGCTATCTCAGCGCGAACTATGTAGATGACGTCTGTGTGCGTGCTTCGTGTGGAGCATTTGAGCGAACAGATGACAGTCTCACGATCGATTTTAGTACGAGCTATCAGTTCAGCCCGATGGTTAATGTGTTTGCGCGGGTCGAAAACCTTACCGATACGCATGACATTATGGGCCGCCAGCCTTATGGCGCGCGGCCTAACAAAGAGCGCACGCTGTCAGCTGGTCTGAGATTTAATTTTTAAGTCGATGTGATCGCCCGCAAACATGACGCATAATACGCGCCCGAACCGCGCATGACCTGCGCACGGGCCAGTGCCGAGCTCGATGATTGAATTTTGAGGAGTTTACCAATGGTTAAGAAGCAACTTTTGTCATTTGCCGCTTGCGTCGCGTTCGTCGCCGCGGGCGTTGTTAGCGCTGCTGAAGTCAATGTTTACTCTGCGCGCTCCGAAGAACTAATTAAGCCTGCGCTCGACCGCTTTAGCGAAGAGACCGGCATCGAAGTCAATCTGATCACCGAAAGTGCTGATGCGCTTATTCGCCGCATCGAACTCGAAGGCGCCAACTCGCCTGCGGATGTTCTGCTGACAGTCGATGCGGGGCGCCTTTTTCGGGCTAAAGAGGCTGGCATTTTGGCGCCGCTGGAGTCAGATATCCTGACGCAGCGCATTCCCGCTGCCTACCGAGATCCTGACAACCAATGGTTCGGATTGTCGCTACGCTCGCGTGTCATTATGTTTGATAAATCGCGCGTTTCAGCCGCCGAAATTTCTCGCTACGAAGATCTCGCCGATCCTAAGTGGAAAGGTGAGATATGCATTCGGTCCTCGGGCAATATCTACAATCAGTCTCTACTTGCCTCGCTCATAGAACACCTTGGAGAGGAGGCAACCGAGGCATGGGCCGAAGGGCTAGTTGCAAACATGGCCAGACGCCCACAGGGTGGAGATCGAGACCAGATTCGCGCCGCCGTGGCGGGGCAGTGCAAGCTTGCAGTGTCTAATACGTATTATCTTGCTGGCATGCTCAATTCGGGTGTTGCTGCCGATATTGAAGTGGCTGAACAAATAGGCGTAATTTGGCCTAATCAAGCTGACCGCGGTGCGCATATGAACGTCAGCGGCGCGGGCGTGATTAGCACGGCCAAAAATCCGAATGAGGCACGACAACTTATCGAATTTTTGAGCGACGACTACGCGCAGCAGTGGTATTCGGAGGTGAACAACGAATACTCAGTTCGGGCAGATATTCCTGTCAGCTCAACTCTCCAGGGCTTTGGGGAGTTTAAAGCCGACCAGCTAAACCTTGAGGCGTTAGGTACAAATAACGAGGCGGCTGTCAGGCTCGCTGACCGCGCAGGTTGGCAGTAAATTTCTCAAATAGAGAATCGGGCATGCATTATTTTCTATGCCTGTCCCAAGCGGCCTTAATAACCGATCGTTTATGAATGAGAGCGTAGAGTGAGCATTGTCTCACCAGTCAAGAGAAACCAGACTAGGCCAAGGCTGTCTCAATTGAGGCCTTGGCCTTTGTCGTTGCTGGTATTATCGATGCTGCTGGCAACGCCAATAGTCGTCGTTGTCTCTTCGGTATTCTTTTCGGCGGGAGATATCTGGACGCATCTGCTCGACACTGTGCTCACGCGCTATGCGCGCAATTCTCTGCTGCTGATGGCGGGTGTTAGTGTTGGTGTGCTTGCCTTAGGGATACTTCCTGCGTGGCTCGTCACTGTCTATCGGTTCCCCGGCAGCAAAATTCTCGAATGGGCATTGTTGCTCCCGCTGGCTATTCCTGCGTACATTATTGCGTACACTTACACCGGTATGCTCGACGTTGCCGGCCCTTTGCAAAGTGCCTTGCGCGAGGCATTCGAGTGGCGTTACGGCGATTATTGGTTTCCCGAAATTCGTTCGCTAGGCGGCGCTATCGCGATGCTATCGCTGGTATTCTATCCCTATGTTTACTTGTTAGCGCGTGCCGCGTTTGCCGAACAGTCGGGCAGTGTGATGGAAGCTGCCCGCAGCTTAGGTTGCTCACAGCGTAGCGCGTTTGTTAGGGTCGCATTGCCCTTGGCGCGACCCGCGATTGTGGTTGGCTTGAGCATTGCGCTAATGGAAACGCTTGCCGATTACGGCACAGTGCAGTATTTCGGCATCTCGACTTTCACCACGGGTATTTACCGCACATGGAACGGTCTGGGCAGCAGTATAGGCGCAGCGCAGCTCTCGGCGCTTCTACTCGGATTTGTGTTTGTTTTAGTGTCACTGGAGGCATGGTCGCGGCAGCAGTCGCAGTTTTTTAATACCGGCGCGCGCAATCGACCGAGCACGCCCGGCACACTCCGCGGGCTGAGTTTATGTCTCGCTTACGCGGTCTGCGGATTGCCCGTGCTGCTAGGTTTCGTCGTGCCTTTTATGCAGCTGCTCGTTTGGGCATCGATCACTTACGACACGATTCTAACCCGTGACTTTGCCGGCTATCTTTTTAACAGCGTCACTCTCGCCGCGATCACCGCGATTGCTGCACTGGGGCTCGCGCTTTTTATTGCCTACGGCAAGCGGGTATTTCCGAGTCAATTGACGCGAGCATCCTCGCGCTTGGTAGGTCTGGGTTATGCTTTGCCCGGCACCGTGGTCGCGATTGGAGTACTGGTGCCGTTTGCTTGGTTCGATAATCGGCTAAGCGAATTTATGGTCGCCACGTTTGATTACAATACGGGCCTGCTTCTCAGTGGCACGGTATTTATTCTTGTTTTCGCCTATTTAGTCCGTTTTTTGCCGATCGCGCTCAATACGGTAGACGCAGGGCTCGCTAAGATTCGGCCGTCGATGGATGAGACGGGGCGAAGTATGGGGTTCAGTCCGGCGGCGCTGCTGCGTCGCGTGCATATCCCGATTATGCGCGGATCCTTGGCGACAGCATTGCTTCTGGTCTTTGTCGACGTGCTGAAAGAGTTGCCTGCGACGCTCCTCTTGCGGCCCTTCAATTTCAATACGCTGGCTATTCGCACCTACGAACTCGCCAACGAGGAGCGGCTCGCTGACGCAGCGGGGCCGGCACTCGCTATCGTGTTGGCGAGTCTGATTCCTGTTATTCTTCTCAGTCGCACGCTGCGGCAAGCAGGTGAGGCACCGTCCTCTCTGCCACAAGGTTCTTCAATTTCGGACGAGAGTAAATGACGTCACCGGCACTGCAATTAGACAATGTGAGCGTTCATCTCGGCGGCAAACTAATCGTCGATTCTGTGTCGTTCCGGGTGCCTGCGGGCGGGATTGGCTGCCTGCTGGGCGCTAGTGGCTGCGGTAAGACTACCCTGCTTAGAGCCATTGCAGGCTTTGAGCCTGTGAGCTCGGGTAGCGTCTCGCTGGACGGTTTGCCGATTAGTACGCCGATGAAAATGCTCGACATCGAGAAGCGCCGAGTGGGTATGGTGTTTCAGGATCATTCTCTTTTCCCTCACCTGAGCGTTCGACAGAATATTGCTTTCGGCCTGCAGTCGATGAGTGTGGCCAAGCGCGAGGCGCGCATAGATGAGTTGGCGAGTCTGCTGGCAATCGGTGAGCTTCTCGATGCCTTTCCACACAGGCTTTCGGGTGGTCAGCAGCAACGAGTGGCGATTGCTCGCGCGATGGCGCCGCGCCCCGAGGTGCTGCTCCTCGATGAGCCCTTCTCTAGCCTCGATGTTGAGTTGCGCGAACAACTCGCGCGCGAAATTCGCGGCGTGTTAAAACACGAAGGCGTTACGGCGATACTCGTCAGTCACAATCAGTTCGAAGCCTTCGCGATGGCCGACGAGATTGGGGTAATCAAAGGCGGTAAATTACTGCAGTGGGACAATGCGTTTAATCTGTATCACACGCCGGCGTCGCTTGCGGTCGCCGACTTTATCGGTGAAGGCGTGCTAATAGATGGGCGTGCAGTTGGCGAGCACACTGTCGAAACCGAACTCGGCGTCATTGATACGCGGCAAATTCAAGACTTCAATCTGCCCGGCACCACCGATATTTCATTGCTTCTGCGCCCCGATGACGTGTTTCACGACGACGCTAGCCCGACGAAGGCGCGCGTGGTTGAGAAGGCGTTTCGCGGCGCGGTATTTCTTTATACGCTCGAGCTCGACAGCGGCAAGCGAGTGTTGTCTCTCGCCCCTAGCCATCATGATCACGCGATCGGTGAGCCTATGGGTATTCGCCTCGATGTTGAGCACTTAGTCGCGTTTCCCAAGCTTCCTGTTGTCTAAAGGGCACTACAGCAAAGGGCAGTAACCGATGGTCTCTTTGAGTTCCGCATTTGTTAAATCCTCCGCGCTCCCTGCGGTTGAGTTTCTCACGCTCCTCCTACTCTGCGGAGCGCTGAGTATTTCGCCCTTGTCCGCACAGCCACAGACGCTTTCGAATAGTGCAGTGTCTGATACAGGCGCCGCAGCGTCCCAGAGTCAGGCCGAGTCGACCGAAGAGGCTGCGCGCAGCGCAGCAGAGCAGGCCGCGGCGACTGCGCGATCGCTCGAAATTAGCCGTGAGATTGCGCGGCGTGAAACGCTGATCGATGATCTTCGCTATTCAGCTGGCGTTTATTCAGAGCAACTGCGTGAGGTACAAGAAGATCTAGGCGCCTATCTATTAGAGGTGGGAGACTTTGAAAAAGCGGCGCAGATTTTTACCGAGGCGCTGCAAATTGCAAGAATCAATACAGGGCTCTACAGCGAGGATCAGTTGCCGCTGATTAACGCGCTTATTGCGAGTAATACAAAAATGAAAGCCTGGTCTCAAGCAGACGACTTCCAGAGCCTTCATATTCATATTGCCGATCGCTTGTATTCCACAGCGGACGGGCGCTTCTTGTACGCGGCGAGGCAGTATGGTGACTGGCGCTTTCGTGTGATGAGTGAAAATCTCCTCGACGACTCCTATCAAGGGCTCGCGCGCACAGCTGAGGATCTTTCCGAATTTTACGGATCATTAATCGGTGCGCTGGAAAGTGAGGGTCTCGAGCTCTCCGGGGACTTGCTCGACTTTGTGTTTGCTAAAGCCGAAACCGATCTTGTATTGATAAGAGCCATTGCGAGTGCGCCTTACACCGATTTTCCTGGCACGGTAAGCCCGTATATGTACCGCTCACGCTGCCGCAATGTGCGCGACGCCAATGGGCAGGTGGTCCAGCAGTGTACGAATATTCAAGTTGAGAACCCGCGGTACCGCCAATCGCAGCGCGATGCCAAGCAAGTGGCGGTTAATCGGCAGATCCGGCATATACGAGAGGCAATTCAGCGCATAGAAATAGTGCGCGACAGCGCCCCAGCCCTCGATAGCGAGGAGAGAGACGTACTGGACTCGCGCATTGCGCGACTTGAGTTAGAAACTCAGCAGTTAGTCAGGCAGTCGCGGTCCCGTAGTGTGTTCTGATTTCTTTACTCGGTTAAAACCAAAAAAGCGGGCGGTTTAAGGGTTTCGCTTCTCGGTAGCTGATCTTAGCTGTCCCACGTCGGCGTACTGAAAGGGACGCGCGCGATAATTCCGGTGACGCTACCATTGGTAGTAGCAATCTAGAGTGAGACGCGCTTCAATAAGGTTGACGCCGAGGTTTGCTCGGTGTCGCCTGTCCGTCACGGACTCAAACAGGAGGACTTATGTCATCTTTATTTAATCGGCTCGCGAAAGTTGCGTTGATGGCGGTTGTCGCCCTCACTGCGCTCAGCAGCCAGCTAGCTTCGGCGCTAGAAGAGGGCGATAAAGCTCCCGACTTTGCTCTGCAAGCTTCCGACGGCAAGACCTACACACTCTCCGAGTTTGTTGGTGTTCGACCCGTAGTAATCGCGTTCTTCCCAAAAGCCTTCACCGGCGGTTGAACTATGCAATGTAAAGCGCTGCGTGACAGTGCTAGAGAAATTCAGAGTTTCGACGTTGCCTACTTTATGGCGAGTGTAGACACACTCGAGGACAATACGGCGTTCGCGGCCGAGCATGCAGCAGGATTTCCAATCCTTGCTGACCCCGAAAAAACGATGGTCGATGCCTATGGCGCGCTCATGGGCGTTGGGTTTGCCAACCGCTGGACCTATTACATTGGCGCCGACGGCACGATCTTAAAGATCGACAAGCAGACTAAGCCAGCTACGGCGGGCAAAGACCTAACAAGGACGATGGAAGAGCTAGGCTTTCCCAAAATCTAAAATTAGGTCGCTGTAAAAGAGGCAGATTCTTTCGGGAGTCTGCCTTTTTTATTGCAATTCTCTCCAGAGCCTCCCAAGGCGAATGATACTGATTTGTTGGCCGGTCTAGGTATGCAACAATAGGCATTATCAGCACAACAACAAGCACTTTGGAGCGAATCATGTCTAAGGCGGGAATCTGGTCCATCGCGGCAATCGCGGTTTGTACATTCCTCTATCTTGTTTACCTTGCTGTGGCATTCGAGCCGCCCAGGGGAACTACGACGGTTATTTTGCCAACACCCGCAGCCGAGATCGAAGTGATCGAGCCGCGCCCTGTGCCCACCCGCATAACGCCGTCGACTCCTGCAGCAGCCGCGTCGGTTGAGGTAGAGCCGATGGTCGTCGACGTGGTGGAGGTCAAAGCGCCAGTTGCAGAGGCCGCTGTCGATCTGCCGCGCTTGAACGATAGCGACAGTTTCCTTGTTGAAAAAATCAGTGAGCTGCCGAGCGGGACGTCGCTGCTAAGCTATCTTGTCGACGAGCAGCTTGTTCGCAGGGCAGTGGTGTTGGTTGAGAATATCTCGCGCGGGCAGTATCCGCAGACCGCGTTACCCTACAAGCCGATTGTCGAAGAAATGCAGGTAAGCAGCGACGATGGTCGATTGTTTACCATGGAAGGCGCTTCTTATACGCGTTTCGACGCGGCAGTCGCTGCGTTTGTTGCCTTGGATACTGAGCAAACCGTGGGGCTTTACAGGCTGCTGTCACCGTTACTGCAACAGGCCTATGCCGAAATCGGGTTCCGCGACGCCGAATTCGAACAGGCACTAATCAAGGCCATCGATGCAGTCTTGAGCGCGCCCGAGATTGAGGGTCCGTTTCAACTGGTTAAGCCTTCGGTCATGTATTTGTATGCCGATACTAGACTCGAAGAGCTTGCGAATATGAATAAACAGCTTATCCGCCTCGGCCCAGAAAACAGCGCTCGCCTGAAGGCGAAATTGCGAGAATTTAAACAGGCGCTCTGAGCGGTTGGTGGCAAGAATCACATGGCAAAAGAGCAGTAAGACACTGCTTCGGATAAAACAGTCAGAAGAAAAATTATGCAAAATCCTCGTACCAACCCTCTCCTAAACCCCTTGATGTCGGTTGCTGAGCTGTCGGCTTTGCTTGCACAAAAGGCGGGGGAGGTTGTGGTGTTTGATGCCTCATTGCCTCCGGTGGTTCCGGGCTATGAGTCGCTCAACTCGAATGAGCCGGATGCAGAATGGCGCATTATTCCGGGCGCACGTCGCTTCGACTACGATGGGCGGCTATGCGACCCCGACGCTGTCCTTCCGCACATGATGCCGAGCGCGGCACTTTTCGAGCAAGAAGTGCGCAGTTTAGGGCTTAGCAAAGAATCGCTAGTTGTTGTGTATGACGACGTTGGCGTCTATGCAAGCCCGCGTGGCTGGTGGATGCTCAAGGCGATGGGACACGACAATGTCGCCGTGTTAGATGGCGGCCTAAGAGCGTGGATTGATGCGGGTAATGCAACCGATCTGGCTGGCGCCGAGTGGCGTGCGGGAAAGCAAAACTCAGGCGATGCCTACCCTCAAGGCGATTTCGTTGCAGCGCCTCGGCCCGAGGCATTCGTCGACAGTGCAGCAGTTGCTGAGGCGTTGTCAGATCCCTCTTGCCGCGTGCTGGATGCGCGTTCGACTGCGCGTTTTAATGCGCAAGCGCCAGAACCTCGCCCCGGCGTTCGCGGTGGCCACATGCCTGGGTCGCTGAGTTTCCCCTTTCCAACTGTGCTCTCTGGGCAAAAAATGAAATCGGCTCTTGAGCTTGCGCTGCTCTTATCACCCCATGTGCAGCGCGACCAGAGAGTGATTACCAGTTGCGGTTCGGGGCTTACGGCCTGCGTTGTGATTCTCGGCGCCGCGTTGGCCGGCTTCAGCCGACTGTCAGTCTATGACGGATCGTGGGCGGATTGGGGAGCAGATCACGCTTTACCCATTATTGAAGGCCCCGACATAGGGTGAGCGCGGGAACGAAAGCTTGATCTTTATCATTTCTTATTTGTAGGGAGCAGAATCCGCCGGTAAAGACGCGGCCGGTTTGCTACAATCGCCTGCGAGATAAAGAACAATTTGCGCTGGAATTACGCTCCAGAGTGCAAAAAGGACGAACTATGACTAATTCTACCGCTGCCGATCTTGGCGTAGTGGTCGCGGCGCTATACCGTTTCGCGACCTTCCCCGACTATGAATCCCTCCGCGAGCCACTCAAACAGTGCATGTTGGATAACGACGTGCGCGGCACTTTGCTGCTCGCGGCAGAGGGGATTAACGGCACTATCGCAGGATCGAGACAGGGGGTCGATGCTGTGTTGGGCTTTCTTGGCGAAGACCCGCGCTTTGCCGACCTTGCGCCCAAGGAATCCTTCGCCGACGAAAACCCTTTCTACCGCACGAAGGTGAAACTGAAACGCGAGATCGTGACCATGGGCGTCGAGGACATTGACCCTAAGAAAATCGTCGGCACCTATGTCGAGCCGAGCGAATGGAATGCGTTGATAAGCGATCCTGACGTTCTCCTGCTCGACACGCGCAACAAATACGAGGTCGAGATTGGCACCTTCGAGTCGGCTGTAAACCCCGAAACGGACTCGTTCCGAGAGTTTCCTGACTATGTGAAAAACAACTTAGACCCCGCCAAACATAAAAAAGTGGCGATGTTTTGCACCGGTGGCATTCGCTGCGAGAAGTCGACAGCCTATTTACGCGAACAGGGCTTCGATGAGGTTTATCACCTAAAAGGAGGCATTCTTAAGTATTTAGAAGAGGTGCCCGAAGAGGAGACGCGCTGGCGGGGCGAGTGCTTCGTTTTTGATAATCGGGTCACCGTAAACCATAAGCTAGAGCAGGGCGAGTATGATCAGTGCCACGCCTGCCGCATGCCAATTAGCGAGTCCGACAAGGCGCGAGTGGAATACGAAAAAGGCGTTAGCTGCCACCATTGTGCGGCAAAGAAACCGAGCGAGAAAGTGAAAGGCTTGGCTGAGCGCGAACGACAGATGACGCTTGCCAAGGCGCGCGGCGATGCCCATATTGGGCAGCCAATGGAACAGCTAATCGAGCAGCGTAAGGCGCAAAAGCTCAAATTTAAAGAAGAGCAGCGCGAGTATGAGCGAGCAAAAACAGCGAAATAGCTGTCGGCCAGTAGCGTGTCAAAAGGATTTCTCGTGTCGAATAAATTGGTTATGAGCCCCTACGGAGATTTTCTAGGTATAGAAATCGAGTCGCTTGGTGAAGGCAGGGCGCTGTGCAGTATTGCGGTAAAGCCACAACACTTTAACGCGGGAGGGCGCGTACACGGCGGCGTTTTGACCTCGCTTGCGGATTCGTGCGCTGGGGTCGCTGTGCGCAGTTTGCGGCCCGAAGGCGTCGCCTCAGCTACAACCGACCTGAATATCGCATTCATCAGGCCACCGATGGGTGACCGACTCGAAGCTGAGGCTGAGGTGTTACACGCAGGTAAACGCCTTTACCGCGTGGAGATGAGCGTTTTTAGTATGACCGCAGGGGAGAGCGAGACGCGCAAGTTGGTCGCAAAATGCAATGCGACCTTTATGCTCGTGTTCCCAGAAAAAGCCTAAGGCAATCTATTTTTGCGCCGCGGCGCTGCCGACACGAGCGAAGACGCGCGAACTCCCGTCTTTATTCATTTGCACGATATCGTAGGGTGTGAAGCGCTCACCCATCTCCATGCCGGGGCTGCCCAGCGGCATACCTGGTACGGCGAGCCCCAGTGCGCCCTCGGGAGGAGCTGCTAAAAATTGCTCGATAAATTTCGCAGGCACGTGCCCCTCAAAGACAAATCCCTCTTTGGTCACCGCTGTATGACAAGACTGCCATTCGGGTAATACGCCAAGGTCGTGTTTCACCCCGTTAAGATTGCGAGGATGATTGATTTTCGACGCGAAACCCTTGTCGTGCATATGGTCTATCCATCCCACGCAGCAGCCGCAGTTAACATCTTTATAGACATTGAGTGTGATGTCGTCGATCGATTGAGCCGTCAGCGAGCCCATTCCTAAAAGCGACACAGTAAACGCAAGCGCTGTGGCGAAAGACGATTCTGCGAGCATTGAACGGCACTGTGCGAAAAAAGAAGTCATCATTAGGTGCTCCGAATTGATGTTGACGCTAGTCTACTGCGTGCGCGAGACTATTTGAAGCGGCGTTGATGGCCGCTTTTGGCGGCGAAACGGTGACCAGATGCCCCGACCGGACAGGTTATGTCATCCGGACCTTGATTGTTTAGCCCCACTCTATCGCGTAACATGCCTCTCCTACGAATTACCTACTCCCCAAACCCTGACCAAAAATTTATGCGCGCAGTTACTCGGCACTACAATCGCGAGACTTTCTCCGAACTCTTTAAGCTCGCCGTTCCGATGGTAGTCTCACAGGGTACTTTCGCGGTGATGATTTTTACCGATCGGCTCTTTATGTCGCGTATCGACCCGACTCATATGGCTGCCGCACTGGGCGGAGGCGTGGCGCTGTTTTTCTCCTTCTGTTTTTTTTCGGGTCTTTTTGGCTATGCCAATGCGCTTTCGGCGCAGTACTTCGGCGCGCGTGAATGGTTTAAGTGCCCGAAGGTCGTGAGTCAGGGTTTAATCATGACCATCGGCTGCCTGCCAGTACTCGCATTCATCGGCTATTTTGTCGCCGACCTTTTCGTGAGCATGGGGCATGAGCCGCAGCTAGCCGAACTCGAACGAACCTATTACCTCTGGCTGATGGTCGGCTCGCCTATCTCGCTTGCGAAGGTGGTGTTTTCGTCTTACTTCGCGGGGATTGGGCGCACCAAACTTGTGATGATCTGTGACCTCTGCGGGCTCGTTCTGAATATTCCGCTTTGCTACGCCATGGTGTTTGGTGTTGCTGGCTTCCCTGAGATGGGTATTGCCGGCGCGGCGCTGTCGACAATATTGTCAACGCTGTTTGCGCTGTTGCTTTTCGTTGGCTGTTTCTTCGCGAGGGAACACAGACAGACGTTTCGCGTGATGGAATCTTTCGTGTTCGATCTCGGCATCATGCGCCGCTTTATTCGTCTTGGACTGCCAGCGGGAACAGAACTGTTTTTAAATGTGGCTGCGTTCAACCTGTTCCTGCTCATGTTTCAGGGCTATGGCATTACCGAAGCCGCGTCGGCGGCCATCGTGTTTAATTGGGATATTCTCTGCTTCGTGCCGATGATCGGATTGAACATAGGCGTGGTTAGCTTAATCGGTCGCTTCGTTGGCGCGCGCGACATGAATCGGACTAACGAGGTTATCTTTGCTGCTTTTGTCATGGGGCTTGGCTACTCTGGTCTCATCGCTATAATTTACAGCGTTTTTAGATTTCAACTCGTCGGTTTCTTCGAGCCACCGCAGGGCGAGTTCGAAGACATACTTGCGCTCGCGGGCTATATGATGATTGGGTTGTCCAGCTATGTGATGGCCGACGCGACTATTCAGGTGGCTGGCGGGGTCTTGCGCGGTGCAGGTGACACGAAGTGGCTAATGTACGCCTCGACGACGAC
>ERZ891134.1044-NODE-1044-length-20432-cov-6.157531_pt1 | contig 20432 bp, 9 predicted proteins | sample MGYA00520888_ERZ891134 | MGnify/ENA primary metagenome ERZ891134 (study PRJEB32303, sample SAMEA104408692) | aquatic metagenome | biome: Brackish water; feature: Coastal; material: water | place: Baltic Sea | collected 2014-10-23 | depth 10 m ... | reverse complement strand
ATTAACATATTTGGTTCGGCTTTGGCTGTATTGCAACAAAAAGGCATAAATTTATCTCAACAATGCGGGTGGAATGCTACTCAAATAGACCAATTTGTTCAAATTAAATCTGTTTTAGGAAATTCAGTAGCTAAGGAACTTGATTTTATAGATAAGCACCAAATCGAGGTTATTCCGTATTACGATCCCCGATATCCCTTGCGCTTAAAACAAATTATTGATGCCCCTGTTTTTGTATATTATAAAGGTAAGGTCAATTTAAATCCGCCCCGAACCTTAGCCATAGTTGGCACTAGAAAACCCAGTGCAACCAGCCTTTTTCTAACTCAAAAATTAATTGAAGAAGCTCAAAATTATGGGATACAAGTTATAAGCGGTCTTGCCTACGGCATTGATATTTGCGCACACCGGAGCGCCTTTAAACAGGGAATTTCTAATATTGGCGTACTGGCACATGGGCTGGACCAAATTTATCCCAAAGCGCATAAGCAGACGAGTATCGATATACAAGCCGAAGGGGGAATTCTCACAGAAATGCCTTTGTTTTCAGCGTTACATCCCGATTTATTCCCAAGGAGAAATCGCATTATTGCGGGCATGAGCGATGCCGTTTTAGTAATTGAAAGTAAAGTTATTGGGGGCAGTATGTCTACCGCACAAATTGCCAGAAGCTACGACCGTGAGGTGTTTGCATTTCCGGGAAATCCTGTGCATGGACATAATTCTGGATGTAATGCTTTGATAAAAAGACAGGTTGCAGAATTGGTTGAAGATTTTTCTGACATTGTTAAAGCGATGGGTTGGCAAGACACTTTAGCAGTTGGCAAAGCGGCTCAGACCTCGATGTTTCCTAATTTAAATGCAGATGAACAATCCTTGCTTCAAACATTAACAGGTAAAAAAATGCATATTGACGAACTCATTCAGCACTCCGGAATGCCTCTGCACCGCATCACATTATGCGCACTTGAATTGGAATTAAAGGGTGTAATAAAAGTATTACCCGGTAAATACTACCAAAGAATTGCTTAATCCTTTGGTAGTATTAGTATTTAAAATCTCAGAACTGCCCCAGACTGACTAATCCGTTGTGTGTGTCAATTTCAATTTATCGGGGGAAATCTTATTTGCGTTTTAGTCCTTTCGAACGATCTTGGCTGGCCTTCATAGCGAGCTCCATTCGTTCTTGGAATTTAGATTTCTTAGCTGGTTTTTTCCTTGCAGCAGCAATTTGCGCGTGCAACTTTTGATCGTCGACGGTTTTGCGAATCACAAATTGTTGTCCAAATGTAATCATATTACTTACGAAATAGTACCACGTTAATCCACTGGCATAATCGTTCAACACCCCTAAGAAAATCACAGGCATGAAATAACCAATATATTTCATTTGTCCGGTAACCCCTGAAATTTGGTTATTCAAATGTGTATAAATCAGGGTTGAAACCGTCATAAGGAGGGTAAAAAAGCTCACGTGATCTCCGTAGAAGGGAATCGAGAATCCTAAAGAAGGCCCATCATATTGACTTAAATCTGCGGCCCAAAGGAATGCTTTTTGACGCAATTCAAAAGCTACAGGAAAGAATTGGAACATGGCAAAAAGTATGGGCAACTGAAGTAACATGGGAACACATCCACTAAGTGGACTGACCCCTGCTTTTTTGTAGAGGGCCATGTTTTCTTGTTGTGTTTTTTGCAAATCGTTTCCGTGCTTTTCCTTTATCGCTTCGATTTCTGGCTTCAGGATTCTCATCTTCGCCGTTGAAATATACGATTTGTAAACTAGTGGTAATAATAAAGTCTTAATGATAATGGTCAACAACATGATAATGATACCCGTTGAACCAATGATGCCATCTAATGTAGAAAAAACAGGAATTACTACTCCACGATTCACCCAACCGAAGATACCCCAACCCAAAGGAATGATACGTTCTAACTCGGCGTTAGCGACTCCAAGGTCAGTATTCTCTAGGGTTTTATAATGATTGGGCCCAAAATAAAAATGGTAAGCGGCATTGCGATTCTCTTCACCCTTATACTCCATGAATATTCGAGCCGATAAAGGTTTAATATCTAATGAAGAATCAGAGTTATCCGTCTTCATTTTCATAGTTAATTTAGCATCGGTGCTTATATCGGCGCTACTTCCTATCAAGGCTGTAAAATATTGCTGCTTAAAGGCAATCCATTTAACGGGCGATTTTAACAATTCTTCTGCTTCTTCGGTTGTTGTTAATGTGGTTGGAGATTCTTCTGAAAGTTTATAAACAATAGCGGTGTGTTGTTCTTCCCATTTCATATCGCGCTCTTGCTTCTGTAATGTTGCCGCCCAATCGAAGCGAAAATCAGAATTACCTCGGCGCACATAATTACTGAAGCCTATAACATTTACGTCGTAATCTACCACATAGGGTTTATTTTCATTGATAACGTATCGCTGTTCTATGTATTGATTTTCGTTAACGCTAAGTCGGAAAGCCATTACGGAGTCAGAACATTCGGAGACTTCCCAAAAGAAATTCCGACTATTTAATTCCTGCCCTTTTTGGTCGGTCCACGTCCAACCCATATTGTTTTTACCATCGACTAGCAATTCCAAATCGGTTTTGTCTGAACGTTTGTATTCGTTCAATTTAACGGAGTTCAAACTTCCCCCCTGCGTATGAAAACGAAGGGTTAATTGTTTGTTTTTGAGGATGATAATGGAATCGGTCCCCTTTTCGAAGGCGGCCAGTTCTTGAGACTTACTAGCGGTCTCATTTGCGGCATCGGAAACGGCTACTGAGCTGTTTTGTGTTTCTTTCTGAGCTACGAGTGCGAGGGAATCTGATGCGCGTTTTTCTACTAATGCAATGCTATCGCGCATTTCTTGCATACGGGCTTGTTCTTCGGGACTGGGCGCGGTGTACCAGTAATAACCTGCTAGAATGAGGAAAATAAGGGAGAACCCAATGACTGTATTACGATCCATAATTGGCGTTGCGAAGGTACAACAAAGCCCGGATAACAAAAAGATGAAAATGAGACTATGCAATTTATAAATCTTATCCTATCTTTGCGCTCTGAAAAACCAGATGGCAAACACGGGTAAAATTTCTCAAATTATAGGACCTGTTGTTGACGTAAGTTTCAACGAGGCGGGTTCCACATTACCACAGATTTACAATGCTTTGGCTGTAACCAAAGAGAATGGACAAGAAGTGATCCTTGAAGTGCAGCAGCATTTAGGGGAAAACATGGTTCGTACCATCGCGATGGACGGTACCGAAGGTTTACGTCGCGGCATCACCGTGGTAGACCAAGGAAGTCCGATCACCATGCCCGTAGGCGAAAGCATACGCGGACGTTTGATGAACGTAGTAGGCGATGCCATCGACGGCATGACACCCTTAGATAAAACTAACGGTCGCCCTATCCACGCCGCAGCTCCAACATTCGAAAACCTAAGTACATCTGCGGAACCCTTATATACAGGAATCAAAGTAATCGATTTATTAGAACCTTATGCCAAAGGAGGTAAAATCGGTTTGTTCGGTGGTGCAGGAGTAGGTAAAACCGTTCTTATCATGGAATTAATCAACAATATCGCTAAAGCTTACAGCGGTATGTCGGTATTTGCCGGAGTTGGTGAAAGAAGCCGTGAGGGAAATGACTTGCTTCGTGAAATGATCGAATCAGGCGTAATCCGTTATGGTGAAGAATTCAAAAAGAGCATGGAAGAAGGCGGTTGGGATTTGAACAAAGTAGATATGGATGAATTGGCTAAAAGCCAAGCAACATTAGTTTTTGGTCAAATGAACGAACCTCCTGGTGCTCGTGCTCGTGTTGCCCTTTCCGGTCTTTCTGTTGCGGAATATTTCCGTGATGGTGATGGAGAAGGTGCAGGAAAAGACATTCTATTCTTTATTGATAATATATTCCGTTTTACTCAAGCAGGTTCAGAAGTATCGGCCCTACTTGGACGTATGCCAAGTGCGGTAGGATATCAGCCTACCTTAGCTACGGAAATGGGTGCCATGCAGGAACGTATTACTTCTACTACACGTGGATCTATTACATCTGTACAAGCCGTTTACGTACCTGCGGATGACTTAACAGATCCAGCTCCTGCTACCACATTTGCTCACTTAGATGCAACAACCGTACTTTCTCGTAAAATTGCTGAGTTAGGTATTTATCCTGCTGTAGATCCGTTAGATTCTACCAGCCGTATCCTTAGTCCAGACGTTTTAGGAAAAGAGCATTACGGATGTGCACAACGCGTAAAAGAATTATTACAGCGCTATAAAGAACTACAAGACATCATTGCCATTTTGGGTATGGATGAATTGAGTGAAGAAGACAAATTGGTCGTTCACCGTGCCCGTCGTGTGCAACGTTTCCTATCTCAGCCTTTCCACGTAGCAGAACAATTTACAGGTCTTTCAGGCGTTTTAGTTGATATTAAAGATACCATCAAAGGGTTCAATATGATTATGGACGGTGAGGTTGATGAATACCCAGAAGCTGCATTCAACCTTGTTGGAACCATCGAAGATGCTATTGAAAAAGGCAAGAAATTACTAGAAGAAGCCGCAGCTTAATTACTATACTATGAAAGTAGAAATATTAAGTCCAGACGCTCATATTTATCAAGGCGATGCCGATGTAGTTACCCTCCCGGGTGCTAACGGTTCATTCCAGATTAAAAACAATCACGCGGCTTTAATTAGCAATTTGCAATCTGGAGAACTAACGGTACAAAATGGGACTGAATTGAAAACATTTCAAGTAAGCGGTGGACTTATAGAAGTTGTTAAAAACAAAGTTACCATACTGGTATAAATTAAATTTATCCTCATAAAAAAGGCCATCCTTGGGGATGGCCTTTTTTGTTTTCACAAGTACGTAAACGTATATGCGATTAGTCAAACATGACACATATGCCAATTTGTTTAACCATCGATCTACCGTTAAGATAAATACATACTTCACCACGTAGACGTAATCTAACGATTCAATAATCAAATCGCTTTTGTAAAAATTTTCATCCTAAGATCGCAAACCATATGATATTCATAAAATTAGCATTTCTCGTGCAACGATTTGAAATAAACACTCTATAAAGACCCCAGATTTTTTGTTCAATGTTTGAGAATAGTTGTGAAACAAAAATATCCGACCAACAAACACATATAATGCTGATTATCAATATTATAAACCAAAATACACTCTCAAAAATATCAATTTGTTCATGTTTTAAAGCCTTATAAATAAACAAAATAAATAGCAACTACCCAAAGTTTGATGCATATTTGTGTAAGGTATTACTATGAACGTTACACAAATCAATTTCGACAAGATGATGGAGCAAGAGATTACTCCGTTGCGCAATTACGCACTTTCTTTAACCCATGATATGGACGATACAAAAGATTTGGTTCAAGACACCATCTTAAAGGCATATCGATACAAAGACAAGTTTCAAGCTGGAACTAATCTCCGCGGATGGTTATATACTATCTTGAAAAATTCTTTCATTAACAATTACCGTAGGGATCAAAAACGCAACACCTTTCTAGACACTACCGAAAATACCTATTTCTTGGATATTCCAAGTCACCATATTGATAACGACGCCGAACTTAAATTCATACGTAAAGACCTTAACCAAGCGGTAGAATCATTGCCTTTGGATTTAAAGGTAACGTTTCGCTTGAATGCCGAGGGATATAAATACCACGAAATTGCTGAAGAGTTAGGCATTCCTATTGGAACGGTTAAAACGAGAATTTTCATTGCCCGTCGTATTTTGCGTGAAAAGCTTAAAGACTACGCATTAGAGTTTGGATACCAATTGCAACTGGCGTAAATTGCTGCATGCCCGACGCATACATGTATCTTTTCCTAGATGCGTTTACCATTTTAGGTCCATTAGCACTTTCCTTCGATAAAAAAGTAGCATTCTACAAAGACTGGAAATACTTATTTCCTTCACTTGCTACAGTTTCTTTCTTTTATTTATTATGGGACGTATGGTTCACCAAATGGGGAATATGGGAGTTTAATTTTCAATATCTTTTAGGTCCTTCCCTCCTCGACTTACCCATTGAGGAATATGGATTTTTCTTTGTGGTACCCTACGCTTGTGTCTTTATTTATCGCTGTTTACAGGCCTACATCCCCACCCTCAAACTTCCTACGCATGCGCTCTATTATGGCACTCTTTTATTATCTATAGTACTCACCATTTCCTTCTGGGGGAAGCTATACACAACGGTAACTTTTGGATTGATTTCTATAAGCATGATAGTTATTCGTTTTTCTACTCTTTGGGGAAACCTACGCTCCTATTTCAACCACCTTTGGTTGGCCTGGGCTGTAAGTATGATTCCCATGTTTTACGTTAACGGGAAACTCACTGGATTACCAGTTCTAATTTATAACAATGCCGAGAATATGTTTATTCGCATAGGCACCATTCCATTTGAGGATTTCTTTTACAACTTTTTATACATCTTCTGGGTGGTAATTATTTTTGAATACCGGAAGAAGTTGAGAGTCTAGAGTGGAGAGTGGAGTCTAACGTAAATTTTATAATATCAATCTTTCGAGGAATTTAGCGTAGTATATAGATTTAATATCTCAACCCAGAATCTAGAGATTAGTGTGTAATAGGGTCATTACAAAAATGAATTCTTAGTAGGGTTTACCCGGTTATTTTGGGGTATTAGAGCTTGGCTATAAGCCTTGGTAACGAGACCTTGGTATTTAGCGAGGTCATTCAGGCAAAGTCACACCATTCATAATTCACCATTCATAATTCAAAGTTGACCATTCAATTTTTTTTAAAACAAAAAGTCCCGGCGTTTCTGCCGGGACTTTCGTTTATGCAAATCAACTTAATAATTAGTCTTTTACGATTACTTTCTTCACGGTAGACTGTCCGTTGTTAGTCATACGTACCAAGTACATGCCGTTTCCGAAGTTGCTCAAATCGAACTGAGCTTCTCCAAATCCGCCGCCTACTACTTGCTCCGTCATTTGCGCACCTACTGCGTTCATTACGGTGATAGTCATAGGCTCATTGTTGTTCAAGGCATACGCTACTGTGATGTTTCCTGTAGTTGGGTTTGGCTTAACGCTTACCGCATCTGACAAGTTCAAGTTCTCGTTGTTCAAGAATGTATTCATACAGTTTGGAGGATACTGCACGTATACGGTACGTGAAATAATTCCAGACTTGTTACCACTACCGTCGATTGCTTGGTACTCGATTGAGTAAATACCCGCTTGATCGATATTGATGTTATGGCTGATTACATTTACTGTGATTTCTGATTTAGCGTAGTAGTTGTCTGATACTATCAAACCGCTCTCTGCCCAGAAAGGAATACCCACACATGCAGATACTGATGGAGCTACCAATGATGGTGCTTCTAAGTCTACCACACGGATGTAACGATTCTTAGTTGTTTTGTTTCCACTTGCATCAGTTGCGATGAAGGTTTCTACATACGTTCCTAAAGTATATGGATCTACTTTTCCTGTACGTACCAATGATACTTGACCAGGTGCATAGTAGTTATCTGTTACTGTTACCGAACGTGAAGAGTAAGGATCGTTCACATTGTGATATACCGTATCGTTGGTATTCAACTCGATGTTAGGAGCTACGAAGTCATCTACGATGTAGTTGATAGTAAATCCGTCTTCTGTTGCTTTGTTACCAGATGGGTCAGCCGCATTGTAAACGATTGGGTACGTTGCACGCTCTTGGTTGTTTACAACACCATTGTATCCTGGGTTACGGAATAATTGGATATTACCGTTACATGGGTCTTGTGCGTAAATCTCGTCTACAAAAGCTTGGTTGATTTGAACGTTGATGTTCATACCGTCTGTGATGCGATTGCTCAAGCGGAAAATACCTGGCTTTTGAGTATCACGTACACGAACCAAACGATTTACTACAGTCTCATTTCCTTGTGCGTCTTTTGCACTGTATACGATGTTGTAGTCGCCTACGATTGCAGGATCTACAGTACCAATCACCTTGATAGCTGAGGTTAAATCTCCGTCTACCGCATCGTTAGCTACCGCTCCTGGATCTGTGAACGTTCCACACTGTTCTACTGTCATGGTATCTGAACCTTGTAAGGTTACTACTGGACCCGTACGGTCTAATACTACGATGATGGTACGTGTTTTGGTTTCCGCTTTGTTACCTGATGCGTCTTCCAAATCGAAGTTGATGCTGTATACACCCGCAGCTTGACAATCTAAGTCGCTTGTCAAATCCACTTTATTACTCAAATCACCTTCTGTTCCATCGAAGGCAGTATAGGTTGTTGAGGCAATTTCTTCATAGCAAGAAGTAGCTGATGTTCCGCGTTCTACACGAACCGTATCAGATCCTACTAAGTTGATTACCGGTGCCATTCCATCGTTTACTAATGCAATCGCATAGTCTTCGAACTCGCCCACTTGGTTTACACCACATGCTAAGTTAGGGAATCCATCGTATGAAGCACCTACACGCATGCGCGTTGTGCCTTCAAAGCTTTCTTTCAATGTTGGTACTTTGATAGTGCCTTGAACCATTTTACCGCTAACCTTACCTGAGCTCATTACTTCTTCTCCGGCATCGTCAAAGTCACCGTCGATGTTCCAATCTATCCATACTTTGTAGTTAATGCTGTTTGAAGATGTCAAACGCTTGATCTCTACATCATAAGTAGCTCCAAATGTCATCGGCGCTGCCTTCTTGTCTGTATTGTCGGTGTACATCGCTACATCTTCGTCTTCTGTTTTTACTAAGATGTACTTATTCTGATCTGTTACCAATACGCTGTTGATAGCGATATCTTTTGCAGTTAAGTTAGTCAAAGGAATACAGTAGTTCAAACAAATTACGTATTTGTTCTTGATTACTTTACGATCGGTATTCGCTTTCGTTCCAAATGCATTCCATGCGCTCAAAGTAAACGTGTAAGCACCACCCGCCAAGAATTCGATTTGTGGATTCTGACTGTTCTTGCTCGTTCCGTTTATATACTTAAAGGATGTGGGGAATATAGACCACTCAAAGTTGTTCGCATAGTCCGTGATGGTTTTGAACCTTACCACATCTCCTATGCTAGGACGTACATTGTCCGCAGCAAAATCTGCAAATCCAGGAGTAGATGGGGTATTAATGGTGATGATTTTAGAAGAACTATCTACACCTGTACAAGTTCTTGCCAATAAAGTCACACGGTAATTACCATTCGTAAATAAGGTAGTTGAGAAGTCTTTGGTGAATCCTTCAGGATTACCATTGATTCTCCATTCGTATTCTGGATCTCCTTTTGCATTGCTGGTTTCGTTGGTACAGAAAAACTGAGCTCCTACACCTACTGTGGTATAAGGAGTAGACCAAGCCGCTTTTGGAGGTGTTGGAGTTTCCAAATCTGATTCCCACTCCATGTTAAATCCGCGACCTACATTAGATCCATCTGATTCAAAAGTTAAGTACGCAACACCGCTCTTTAAACGAATGATTGCAGAATCGTACTGCTTTGAGTTAGAGCTGGTGATTGAAGCTACCAATGTATTAGGATTTTCTTCACCACCATCGTAAATGCGTAAGATATCTTTATTGTTACCGAAGTTCAAGTCATTAAATGACAAACGAATCTCAGTTGCTCCACAAGGTAGAATCTTGAAATAGTCGATAGACGTTTTACGTCCGTTACCGTAGTTTCCAGTTGGTCCACCGTGATCGAACAAACGACCTATACGAGTAGAGGCGATCTTTTGAGGACCCATGTAGTTATCAAGGGTTGGTAAACACTCGATGTATTTCTTTTTACATGTTTTATTTGAGAAACCTACTGCATTTTCAGAGGTCAAACATACTTCATACCATCCTGATTCGTAAAAATCAAATACGGGATTTTGATCTGTTGACGTAAAGTCTCCCACTCCCGTTGGAGAAATCAATTCCCATGACCATGAACGAGGTCCGTTGGTACTCAAATCAAACAATTGTGTTTGGTATCCTAATTCTACTTCGTTACTAGCTGCAATAAAATCTGAAACTGGCACTGCGGTAGGCTTAATAATTGTTACTGTTTTAGAGGTACTGTCTGCGATTCCGCAATAGTCAACCTTCATGAATATATTATAGGTGCCGGCCGCATCCCACTTCGCTTCTCCCACTGTTGTATTGTCACTTCTAACAGCGTCCGCTTTATCAAATTTCCAATTGTAGGTAGCCCCTAAATTTGGATTTTTTGCAGGGAACTTATGGAATGTTTCTTGCCATGTGTTTGAAGTAGGAACTACAAAATCTGCAATAGGTGCAGGTCCTAACTTATAGTTTACTGCCAAATCTACAACGTTACCATAGGTATTAAAGTTCCCACAACCATTATTGGTTGTTGGCGCGTTGTATAAAAACGACGAACCACGGAAACGCATGAATGAAGTACCCGCTTTGGTAAAACAAGGAACTTTTACTTTAAATGACTGCATGGTTGTATTAACCGAAGAGGTCGCAGGGTTAATCACGCACTCATCGCGCTCCATTGAATTATTCAAGCTTACATCCATCCATACTCCTACACGGGTATCATAACCCGCAATTTGAGTCCATGAAGTACCAGTGATCTCAATGGTAATTTCTTCTCCTGCTACCAAATCAAATGGATTACCTGCGTTTTGAACACCACGGTAAGTACCCGCAGCATTGCGTGCATTACAACCTAAACCGCTGTAAGAGGCAAGAATAGTACCTGCACTGTTTTTAATGGTTACGTCGGTCACGTCACCACCATAGCCGTAGGCTCCACCACACCCGTAGGCTGCGGTACCCGCACAAGGGGTTTGTGCATCAACTCGGCCCGTCTGGAACATACCCCAGACCATGGCGCCGAAAATCAGCACTTTTCTAAACATTGTAGTTGTTGATTTCATAAGTATAATTTTAGTATTAAGTTATTCTCAAGACGCAAGAAACAACAAAGGTTGCATAAAACGCAAATCTTGTCGATCAAAAATACATCAATCATCATGGAAGTGTTCGATTCAAATCCTAAAATTACTTTCACTAACATCAGTTAAATTACTGATTACTTTACAATTAATCACAAGAATCGACCACGGTGATTTTATGATTTTTTTTGAAAAAAATTTACATTACTGCAACATAACTAAAAGGTGCTTAAGCACCATCTATACAAGGCAGTTATGACATTTTTTCACAATTTGCTATAGTTTTTTTTAATCGCTTTAATAATTATAGTTTTTATTAGTTTAATTATTAAAATGTTCGAATTGAAGTAATTACTATGCTATCAAAGATTGCCAATATTTTAAAAGTCCCATATTGGTGGGGGGAGACAAACGATCAAAACAGATAAAGTGCATTAGTTCCAATAGCAATATGAAACACAAGTACTAAATAGTTAATTGACGACTAACCCTAAAACGATGCGAAACGTAATTTCTTGGGATTAATCCCAAATATCAGAATCGGACTTAGACGCTGCTTTGGCTTTTTTCCGCTGACCCTTAGTCAAAGGCACAGGAATATATTTCTCAGGATACTTTTTTAGATCTAGGAGTACTTTATTCAATTCGTTACTCGTAGCCACTAATGAATTATGCAAAGAATCGGAATTGACCAGCTTGCCCAAGCTTCCACTACCCGAATTAATGGTTTGAACTATGTGGTTCGCCCCGTTCAATAATGAGTCTAATTGAATTATACTTTTCGCTATATCTACACTATCTAATCCGGATGTAGATTGATTAATTCTCGACAGTGTAGTACTGATATCTCGGTGATAAGAACTTAAGTTACCCGTAAACAAAGACAAATTTTCTATTGACTTATTTATGGCGATTTCGTTCATAGAAATCAACCCTTGGGTTTGTACCAATAATTGACGCAATTGATTTACTGTTAGTGGTAATTCATCGAGCGCATTATTCAATCCTGGGTTTTGAAAAAAGCCATTCATAGAGGTTAATAAAGAGTCAGCTTTTGAAGCCAATGGAACTATTTGTTCATTAATAGCTGAAAACTGATCATGTGCATAATCGCCTATTAAGGTATCACCATCGGTAATGAATTCATTGCGCCTCCCCAAAACCAAGCGAACCCGTTGCCCCCCTAAAATTTGACTTTGGATTTCCATTTTAGAATCCTTGGGAATATTTAACGAAGATTTAATTTCAAAAATGGCCTGAATGCGTTTTCCATCTTCTGTAATATCTAAATCCGAAAGTTGACCGATCCGCAATCCATTAAACATCACAGACGTTCCGATACCTAGCCCTTGTGCACTGTCATAATAGACGTATACATCTGTACCGGCTTTAAACGGATTGTCTTTACCGCGCATAAAATTATAGCCTAAAATAAGAATCGTTATGGCCACGGAGGTAAGGGCCCCTACTTGAAATTCTTTGGATAAACCTCGAAAAACAGACATGGGTTCAAAAATACGAATTAATAATAAACTTATAAGAGGTATTTCGATACAAAACAAAAAGCCCCGACGTTTCCGCCGGGACTTTTGTATTTATGGAAATCAACTTAATAATTAGTCTTTTACGATTACTTTCTTCACGGTAGACTGTCCGTTGTTAGTCATACGTACCAAGTACATGCCGTTTCCGAAGTTGCTCAAATCGAACTGAGCTTCTCCAAATCCGCCGCCTACTACTTGCTCCGTCATTTGCGCACCTACTGCGTTCATTACGGTGATAGTCATAGGCTCATTGTTGTTCAAGGCATACGCTACTGTGATGTTTCCTGTAGTTGGGTTTGGCTTAACGCTTACCGCATCTGACAAGTTCAAGTTCTCGTTGTTCAAGAATGTATTCATACAGTTTGGAGGATACTGCACGTATACGGTACGTGAAATAATTCCAGACTTGTTACCACTACCGTCGATTGCTTGGTACTCGATTGAGTAAATACCCGCTTGATCGATATTGATGTTATGGCTGATTACATTTACTGTGATTTCTGATTTAGCGTAGTAGTTGTCTGATACTATCAAACCGCTCTCTGCCCAGAAAGGAATACCCACACATGCAGATACTGATGGAGCTACCAATGATGGTGCTTCTAAGTCTACCACACGGATGTAACGATTCTTAGTTGTTTTGTTTCCACTTGCATCAGTTGCGATGAAGGTTTCTACATACGTTCCTAAAGTATATGGATCTACTTTTCCTGTACGTACCAATGATACTTGACCAGGTGCATAGTAGTTATCTGTTACTGTTACCGAACGTGAAGAGTAAGGATCGTTCACATTGTGATATACCGTATCGTTGGTATTCAACTCGATGTTAGGAGCTACGAAGTCATCTACGATGTAGTTGATAGTAAATCCGTCTTCTGTTGCTTTGTTACCAGATGGGTCAGCCGCATTGTAAACGATTGGGTACGTTGCACGCTCTTGGTTGTTTACAACACCATTGTATCCTGGGTTACGGAATAATTGGATATTACCGTTACATGGGTCTTGTGCGTAAATCTCGTCTACAAAAGCTTGGTTGATTTGAACGTTGATGTTCATACCGTCTGTGATGCGATTGCTCAAGCGGAAAATACCTGGCTTTTGAGTATCACGTACACGAACCAAACGATTTACTACAGTCTCATTTCCTTGTGCGTCTTTTGCACTGTATACGATGTTGTAGTCGCCTACGATTGCAGGATCTACAGTACCAATCACCTTGATAGCTGAGGTTAAATCTCCGTCTACCGCATCGTTAGCTACCGCTCCTGGATCTGTGAACGTTCCACACTGTTCTACTGTCATGGTATCTGAACCTTGTAAGGTTACTACTGGACCCGTACGGTCTAATACTACGATGATGGTACGTGTTTTGGTTTCCGCTTTGTTACCTGATGCGTCTTCCAAATCGAAGTTGATGCTGTATACACCCGCAGCTTGACAATCTAAGTCGCTTGTCAAATCCACTTTATTACTCAAATCACCTTCTGTTCCATCGAAGGCAGTATAGGTTGTTGAGGCAATTTCTTCATAGCAAGAAGTAGCTGATGTTCCGCGTTCTACACGAACCGTATCAGATCCTACTAAGTTGATTACCGGTGCCATTCCATCGTTTACTAATGCAATCGCATAGTCTTCGAACTCGCCCACTTGGTTTACACCACATGCTAAGTTAGGGAATCCATCGTATGAAGCACCTACACGCATGCGCGTTGTGCCTTCAAAGCTTTCTTTCAATGTTGGTACTTTGATAGTGCCTTGAACCATTTTACCGCTAACCTTACCTGAGCTCATTACTTCTTCTCCGGCATCGTCAAAGTCACCGTCGATGTTCCAATCTATCCATACTTTGTAGTTAATGCTGTTTGAAGATGTCAAACGCTTGATCTCTACATCATAAGTAGCTCCAAATGTCATCGGCGCTGCCTTCTTGTCTGTATTGTCGGTGTACATCGCTACATCTTCGTCTTCTGTTTTTACTAAGATGTACTTATTCTGATCTGTTACCAATACGCTGTTGATAGCGATATCTTTTGCAGTTAAGTTAGTCAAAGGAATACAGTAGTTCAAACAAATTACGTATTTGTTCTTGATTACTTTACGATCGGTATTCGCTTTCGTTCCAAATGCATTCCATGCGCTCAAAGTAAACGTGTAAGCACCACCCGCCAAGAATTCGATTTGTGGATTCTGACTGTTCTTGCTCGTTCCGTTTATATACTTAAAGGATGTGGGGAATATAGACCACTCAAAGTTGTTCGCATAGTCCGTGATGGTTTTGAACCTTACCACATCTCCTATGCTAGGACGTACATTGTCCGCAGCAAAATCTGCAAATCCAGGAGTAGATGGGGTATTAATGGTGATGATTTTAGAAGAACTATCTACACCTGTACAAGTTCTTGCCAATAAAGTCACACGGTAATTACCATTCGTAAATAAGGTAGTTGAGAAGTCTTTGGTGAATCCTTCAGGATTACCATTGATTCTCCATTCGTATTCTGGATCTCCTTTTGCATTGCTGGTTTCGTTGGTACAGAAAAACTGAGCTCCTACACCTACTGTGGTATAAGGAGTAGACCAAGCCGCTTTTGGAGGTGTTGGAGTTTCCAAATCTGATTCCCACTCCATGTTAAATCCGCGACCTACATTAGATCCATCTGATTCAAAAGTTAAGTACGCAACACCGCTCTTTAAACGAATGATTGCAGAATCGTACTGCTTTGAGTTAGAGCTGGTGATTGAAGCTACCAATGTATTAGGATTTTCTTCACCACCATCGTAAATGCGTAAGATATCTTTATTGTTACCGAAGTTCAAGTCATTAAATGACAAACGAATCTCAGTTGCTCCACAAGGTAGAATCTTGAAATAGTCGATAGACGTTTTACGTCCGTTACCGTAGTTTCCAGTTGGTCCACCGTGATCGAACAAACGACCTATACGAGTAGAGGCGATCTTTTGAGGACCCATGTAGTTATCAAGGGTTGGTAAACACTCGATGTATTTCTTTTTACATGTTTTATTTGAGAAACCTACTGCATTTTCAGAGGTCAAACATACTTCATACCATCCTGATTCGTAAAAATCAAATACGGGATTTTGATCTGTTGACGTAAAGTCTCCCACTCCCGTTGGAGAAATCAATTCCCATGACCATGAACGAGGTCCGTTGGTACTCAAATCAAACAATTGTGTTTGGTATCCTAATTCTACTTCGTTACTAGCTGCAATAAAATCTGAAACTGGCACTGCGGTAGGCTTAATAATTGTTACTGTTTTAGAGGTACTGTCTGCGATTCCGCAATAGTCAACCTTCATGAATATATTATAGGTGCCGGCCGCATCCCACTTCGCTTCTCCCACTGTTGTATTGTCACTTCTAACAGCGTCCGCTTTATCAAATTTCCAATTGTAGGTAGCTGCCCCATTAGGATTTTTAGCAGGGAACTTATGGAATGTTTCTTGCCAGGTATTTGAAGTAGGAACTACAAAGTCTGCAACAGGTGCAGGTCCTAACTTGTAGTTTACCGCAAAATCAATGACATTACCATAGGTGTTAACATTACCACATCCATTGTTGGTTGAAGGTGCAGTTCCTAGGAAACTACCTCCGCGCACACGTAAAAAGGAAGATCCTGCTTTGGTGTAGCAAGGAACTTTTACTTTAAACGATTGCATGGTAGTACCCACAGAAGATGTTTGCGGGTTAATCACGCACTCATCACGTTCGAATGAATTGTTCAAACTCACATCCATCCACACACCTACACGGGTATCATAACCCGCGATAGTTGTCCATGAAGTACCCGTAATCTCAATGGTTACCTCATCTCCGGCTACCAAATCGAACGCATTACCTGAATTTTGAATACCGCGATAAGAAGTTGCATTGTTACAACCTAAACCACTGTAAGAAGCCAAAATAGTTCCGGCACTGTTTTTGATGGTTACATCGGTGACATCACCACCGTAACCATAGCGACCTCCACAGCCATAGGCATTAGAACCCGTACATGGGGTTTGTGCTTCAACTCGGCTAGTTTGAATTAAACCCCAAACCAGTGCACCGAAAATCAGCACCCTTTTAAAAATTGTAGTTGTTGATTTCATAAGTATATGTTAATTTTTTAGTAATTTCTGATGCAATAAACAAAATTACTTGCAGAAATACACAAACGAGGCCAATATTTTTTAGTCCCGCAAAACAACTAAATCATTATAAACAAATAAGTTATGTCAAAATAAAAATATTTATTTACATAACAATGACACTAAAGAACGCTTTAGCACTTTATCAAGGTGTTTTCTCGACAAACGACTTATAGTTTTCGATTGCCTGGAATATACCCTTTGCTATTGTATTTTTTCCCTCGTCTGATGCCAGATATTTTCGATCCTCTGGATTCGTAATAAAACCCGTTTCAACTAAAATAGAGGGCATTGACGTTTTCCACAATACTAAAAAACCCGCTTGCTTCACACCACGGCTTCTAATTTGAGATATTTTCCCGGTTTCCGTCTCTACATAAGAGGATAAACGCAAACTTTGATTCATATAGGCATTTTGAACCAATGAAAATATAATATGACTTTCTGGCGAATTGGGATCGAATCCGCCATAACGATCGTTTTCCTTATAATCGGATTCATAAGCAATAACCGCATTCTCGCGTTTGGCCACGTCTAAATTTCCTTCGTTAACATGCAATCCCATAAAATACGTTTCGCTGCCATGCGCTTTGGGATTGTTATTTGCATTACAATGAATACTGATAAACAAATCTGCTTCGTTGCGATTAGCAAAATTGGGTCTTTCCCATAACTTCACCGACTTATCGGTTTTACGGGTGTACATCACTTTAACCTCCGGCATTTTTTCCTCAATCAATTTACCAAGTCGCAAGGCTAAATCTAACGTAATGTCTTTCTCTAAAAACTCTCTACTTCCTTTAATCCCAGGTGCCCCTGTGTCTTCTCCCCCATGTCCTGCATCGAGTACAATCGTTTGTATCTTATCTATTTTCCTCTGGGGAAATTTCGCCGAAGGCATAAAACACATTAATATTGTACCCACAAACACGGTAAGTGCAAAATTTCCTAATGAGTTTTGCGTTAAACCCAAAAGAAAAGATGAATATTTTTTGCGTTTTTCGTACATATTCCTGTGTTTCCTTAATACTATCAAAATCCTTGCCGAAATTCGCACATTAATTCTATAAATGCCAAAAAGAGTCCCTTTATATATCATCATAGCGCTGTGGATTCTTCTGACACTTCCCTTGAGTGGGCAAAACATCAGCGATAGCACTCGGATTACAGGGGATACGTCTATAATTATAGACAAACAAGATAGCACTTTAAAGAAAAAGTCAAATTTTAATGAAATCGTAGAATTTGAAGCGCAAGATTCTATGGTGCTGCTTTTCCAAGACAAATACGTATACCTATATAATAAGGCCAAAATAAATTCCCCCAAAACCAATCTCGAATCCTATCAAATAGGGATTGCATTGGAGAGCAAAGAACTATTCGCCAAAGGGTTTCTGGATTCACTCAATGTCTACCGCGATAAACCCCTGCTTAAAGACGACGGTGAAAGCTATACGGCAGACAGCATGCACTATAACAGCAAAACGGGAAAAGGCCGCGTGTATGGCTTGCGATTGGCACAAGATGAGGCTCACATTCATTTAGGAAAAGTTTTAAAGGAAGCGAATGGTAATTTTACTGGGGTTCAAGGCAAAATTACCACCTGCGATGCCGACCATCCGCACTTTTTCCTCAATACATCAAAGGTGAAAGTCATGCCAAATAATAAAGCCCTTTTTGGAGCCGCCAATTTGGTTTTCTTAGGAATTCCAACTCCTATCGCTTTGCCTTTCGGATTGGCTCCCCTTAAAAAAGGACAGCGAGACGGAATTTTATTTCCCAGTTTGGGCTTTAATGCTTTCAACAAAAGCTTTTATTTACAAAACTTCGGCTATTACATTGGCTTAGGCGATCATTCTGATATACAAATCAATACAGATGCCTATTTGAACGGCGATCTTCGCTTGGGCATACAAACTCAGTATGTAAAGCGCTATGTTTTCCGGGGGAATTTGGCCTTACAGTACAGCCGATTCTCTAATGGTGTTGAACCAACATCTCCCCTATTTAGCCGTTCCAATGATTTTTCTGTGAGGTCGCAATTCAACCTCGACCCCAAATACCTTCCCGGCGTTAGATTCGGTGGAAATATCAATGTTGTAACCGCCGGATTCAATCAACGCAATAGCCGTGATTTGAATTCTTTGAGCAATAATCAATTTACGAGTAGCATTAATTACGGACAATCTTTTTGGCAGAATAAAGTCAATTTAGCCATGTCCGCAAGACATACACAGAACACCCAAACACGCGATTTTCGTTTAGAACTTCCGTCTGTAAATGTCGGCATTTCCAGTTTAACACCTTTTGCATCCAAATCTGGAAGCAATCAAAAATGGTATCAGCAACTGCGACTCAGCTATAGCGGCAACATGGCCAATACCATTCAAACAAAGGATAGCATCTTGTTTTCTGCTCGATACCGAGAGGCGCTTGCTGATTTTCGTAGTGGCCTTACCCACTCTGTTCCCATAAGCACCAACATAAAAATGTTCAGTGGCATTTTGAATATTTCACCAAGTTTGAACTATCGTGAAAATTGGCATTTTAATGGCCGATTTCAAAGTGTGGATCCCTTAACAAACAAAATAGTGACTCGGGATACCAACGGATTCTTCCGACAGTATGCGTATTCCTTTTCTGCAAGTGCTAAAACTAATATTTACGGCACCTTGACTAATTTAAAATGGGGTAAAATCCAAGCCATTCGACATACCATTACCCCCACATTTGCACTATCTTATGCCCCCAATATTGATGCATTAGCAAAAGGTTGGACGCGCACATACAGCGATACCTCCGGACGTATTGTCAATTATAATTTTTTTAGCAATAGCGCTGTAGGAAGTATCAATCAAGCCCAATCAGGCAACATTAGTTACGGTCTGAATAACAACTTACAAGGCAAAAAAACGCTTTCGGTAGATAGTACAGGAAAAAGCAAAACTGAGAAATTCAATATTATCGACCAATTGAATCTTTCAGGTAGTTATAACGTTTTTGCCGATAGCTTGAAATTCTCAGATGTAAGATTAACCTTCAACACTGTTTTATTTAAAATTATTCGAATCAACGCCAATTCCAATTACAGTCCCTACGTACGCACTGAAACGGGTAAAATAATCAATCAGTTCAGTGTATTAGAGAAGGGTCCCTTGTTGCGCATGCGAAGCGCTGGCATTAACGTAAATACCACATTCAATTCAAAATCCTTCAAAAAAGAATCGAATAAAGCGTTGAAGCCCACTAAAGAAATTGCAGAAGAAGAACCCGAACTCAGAGATATCCAAAGTCAGATTGGCTCCTACTACGACTTTAATGTTCCATGGAGCATCAATTTAGCATATATGGCTAATTACAATGCTGAAAATCCCATTGCTAGCAATCGAATTTCCACCAATAGAATCCGAATATCAGGAGATCTTTCTATTACAGAAAATTGGAAAATCGCTTATGAAACGGGTTACGATTTTAAAAGTAATATGTTGGATGGATCGCGTTTCTCTGTAGCTCGAAATTTACATTGCTGGCAATTAGAATTTAGTTGGATTCCAACTGGATTTGGTCGACAGTGGCTATTCACACTTAGACCTGTAAGTCGTTTATTACAAGATTTAAAACTAAACCGCAGGGTATATTCTAATCCGGCATTGATGTAAGTACTTTTGATCGCATGGATTTATTTTATAAGAACCAAGATATGAAGACTATCAACTCCAAAATTAAAAGTGGGAATCACCCAATATACTTTTTTCTATTTTTATACCTCTCTATGGT
>ERZ891134.1040-NODE-1040-length-20465-cov-5.989270_pt1 | contig 20465 bp, 15 predicted proteins | sample MGYA00520888_ERZ891134 | MGnify/ENA primary metagenome ERZ891134 (study PRJEB32303, sample SAMEA104408692) | aquatic metagenome | biome: Brackish water; feature: Coastal; material: water | place: Baltic Sea | collected 2014-10-23 | depth 10 m ... | reverse complement strand
GATTTCAGCGGCTTTGATCAATTGCAGAAATTTATGCTGCAAAACGTCAACCTCAAATGCAATAGTATCGCCAACGGTATCATGCTGGCGCGGGCAGGTGATACGTTTCATATCGCTGATTGCGTGATTACCAAACCCCGCTATCGCGGTCTCACCTCAACCGGCTGGGGCTGCCAAGGCATGTTGATTGACCGCTGCCATTTTATCACCGCAGAATCCTTGCTTGCCGCACAAGATCGGGTGAGCATCGCGTTGAATGCCAATGCAAATGATATCAAACTGCGCGATAACCGCGCGTCCCGATTTCGTCATTTCGCCATTTTAAGCGGTTCAAATAATATCATCAGCGGCAATCATTTTTATCAGGGCGACGAAAGATCAAACGGCATTCGGCTGGCTGGAATTGCCCTGACGCAAACCAACACGACCAGCACCATCACGGGCAATTATGTCGATAATTGTTTTATTGAATGGACCAATGAACATGACGCCAAGCCTGATTATACAACCGGGTTTGGCTTTTCGGCGCTCACTATAAGCGATAATATTTTCTTATGCAGCAATGTCGCGCCATCCTTTTCCTTTCTGGTTCTTAAACCCTATGGCCAGCGCCACGGCCTGTCGGACCTGAGCGTGAGTGGCAATAACTTCCGTGCCATCAATGGCTCTATTGACCGGATCGAGGCGGTCGATACCAGCCTATCTGATCTTGACCGGGAGCGGTTTTTTCAAATTCAATTTCAGGGCAATAATTTCAACAATATTACCACCCAAAGCGCCAACCCCTTGCGCTTAACGCATCATCAGAACAGCGCCGCCACTCTTTGGACCATCGACACGGAGCAGCGCCTGCCGTTTCAAGCCCAGTGCCGGGATGCAGATACGCTGATCGCAAAAAGTCCTCTCCTGACAGCGTCGGGAGCGCGCCGACATGCTTTGCCTTATATCGAGCTGCAATACGGATCCGATAAAGATCAGGCCGCCATCGTTTGGCCCGAAGCGGTGAAAGGCAAAGTGGGGCTTCAACTGCGCTGTGATCGTTAACCCTGCAGCTCTGGCCATCCCGCCCGCGAACGCGTATAGCGCCCTTACGAAAACAAGATGGTAAAGGGGCATAGGATGGTTGATCAAGACGCGCTAAAACAACTGATCCGCGCCGATAGCGCCGCGCGTGGCACCACCATCTCAAAACTGGGCTATTTTTGCGCGCCATTCCAACCCCGTACGGGGCCTTTCCGCAGCAAAGTCATCAAAATATACCAAAGCCTATCCGACCATGGCGCGCTGGATCAGCTTGCAAAAAACCATACCGATTATGTCGCCATTCTGCATAAAACCGGGGTTGGCCTGCCAGAGACAGAATTTTTATTGTTAGAGATGGATGGGCGCCGCTTTCCAGTGATTGTTCAAGAAGCGCTTGACAGCAACGCATTGATGCGGCCGCTGATGATCAATGCCTCACATGCACAAGCGTTGCAGATGCTGAACGCGGCCGGCCAAGTGATCGCCAGGTTTTGGAATAATTTAAGCCCGGAAGATGGGCGCGTCGGGTTTCACCCCTCAATCCGAAATTTTGCAATCGTTCAGGGCAAAGCGGTTTTTTTTGATACGTTCCCCCCCCTTATTCACTACACGCGCGATGACATGGGCAAGCTGCTCTTACAATTTTCTGAAAACCGCCTGATGCGCTTGATGGGGCCAATGTTGCAACGCAAAGTCACCGGCATCCAAGATGAATGGTATTCGCCGGCCGAAACATTAATCGGGCTGGTGGGAAGCGCCTGCCGCTTACGCCCTGCCGAAGCCGCGGCATTTTTGGATTGGGGCCGCGCGTTTGCCGCGGATGAAATGGCCCAATGGGCGAATGAAATTCATGATGGTCTCACCAAGCCTCCCCGCCTGCCCGGCTATTGGACAGGGTTTCGCAAGCTGTTAGGGCTGCAGGGCGAGCCGAATATTTGATCTACATCGCAGCTGGGGCGCGATGGGAGATTTTGGCCTTAAGCCTTTTTAGTTTGCGATAAGATCACCCCAAATGCCAGAATAGCAGCGCCAATCACCTGCGTGATTTGCAAACTCTGGCCAAAAGCCACCATCACGATCATCACGTAAAACGGCGCAGCGTTCAGATGGAAAGAAGCAATTGCGATCCCAATTTCGCCAACACCTTTCACCCAAAGCAATTGCGAAATTCCCACTCCTAAAAGCGCGTAAATACACATTGGAATGAGATGCTCAGCGCTTGACGGGGGAATATGCGCCCCTGCCCATCCAAATATCCGCCCAAACCCCCATAAGAGCAGCGTAAAACCCCACATGCCAAACGTGGTGACGACAGTGCGCGCAAGCGGCGAGGTGTCGGGCAGGTTTACAACACTCGCCCTCGATCCCCAGGCAAAAAACGACACGGAAACCAACCCGACCATCAGGCCCCAACCCAAATTAAAACCAGTAAGCCCCGCCCCAGTGGCAACAAACCCACCCGTCAAAACCAACACCAACCCAATAGAAAACGGAAGGGTAAGCTGCCGTTTATCTAAGATTATCTCAATAAAAACGGCAGAAATTGGCATCGCCGCAGCCGCCAAAGCGGCGGTGATCGGATCGCTTATTGCTTGCGCATAAATCAATAAAGTTGAACCAATTCCAAAGCCTGTAAAGCCAATCCAGAAGCCTCTTACCCATGGTAAATCGCGCAGCCCCTGCACGCCTGACAGCGCAATAAACAATAATAGGATTAGGCCAAATGCCAGCATGTTGCGGATCGAAATCAACCCCAAAACACCCCAATCCTGCAACAGCAGATCGGCGGCGGGAAAGGCCAAAGAAAACAGAAAAATAGAGCCTACACAAATCCCGTTTCCGCGCAAAAGTTTAGCGCGCGGTACGGGAGTTGAAACGGAAGCCTCTATGCGCATAAATCAGATCACTCAAAAATGGGTGGATATACAAATCTGTATAAAAATTATGCTCGATTATGCGCTCGCATTACCGACATTAAAGTCGTTTTCCATCGCATAAAGCGATACATATTGACACAGCGCCCGCGCTTTTTAACGCGCAAAAGACTGCGCGTTATTCCATACGTTTTTCGCGTTGAACATGGCGCATTAACGCATCTGCTTGTTGCGATGAGAGGCCGAATTCTTTGCGCAAAGCCTCTAAGGATCGGCTTTCTACAGCGTCCACCACGCCATCTTGCAGCGCTTCACGGATTTGATCTTCGAAAATCATCTTCCGACGGGCGATTTGATTGCTAAACGCGTTGGCTAAAATACCCGTTAAAAGCGCCACAACGGATACGCCCATCAAAGCGGTAATGATCGAAATCACTTTTCCAATCCATGTCACGGGGCTGACATCGCCATAGCCCACGGTGGTCAGCGTGATCAGTGACCAATACATTGAATCCGGAATAGAGCCGAACTTGTCGGGCTGGGCTTTGGTTTCGGCGAAATAAATCAAAGAAGAGGTCAGAACGAAGGCAATCACCAAAAGATAAAGAGCGGCAATAAACGATTTACGCTCTTCATAAATGGCGCTGAACAAATCTTCGATTGCCGTATTGTAATTTGACAATTTAAAAATGCGCAGCAAACGCAAAGTTCGCAAAACGCGTAAATCCAGCCCCGGAAACAAAGCCTGCAAATAAAATGGAATGATTGAAACCATATCGATCAATCCGCTAAAGCTGAAAATATAACCCAGCCGGTAACTGCCAAATAGCTTTGAGCCGGGATCAGAGCGTGCTGCGCAAGCCCAAACGCGCAGTAAATATTCCACCGAAAAAATCGCCACGCTAAACACTTCGAAAAAGTAAAATTGAGACGCATAGGTGACTGAAAAATCACTGACCGATTCCAGCGTTACGGCCATTATGTTCAAAATCACCAAAGCTGCGATCAAATAGTCGGTAATTTTACTGTATAAATCGCCCAAACGCCCCGGTTCTAAGACCTCCAGCGCCCGCTGTTGAATACGGTTATAGGTCATTGAATTTGCTCACGATACAGCATCATTTTTTCCTAGGCGGTTTCTTTAAATTTCGCCCTTGATACCCTTGATCTGCCTGCTGGCGCAAGATTTTTGCCCCAGAAAGCACAGATCCGATCACGCCCAGATATGTTTTAGGGCTCTAGACCCGTTCAGTGCACCGCAATAACACCCTACCTAACCACGGCTTGCCAGCTGATATTCGCTCAGGAAGATAACCGGCTTCACGGCGGCCTACAGCAGCGAAAACTGGTTCAAATTTTTAGACAGGAACCCCGTAACTTTTCAGCAAAAAGCTTGACCTATAGCGGCGCTGCATCATCTCAACCATATGGGAATAAAGGAATATAATATGAATACGAAAAGTTCACAGGCAGCCGATCAAAACGCCATTTATGAGGCGGCGATACGCTCAATTGAGGCATCACAAAATCGGCGTTTGGCCAACGGCTATGCCGTGGTTGGCGGGGCAATTGCCTATGGGCAGGGTGCATTGGGGCAAGGCACTTTTGGAAAAATCTCGCGCCTGGCCAAGGTATTTTGCATCTGCTTTGCGTTCGTGCTCCCGAATATCTTATTCATAAAATATGTCTTATAGGCAGATATCGCATTTAAAAAACGGGCCTTTGGGCCCGTTTTCTTTTAGCTATAATCTTTATAATTGATCTCTTTATGATCCTCTCCAACACGATCTCTGCGCACCAATAACCGATTCAAAGCGTTCAGATAGGCCCTGGCACTGGCAACCACAGTATCGGTATCGGCGGATTCTCCGGTGGAAATATTACCATCTTCTTCCATCCGCACGCTGACAGTGGCTTGTGCATCGGTGCCTTCGGTCACCGCGTGTACCTGATATAATTGGAGCCGCGCAGTATGCGCGTATAGCGCTTTGACGGCATTGAAGGTTGCATCAACCGGTCCATCCCCGGTGGCGGTGGTCGAAACCTCTTGACCCTCAATTGACAACGTCATCACCGCTTCTTGTGGGCCATCCGTTCCGCAGGTAACGCGCAAAGATTTCAATACTAAGCGGTCATTTTCGGCATCTTCCCCCGCGCGCATCAACGCGATGAGATCATCATCATAAATTTCTTTTTTCCGATCAGCGAGTTCCTTGAAGCGTACAAACACGTCTTTCAACTGGTTATCGCCCAGCTTATATCCCAGCTCTTCTAATTTTGAGCGCAATGCCGCGCGCCCTGAATGCTTGCCCATCACCAAGTTTGTCGCCGCAAGCCCAACATCTTCGGGGCGCATAATTTCGAACGTTTCGGCATTTTTCAGCATTCCATCCTGATGGATGCCGCTTTCATGGGCAAAAGCATTCTTGCCCACAATGGCTTTGTTGAACTGTACGGGAAACCCAGAAACCGTGGCCACGCGGCGCGAAATATTCATCAATTTCGTACTGTCGATATTGGTAAAATAGGGCATGATATCGCGGCGCACTTTTAACGCCATCACCACTTCTTCCAGCGCCGTATTACCGGCCCGCTCACCCAAACCGTTGATCGTACATTCGATTTGGCGCGCGCCACCCGCCACCGCGGCCAAGGCGTTGGCTGTCGCCATACCCAGATCATTATGGCAATGGGTCGCAAATACCACCTGCTCTGCGCCGGGCACGCGCGCCAATAGCATTTGAATCAACTCGGCAGATTCCACGGGCGCCGTATACCCAACCGTATCGGGAATGTTGATCGTTGTGGCGCCAGCCTTAATGGCAATTTCCACCACGCGGCAAAGATAATCCGGCTCGGTGCGGGTTGCGTCCATGGGCGACCATTGGATATTATCGCACAGGTTGCGCGCATGCGTCACCGTTTCATGGATCCGATCCGCCATTTGGTCCATATCCAATTGCGGGATCGCCCGATGCAACGGAGAAGTTCCTATAAACGTGTGGATCCGCGGCTTTTCTGCATTTTTTACCGCATCCCAGCAGCGATCAATATCGCCAATATTGGCGCGGGCCAGCCCGCAGATCACCGAATGGGTGCTGCGGCGTGCAATTTCGCTGACCGCGCGAAAATCACCTTCAGATGCGATTGGAAATCCCGCTTCGATGATATCAACACCCATCTGATCAAGCAGTTCAGCGATTTCTAGCTTTTCATCATGGGTCATTGTTGCGCCGGGGCTTTGTTCGCCATCGCGCAGGGTCGTATCGAAAATAACAACGCGGTCTTTTGGGGGAATATCTGTCATATCTGAGTCTCTTTATTGTCTACTAAGCTCGGGGTGCGATATGAATTGCCTCCTCTGAGCGGACGCACCAAATACCGGCACGCTCAGAGGCAGCTTAGTAGATTTAGACCAAGCAGCCCTTTTAACCGCGCATTGCGTAAATTGATATTTTGGCCCAAAACGTTCATGACCCAAATATACAAACTAAATCTTAAATGAAAAGGAACAAAATCAAACCGCGGGTTTTCAGATGCAATCAATAAACTTTATCTCAGTTTACGCATTGAAAGGGCAAGCCACGCAGAGCAAAAAAATATCCCTACAAACGCCCACATTTCCCGTCAGACCTGCTTTCAAACTGTCCGGCAAACCGATAGCCTTGCTCTGCCGCGCACGCGCTCAAGGCTTGCGCTAAAACAGGCGCGTCATGTCGTATCCCAGCGCCGTTTAAAAGCGCCCCAAACCTACAAAGCAGTTTCCAACACGAGAACCAGTTTTTGGCGTTTGAACGCTTTTGGCGCGCGTTTTGGACCCTAGATCAAGATATCATCAGCATAAACGCAGCAATTTTCAGCCGGAAGCAGCAGCTCAACATGCTCTGCGGGCACTTCGATATCGCGCTCAACCTTGACCTTAATCACAAACTCGTCAAAGGCCGCGGTAACCAATTTATGATTGCCCAAATCTTCCACCCGCTGCACCTGCGCGGTGATCGTATTGGGCCCCTTTGCCTGAGCGATCTGGATATATTCGGATCGAATACCCAATTTCAAATCCGCAGAGCCAGTTTTTGAAAGGTCCGTTTGGGTTGCAATCGTTGCGCCGCCAAAGGCAACTGATGTACTGCCATCGGCTTTACAAGCAAAAAAGTTCATCGCCGGCGCGCCGATAAAATAACCCACAAAGGTTGTTTTGGGGCGCTCAAACAACTCAGCAGGCGATCCCACTTGCACGATGCTGCCGGCATCCATCACGATGATGTTTTCGGCAAATGTCATGGCTTCATTTTGATCATGCGTCACATAAATCAACGTCGAGCGGTAATTCTGATTGATCTCTTTAAGCTGCCGGCGCAGGCGGAATTTCAGATCCGGATCAATCACCGTGAGCGGTTCATCCATCAACACGGCCGCAACATCATCGCGCACCAGTCCACGCCCCAATGAGATCAGCTGCTTTTGATCCGCGGTCAATCGGCTGGCCGATTTTTTCAGCAAACCCTGCAGGCTTAACGCCTCGGCCACTTCCTGAACTTTGGCGTCAATCGCGGGGCGCTCATAATTCCGGCAGACCAAAGGGAAGGCCAAGTTTTGTTCAACCGTCATCGTGCCGTAAATCACCGGAAACTGAAACACTTGCGCAATATTACGCTCAGACGTGGATAGTGTGGTCACATCCACACCATCAAAAAGCAGTTTTCCCTCTGAGGGTTGCACGATACCCGACATGATGTTCAGCATGGTGGTTTTACCACAGCCTGAGGGCCCTAAAATTGCATAACGGCCGCCATCAACCCAAGTCATATTAAATGGGTTCAACGCATAGGTCTTATCTACCGCCTGAGGGTTGTAAGAATGCGCAATATTTTGCAGTTCAATTTTAGCCATTACTTCAGTCCGCCATAGGGTGAGGATTTTAATCTTCCATCCGTTGCAAATGCATAAAGATGGGCGGTATCAAATTGCGCTGTCACGGTCTCGCCAATATTGAAATTTTGAACCGAATCCAACAGACCCACCACCTGCACATGCTCATGCTTGAGATGTAGGAAGGTTTCCGAGCCACTGATCTCAGACAGCTCAACAGTGAAGGGAAATCCACCCTCTGCCAAGCTGATCGCCGCGGCCCTCAAACCGAAGGTATAGGGGCCCTGCGGCAGCGCCTGGCAATGCTGAGGCAAGTCGAATTGAATTTCCGAGCTTAAGATAATCTTGCCATCGGCCACGGTGCCTTCAAACAGGTTCATCGCCGGATCATTGGTGATTTGCGACACTTTGGTCGAGTTGGGGTTCTCAAACACTTCTTTGGCGCTGTCCTGCTGCAGGATGCGCCCTTCATCCATGACCAATATCTGCCCGCCAAGTTGCATCGCCTCAACCGGATCTGTCGAAGAATAAATCAAAATAGAATTTTCGGAGGCTTTCGCGCTAAAGATGTTCCGGAACTCTTCGCGCAATTGTTCGCGCAATTTATAGTCCAAATTCACCAAGGGCTCATCCAGCAACACAATATTGGCCTCTTTCACCAAAGAGCGCGCCAGCGCCACCCGCTGTTGTTGGCCGCCCGACAAAGCTTGGATTTTGCGGTTTTCGAACCCGTCTAACCCCACTTGCGACAGCGCTTTCATCACCCGGTTGTTGATTTCACCGGGTTGCATGCCGCGCTGCTTCAAAGGGAAGGCCACGTTCTCATACACGCTCAGATGTGGGTAATTGATGAATTGCTGATACACCATTGCCACTTCGCGCTTCCACACTGGAATGCGGCCGAAGTCCCGGCCATCCAGAGTTAAACTGCCGCTTTCAGGCGCGATCAATCCCGCAATGGTTTTGAGCAAGGTGGTTTTACCGGCCAAAGTCCGGCCGATGATCGTGTAGATTTCACCCTTAGACATTTCAAAACAAACGTCATTCAAATGATGTTCCGTATCCGGCTTTAGACACAGGTTTGAGGCAATGAGTGACATTTATTTCAATGCTCCTGACAGGTTACCTTTTGACAAAAACCGCTCAACGATAAAGGCCACCACGATCAATGGGGCAACGCTGACCAAAGCGGCCGCCGACAAGCTCCACCATGGGGTGATCGATGAATTCAGCGCCACGATCGCAACGGGTAGAAGCTGCACTTCTGTGAATGTCAAAATGAAGGAAAAGAAGAAATCAGTCCAACCGAAGATCATGCAAAACATGCCCGCGACGATGATCCCGGGGATCGAGTTTGGAAGCACCACTTTGTAAAACGCCTGGTAGGGATTGCATCCATCAATCAGCGCGGTTTCATCGATTTCGCGCGGCACTTTGTTGAAAAAATCAACCATGATCCACACCGCGATCGGCATCAGCAGCACGATATAAACCAAAATGAGGCCCAGCAACGTATCGAGCAACGAGAATTTGCCCAACATAATAAAGAACGGGATCGCCAAAACAACAGGGGGCATAATACGCTGCGAGATAAAGAAGAAGGTTATATCGCCGTTGCGAATAGGGCCCGCTTTAAAGGTAAACCGTGATAAAGCATAGGCCGCCAAAGTGCCCAAAATAATGCTGATCAAGCTGCCCGCGCAGGTCACAAACACGCTGTTAAAGAAAGGCTCAACAATATCCACGCCGCCCTGTGCCGGTGATTTCCAAAGCGCCCGCCAACCTTCCAATGTGGGCTCAAAATCCACCCAAGGAATGTAGGTGGCCCCATTGGTGACCGATTGGAAATCTTTAAATGAGGTCGAAATGGCCCATAGGAACGGCGCAATCACAAAGACGGACCACAGGGTAACAGCAAGATATTTAAGAGTGGTGTAAAAGAAACCCATGATTAATTACCCCGTACCATCAGTTTCACCAAAATCTTTGCAATGATCGTAAAACTGATGATCATGATGATCAGATAGGTCAAAGACAGCGCTGCAGAATAGCCAAATTGGAATTCGCGCAAGCCTTTGATAAAAATATAAAAACTAGATGTCTCGGTAGCCGTGCCTGGCCCGCCCGAGGTTAATACATAGACCGTATCCATAATTTTCGAGGCTTCAATCAGCCGGATAATAATCGCTCCGATCGAAATTGGCGCCATCAATGGAAAGGTCACGTAAACAAAGGTTCGGATGGGCCCTGCGCCATCGATTGAGGCGGCCAAAAACGGCTCTTTCGGCAGCGATAAAAGACCCGCCAATAACAGCAGGAACATAAACGGCGTCCATTGCCAAACCTCAACCAAAACCACTGTGAATTTGGCAAGCAGCTCGCTACTGAGCCAAAGTGGCGTCATCCCGAACAGATTAAAGAAATCATTCAACGGGCCAAGAGATTCATGGAAAAATGTACGCCAAATAACGGTCATAACAACCGGTGTCGTCATCATAGGAATCAGAAAAAGTACTCGGAAAAATCTCTGAAATACAATGTCTTTCCAAACCATGAGCGCCAATGCAAACCCGATCACATATTGCAGAAATACGGTGGTGAGTGACAGCAAGCTCAAACGGCCAAACGCTTCCCAAAACCGTAGGTCATCTGTAAACAGTCGGATATAATTCTCTATGCCAATAAAATCCAAACCAGGGTAGAAGCTGTCCCAACTTGAAAGACTTAAGCGGACCGTAAACCCAATTGGAAATATCAAAATGCCCAGAAGGACCAAAAGCCCGGGAAGCAAAAACATATATTTATGTCTGAAATTCATTGATTATCGCCCTGTTTTATAAGAAGCGCCCCAGAAAAGGGACGCTCCAATACTCTTAAGTTGGTATCAAGCTTACTCTGCGTCTTCCAGAGCAACACCAATAGCATAGGCTTCGCGAATTGTATCAGCGCCAATACGCTTTACAATTTTTGTCCACTCAGCGGCCACTTCATCTAACGCTTCTTGTGGCGATAACTGACCAGCCAAAGCCTTAGACGTTCCTGTTGCAACTGCACTGGTAAACTGTGCCACACCAGGAGTTCGGAGTGGAAAAACTCTATTTGTGCTTTTCTCTTCCATATCTAGGAGTGTGTCCGAATACTCATTAGCAATTTCAGCGTCCCAGCCTTGGTTTTTAACATATAAGTCTGGGTCAAAATCAGATTTTCTGAACGGGTTCACACCGAAACGACCAATCGCAATGTCGGCCTGATGGTTTGCATCATTTGAGAAAAAGCAAAGATAATCAAAAGCTACATCATGATTTTTACTTTTCTTTGCTACTGCAGAAGTCCAACCCCAAACGATGTAAGGAGCTTGATTGTACTCGTTGTCCCATTCTCCAGTTACCCGATTCCAAACTTTTTCAGCGCCAGGGAGCGGAGCAGCTCCAACTTTATTTTTGATTAGACTATCATCTTCCATAGCCGCCACAAATGCGTCATCCCATGAGTAACTAAATAGCGTTTGACCACCACCAAAAGACATTGTCTCATCACCTAAAGTGAAGTTAATGCCACCTGGTGGCACATATTTCGTCGCTTCAACCCAATCTGTAAGTGCCTCCACAAAGCCTGGTCCATTGATTAACGGTTCCATGGTTTCGAGGTCAAAGAAGAAACCACCTGGGGTTCTTGGGTTTTTAGCATAAGCGACTGATCTACTAAAAAAAGCTGCGAACATTAAGTTGTCTTTAGCCATGACCTCAGCAGAACCATACTCTAATTCACCATCATTATCCCAATCCCAGCCGTTGAAAAATGTCGCTATTTCTCCATATTCTTTCCAAGTCTGAGGAACCCGCAATTCTTTTCCAGTTTCGGCTTTGTACTTTGCCTGCATTTCCGGATTATCTATTACGTCTTTGCGATATTTAAGATAATGTCGGTCCCCATCAATTGGAAATTGATACATAGTGCCATCCCATGAATTCACGTCTATATGGCTTTGTGTTACGTCTTGCATCTGCTTCATATTTACATACTTTGCTGGCACTGGTTCTAAATACTGTTTCCAGTCACTAATCCATTGGGAAAACCCAAAAACAATATCGTAAGGTGCTTGACCAGTTTGAAATGGAACCATCGCCTTGGAGTATAAATCTCCAGCTGGTGTATGGATTACATTAACTTCGGCCCCGGTAAGCTTAGCGAACTGTTCGGCATGTAAAGCAGTGGGCTCGCCCATCACCGGAACAGCGTGTGTATTAATTGTTAATTTTCGACCGGAGTAATCTTTTTTTGACATACTTGCATAAGAGCACTCTCCAGGAATATCACCAGAGTTTTTAATATGCGGAAACATATCGCTCCATTTATCTGCTTGCGCCGTACCAGCCAGTAGGACTGCGCCCATGGCCAAAAGGCTTATGTTTGTTCTTTTCTTCATTTTATTTCCTCCCAGTAGGTTTCGTATTTAATTAAGGTACAAGGACGCCCCGCCCTTTTACCTTGCCGTTATTCAAATCTTGCAAAGCCAGATTTGCATCTTCCAAGCTGTATTCCTGCGTTGCCAAATGAACCTGACCCTTATCTGCCAAAGACATCAATTCGGTCAGCTCAGCCCATGTTCCGACCAAATTACCAATGATGTTCTTCTCAGTCGTGATCATCTCAAACGCGCTAACATTGATATCTTCGCCATATCCGACAACGTAATAGCTGCCCATCGCCCGCGTCATCGCAAGGCCTTTGGCGGTTGTGCCGCGCTCGGCCACAAAGTCCAAAACTGCTTCGGCGCCCAACCCTTTGGTCAGCTCCAACACTTTCTCAACTTCATTGCCATCCGCCTTGACGAGCGCATCCGCTCCGCAGCTTTCCGCAAGCTTCAACGCCATATCCGAGGGGTCAACTACGATAATATCTGCCGCGCACATGGCCCGTAAAACTTGAATGCCGATATGGCCCAAGCCACCAGATCCGATCACAACGCATTTCTCACCCGGCAACAGGTGACGCGATGCTTTCTTCGCTGCGCGATAGGCTGTAAGGCCCGCATCTGCGTAAGCAGCCACTTCCTTTGGAATCAAAGTCTGCGGCAGTTTCACGATGTTGCGCACAGATGTTTTCAGCGCCTCTGCGAATCCTCCATCGCAGTCAACGCCCGGGAAAGATCCGTTCTCTCCGTGCATGTCATGACCACGGCGGCACGCCAGACAAGTGCCACCGGTGATTTTAGGGTGCACGATGACGGGGTCGCCTTTTTTAAGCCCCTCGACTTCACTGCCCACATCTTCGATCCAGCCCGCATTCTCATGACCCATAATCAATGGCAGTAATTTACGGTCAGCATCGGTTGCCTCGCGCCAAACGCCCTCAATAATGTGAAGATCTGTTCTGCAGACCCCTGCGCCGCCGATGCGCACGATGACATCACTGGCTTTTTCGATTTTCGGATCGGGAACATTTTCCAGATCCACCCAAGACGATGCTGTTAGATCATCGTCGTATTGCTTCAGCACCTGCGCTTTCATAATATGCCTTTCATTCTCAGAACTCCTGCTGAATATTGCTTGGTTTTTCAGCTAAACAATCCTTATAATTGTTCAAATATGTGCAGACCCGCCTAATTTGTGTTCAGTTTGTGAACAAATGGCCAATTTGAGGCATCCGTTATTTGGCGCTATTATAAATGAAGAAGGGAGGTGGATATGAGCCAATTGGGCAATCGTTTCAAAGATGAGACCTTGACGCAAACCGCGCTTGGAACAGAGATTAAGATCTCTCAAGCCTCGCTTGCGGCCAGTTGGCGGCGCAGTTCTTCTTTTGGATTAGACCCAAATGGAAAGCCCGTTGATGCAGTGAAATCAGAAACAGAGTTTTTAGAAATCACGCAAAAGAACGAATATATAAAACAATTTGTCGCGCCGGAATTGGAGCTTTTATACAATCAAATCGCGGGGACCAATTTCATGGTTGCCTATGCCGATAGCAGCGGAGTGGTTTTAGATGCGCTGCTGGATGAAGAGTTCAAAACCAGCGATGCGGGCCGCGCGGTCATCCCTGGTTCAATTTGGACAGAAAATTACCGCGGCACGAATGCCTTAGGGCTGTGCCTGCATACGGGCACCTCGCAAATCGTTGCCGGCCGCGACCATTTTTTTCGAAAATTAGGCGACCTTTCTTGCTTTGCAGCGCCGATATATGGCCAAAACAATGAAATTGTGGGCATGATAGACGCAACATCGGATGCTTCATCGCGCCAACAACATACGCTGGCTTTGGTGAAGCTGGCCTGTAAGAATGTGGAAAACAGATTGTTTATTGATGAGTTCCGCAACTCATCGATCATCAGCTTTCACGCGCGCCATGAATATCTTTCCACCACCAGCGCCGCTTTGCTGGCCGTGGATGAACATGGCTTTATCGACGGTGCAAATATAAATGCAAAAATTATGCTCAATGGGCTTAACCTGTCGCATAAGCGCCATTTTGGTGATATTTTCGCGATCCCTTATTCGAGCATCGCCAATCGGTTAAATTCGAATGAAATCATCCGCATCCACGATGCGATGGGATCGGCCGTTTTTATGGCGATGAAAGAGCCCACCACAAAACGAATTATTGAAATTAATCCAAAAGGCGCGTCGCTCTTAACGGCATCCTCAGCCGCGCTGTTAGATCAAGGCGGTCGGACACTTACGCCAGATGATAAACCGCAAACGCGTTGTTATATCTCCGAAGATTCGGGCTTAAAGCGCCATTTAATGCGGGCAGAGCGGGCATTAACACATGATTTGCCCATCTTTATCGAAGGGCCCAGGGGCTCTGGGAAAAAGGCCACCGCGCAAGAATTACATGAAACATATCTGCCCAAGCGACCTTTTGTCGAAATAAAATGTAATTTATTAACCGCAGAAAACCACGAAGAGCTGTTGTTTGGCCCCGAAGGCAAGCTGGCTTACTTTCAGCCAAACGGGTCAACTTTGGCGCAAAATAAGCTGCGCAAAGCCCAAGGCGGCAGCCTGTTTATCAGTGGTATTGAAAATTTGCCGCTGCCCGTACAAAAAACGTTTGTTCAAATCTTTGAGGCGCGCCAAGACTGTGAATTGGGCGATTATGAACATAAAATTGCGGCGGTATTTGCGTCGAGCAGGTTATCCCTGCATGACTTGCGCATAGAGCATGATATGGACCCCGAGTTTCTAGATAGTATTTTCGGCGCGCAGATATTGTTGCCCAGTCTAGCGCAAAGAATGGATTTTAGAAAGCTGGCGGCAGAGCTTTTAAAAGAGATCTCGCCCGAGCATATATTGTCAAAACCGGCTCTTGACCTTTTGGAAACCCGGGAATGGCCTGGCCATATACGCCAGCTGAAAAAAATGCTGCAAGTGCTGGTTGCCAATTCCGCCACGACGATCATCCGCCCCGAGGCCATCGAAGGGGACCAAAATATGTCGGGTGGTGAAATTATCCCTTGCGCCCCTTGCGCGCAATCGCCCATGCGCAAAGAAAGCTGCGTTTTAATCCAGAAAACCTGGATGGATTCAGGCGGTAATATCAGTCTTGTGGCGCGCAGATTGGGTGTATCGCGCACAACGATTTATAAACATATCAAAGGACTTTAGGCGATTTAGCGGTTTTAAGGAACAAGCTCCCATTAGAAACCAGCAAAGCGCCAATCACAACAGCGCCTCCGGCAAGCGCCCAAAAGCCCGGATTTTCCGAAATCACCGCCCAGACCAGCAGCGGCGCCAATACAGATTCGAGTAAGATCAAGAGCGAGACTTCTGGAGCACTGAGATAGCGGGGGCCAAGCGTCAGGAAGCAAGTGCCCAAAGCGATAAAAACACCGTGCAAAATATAAAGCATAATATTCGTCTCGATCTCAAGCCCCGAGCCAAGCGTGGGAAACAGCACGAGCGCAGACCCCAAATAAGCGATTGGAATCGCTGGAATCATTGAAACATGTTTCAATCGGCGCAGCATTGTAAGCGCCCCGGCATAGGCAGCAGATACATAGACCGCCCAAAGATCCCCCGTCCAATTTGCCAATTCGTTTTCACCCGAGCCATAAGCGATGATCGCCAACCCAACCCCCACGAAAACTATCGTCAGACCAGTGCGCCTTGAAATATGTTCGCCCAAGAACATGCTACTGAAAATCGCCGAAAACACCGGCATAGACGCAAAGATAAACACAACATTCGCAACGCTGGTTTGACTTACCGCCATTACAAAAGCCGGAGATGTCGAACCGATCAAAAAACAATAAGCCCAGCCGAGCTTTCCCATCAATAAGATATTGCGAAAGCTCGGTGCGCCCTTAAACACAAGCAAACCGGCCGAAATAACAAGACCAGAGATTAAGCTTCTCCAAAACGCCGTCACCAGTGGCTCGGCTGTGATCAATCGTACAAAAAGCGAATCCGGTACAACGCATAAAACGCCCAGAAACGTGTAGAGTAAACCTTTATGAGTGTCCGTCATGGCGAAACGCTGCTGCCTTTTCATATGCCGCGTTACTATCACTGCCTTTGCTTAATTAGACCAGTCTTTCTTAATGTCCCAAGAGTGAACTGCGCAGATACAATAGAAGATCTTCTCTAAGAATTGGTCAGGATTGCAAAAAACGCATCGCATAGCTTTGAAAACACCGGCATCCAAGCCTGCTTCATTTTTCAGCGGCCACGCCGCTCTATAAAAGCTCAGCCTTTAGGGAGCAGGCTTTTATGCGATATATGCGCTGAAAGCTTCTTGTTTCAGGCATCTGACGCGGTTGCCGGCCTCACCCATGACACCGCGCCTTAAAAGCCTAAGTTTTTTGCCACCAACAGCAGTTTATCATCCGTCCCTCCCTGAAACAGAACTTTGATAGGCCGCTAAGCTATCCATCAACTGCGCGCCCACTGGTACGTTCTGCCGTGCACAAAATTCATTCCAAACTGCAGAAAAAGGTAGATCCTTCAGCTCTTCTGTCAGGACCAACCTGCCCGTGAAATCCAAATTATGTTCAAGCGATTTCAGCCTTTTCTGGGGCAATAACAGCGCCCGAAGAAGCGCTTTTTGCATATTGCGTACACCCACAACCCAAGCCGCAGTACGGCTGATCGTGGCATCAAAGAAATCAAGGCCAATATGTGTGCGTTCCAAAAGATCCGTAAAAACCAACTCTTGTGCCATTTGCAAAATTTCGTCAGTCAGCAAAATCACATGGTCGCTGTCCCAGCGCATCGGCCGCGAGACATGCAGCAAAATCTCCGGAACCGATAATGCGACCGCGCTTAGCTTATCGGCAATATTTTCCGTAGGGTGAAAATGCCCCATATCCAAACACAGCGCGATTTTGCGGCGGATGGCATAACCCAGGTAAAATTCATGGCTGCCCACGGTCATGGCCTCAACGCCAATTCCAAACAGCTTTGACTCAACTGCATCAATCAGGTGGCTTTGGTCAAATTTTTCGCTGAGCATCATATCCAGCGCCTTTTCAAGCCGTTGCCGCGCCGCCATACGATCAACAGGAATATCCTTGGATCCATCGGGCACCCAAATATTATTGATCGCAGGTGAGCCTAAAGCCTGCCCCATTTGCGCGGCAATCTCGCGCGTGCGCCGCCCATGCTCGATCCAAAACTCTCGAATACCTGCGTCTGGATGCGAAAGCGTTAAATTATCATCTGCCTTGGGATGGGCAAAAAACGTTGGATTAAAATCAAGCTTGATGTCACTGTCTTTCGCCCAATCGACCCAAGGTACAAAATGCTTATATTCAATTTCATCGCGATCGGGCGTTTCCTCTGTATCCATGTAAAACGCATGTAAGTTCAAACGATGACGGCCTGGTATCTGCGAGATCGCAAAATCCAAATCCGCACGCAATTCCGCAGGATTACGCGCCCGCCCCGGAAAATTACCGGTCGCTTGAATGCCACCGCCCGAGACGGCGGTCAGCCCTTCGAAGCCGCGCACATCATCGCCTTGCCAAGAATGAATGGAAATCGCCACCTGAGCCAGCCGCGCGATAGCAGCTTCTGCATCAACGTTCCAATCAGCAAATATCGCACGGGCGCTCTCATATGTCGCAGTCATTCTATGCTCTCCTAACGTGTAAAGGCCTCTTTATTTCCCGCATCAACGTTCAAAATATTACCTGTTGATTTTTCTGACAGGTCAGACGCGAAAAAATAAGCCGCCTCAGCAATATCTTCAGGCAACACTGATTTCTTCAGCAAAGATCTGTTTCTGTACATTTCTTCAAGACCATCCTTATCCGTCTTATAGGTTAAGGCGCGCTGTTCGAGCCAGTCTCCCTCCCATATTTTTGATCCTTTCAACACGGCATCAGGGTTTATCACATTCACGCGGATACCAAGCTCTGCCCCCTCTAGGGCTAAACAACGGGCCAAATGAAGTTCTGCAGCCTTTGCAGTGCAATAAGCGCTTGCGTTCGGGCTGGCCGCCAATCCGTTTTTGGAGGCCACAAAAACCACCGCGCCGCCCAAGGATTGCGCGCGCATCGTGATAAAGGCTGCCCGACTGACAAGAAAATACCCGGTCGATAAAATATCAAAGTTTTTATTCCATAACGCAAGCGTTGTCTCTTCGATCGGAGCCGAAGACGCAATGCCCGCGTTTGAGACCACGATATCCAAGCCTCCGAATTCTAAAACCGCTGTTTGAAACGCTGCGGCTATCTCAGCCTCGCTGGTAACGTTCATAACCACGGCGCGCACCACATCCTGTCCATATTGGGCCGTCAATCGGTCCGCTGCAGCGTTCAGGCCATCGCCGTCAATATCGGCCAACATCACGCAAGCCCCTTCGGATAGATATTTTTGCGCTGTTGCAGACCCGATGCCACCGGCTGCCCCTGTTATCAACGCAATCCGCCCCGCCAAGCTTTTTGGCTTTGGCATGCGTTGCAATTTGGCTTCTTCCAAAGCCCAATATTCAATATCAAACGCCTCTTGTTCCAACAAACCGGTATATTCAGAAACAAAAGACGCCCCGCGCATGACGTTGATCGCATTCACATAAAACTCGCCGGATATGCGCGCAGTTGCTTTGTCTTTGGCAAAGGTGATCATACCCACTCCCGGCAGCAAATACACGATTGGATTGGGGTCACGCAGCGCTGGGGAATCGGCATGTTGACAGCGCGTATAATAGGCTCGGTAAGCGTTTCGATAATCATCAATCTGTTGTGGCAATCGCTTGATTACTGCCTGCACATCCTGCGCATCGGGGTTAAAATCAACCACCAAGGGGCGGATTTTGGTACGCAGAAAATGATCGGGGCAAGAGGTTCCAAGCGCCGCCAGCTCTTGCAGCTGATGCGCGTTTACATATTCAAGCACTTCTGGGCTGTCATTGAAATGGCCGACCATATGCTGGCTTTCGCAAATCAAGCCACGGATAGCTGGCATGATCTTGGCGGCCACCGCGCGCCGTTCCACAGGCGGCAAGCTCTCATGCACGGCGCCCCCAAAGGCAGGCTGGCTATCTGCCTTGCTTTCAAACCAATCCATGGCCTTTTGGATGATTTCCAACGTCAGACTATAGCAGGTTTTCGCATCATCATCCCAAGTGAACAAACCATGGCTTTCCAAAACGACACCCCGCGCGTTCGGATTTTCTAAACAAAAATTTTCAAGCCAGAGACCCAGCTCATATCCAGGCCTTTTCCATGGCAACCACCCGATATCATCCCCAAATATTTCTGAGGTTAACGCCTTAGAATTTTTGGAGGCCGCAATTGCGATGATCGCATCTGGATGCATATGATCCACATGTTTCTTGGGCACATAGGCATGTAAGGGCGTATCGATCGAGGCTGCGCGTGCGTTCAAGTTAAACGTGCAATGGGGCAAGAATGCTACCATTTCATCTTCGAATTCAACGCCGCGATACAACGATTTCAACGCCCGCAACTTATCCATGTAGAGCGTGGCAAACCCATCCAATTTGATCGATCCGACATCTCCGCCTGAGCCTTTAACCCAGAGCACCTCGACCGCGTCATGGGTCAACGGATCCTCTTCTTGTACTTTTGCGCTGGTATTACCGCCGCCATAATTGGTAATCCGCTTGTCAGACCCCAATAAATTCGAGCGATATAGCAGCTTTTCGGGCTCTGTCATGTCCAGCGCGACCTTGTCATCCCAAAGATGCTCAAGCTGCCGTTGCGCGTTGCTCATGGTCATAGGACCCTCCTTAACCGAAAATTAGCCCATATCCTGTGTAAAAAGCTGCATACCCTGCGGCAGATTGTCAATCCTAAACAATCAATAATACGCAGTTTTTGATTATTTGTGACTGAATATGAAATTTTATGATTGACAAAATGGGTCTGCATACGCCAGCATTTTAAGCGAGAGGTACAAGATGCATGAACGAGAACGCCATCGCGTGATATTGTCAGCGGTTCAAGACCGCCCTGTCGTCACTGTGATTGATATGTGCAGCCTGACCGGTGCCTCGGAAGCAACCATCCGCAGAGATATCGCAACATTACACATTGAAAAAAAGCTGCGCCGCATCCGGGGCGGGGCAGAAGCTTTGGCTCCGCCACAATCTGTCGGGCTGGCAGGGCGGCCTTTCGATGTCAACAAAACGTTCCAAGTCGCGCAAAAGCAAGCCATTGCCAGCGCTGCTGTAAATCTCTGCGCAGATGGCGAATCCATTATCATAAACGGTGGCACCACCACGTTCCAAATG
>ERZ891134.1038-NODE-1038-length-20467-cov-4.859543_pt1 | contig 20467 bp, 13 predicted proteins | sample MGYA00520888_ERZ891134 | MGnify/ENA primary metagenome ERZ891134 (study PRJEB32303, sample SAMEA104408692) | aquatic metagenome | biome: Brackish water; feature: Coastal; material: water | place: Baltic Sea | collected 2014-10-23 | depth 10 m ... | reverse complement strand
TTCATTTTGAATCTGAGGCTCCTTAAACTCCGTATGAAGTTTATTAATAGGAACATAATAATTGTATAAACCAACTGAAACTACCTCATAAAACTCAAAAGACAAATCCCTATCTAACAAATTACGCAAAATACTTCTAGGATTTTCTTTCTTAAAAGCACCAGCGTCATCAAACAAACCAATTCTTCCTTTACCGGCTTTTAGTCCACCCACCGGCAAAGCAAACTCATCAACAGCACCCACTGTTTTTTCTGTATCAATATCAGTAGTTATGTCAGTAACGTCAGCAACCAGCCTCGGAGACAACTCAATAAGATCAAAGAGTGTTGCATCATTCTTCATCGACTTTACAACAAGCCTAAGACCATCAAAAGAATCCCAATTCTTCTTAATGTCAGGAATGTTATCAATAAAATCAGTAACGTTATTCAAACCAACATTATCATAATCAAGGTTATGATACCAAGCATACTCCCAGGTGTCAACCTTCCTCCACTTGTATATTCTTTCAGGAACAAAAAGAGGATTATCAGGATCACCAAGAGGGTACTGACCCAGCCACATGTAAAGATCGTCTTGTATAGGAGCACCTTGCTCAAACGTTGGCCTGCCAAGACTGTCTAATACTGGACTTCCGTCATCATTTAAAATTGGTATGTCTGGCTCAAAACCGTTATCTTTAAGAAAATAATCTCCCGCAACACCTACCTCTGGAGCAAGCAAAAGGCTTTCATACTTACCAACGTAACGATAACTAGGTGGCCTTTGCACCTGATTTGGATTCTCCCCCTCATCCAAAGTCCAACGGATACCATACCTTAACTCAAGATAACCGTCAGGCTGGATAAAGTTCTTATCATTACCATTAGCATCCTTTCCAATGTAAGGTGGAAGAGTGCCGCTAGAATTATTACTAATTGACTGATCATCATAAATAGTAAGGTTCTCCCACTTATCATCAACTAGTTTTTGTATGTACCATTTTTCAGGAACAGAACCATTACTGTTATTAAAATAACTGTTCTGGTCAGTAGAAATATTAGTTTGAAACTTAATCACAATCTTGTTTGCATTAACAGTCTCCTTATAAACAACAAAAGGAGCAACATCGTGAATATAGTTAACGTCTTCACCATTAACCTTTGCACGCTTAGCAATACCCATAGTAGTTTGAGCAGGAAAAATATCTTCGTTAGGATCAGTAAAACCATCCTTAGATTCAATATAACGAAACGAAGTCCAATACTTAAACTTATTGTCCCTATGAGCAAGATAGTACCGTGGATTCTCAACAGAATTCAAACCATCAAACTTCTCAGAAGCAAAATACAAAGGATAGTTTGCCCCACTTCTCGGACGGTGCGGAGAAAAACAATCATCTAAACTATAGTAATACTTAAACCTCTTATCCTCCTCAGAGAAAAGCAACAAACGATTAGTGTCATCATCATACTCCCCCTCAATCTCAATGTCACAGTTAGTAGCATTAGTCCAAGAATTACTAGCATCATCCTCATCCCAAGTATCCTCAATAGTTTTATGAGGCCATGAATCCGCAGTAGAATTCAACCTCTCATCCATAGCCCAACGATTACGATAATTGCCAACCTGCTTAATATGTTCAGGATCATTAATATTCCACTCAGCCAAAACAAAAGCCTTAGACACAATAGTGCCATCTAACTTGTAAGCATTCTGAATCTCGTCACCCTGAAACATTACGCCTCCTCTAAAGTCAAAGAAACATTCCAGAAATCATAGTTACCGCGCTTCTCAATACTATACTGAAAATCAGAAAAGAAAACCTCTACATGCTGACTATAAGTACAATACTTATACTTACTGTAAGCATCCCACTGTGTCTCTCCAATGCCAGGACTAGAGTCATCAAGGTACTCATCATTATCAGGAGCAAAAACATTTCTCATGCTATTCCAAAAATCATAATGATCATAAGCAAGAAGCACCCAAAAAGAACCAGGGTTGTCTTTATACCATCTCAACAAATCCATACCGCCAGCACCACCATCAGTAGTGTACTGAACAGCATTAGGAACTTCACCAGTATCAGGAGTCTTCTTAGTATAAATCCTAGTATTATTAGAACTACCATCAGGGGCAACACCACCAGGCATCTGATCAGTACCAATAAACGGTTTATCAAAAGCCCGAGAGGGCAACATGTTCCAAGACGTAGAAATCTTTAATTTATCAGCAACATAAACAGAACGCATACGACCATTAATCATTCGCTTACGAGTCTCAATTCTAGTATAATCCATACTAATCGGTTCCCTATTATCATCAGAAGTAACAATCAAATCGGGACCATAATCATTAACAGCGTACCCCGGAATCCATTCAGCAGGATTTAAAGTGTCATCAATAATAGCACTAGTACCATGCTCCCTACCAATATCATCGTCCCCTTGACCACGAGGAACCAAAAAACCATCCACAACCTTGCCAGGGTGTTGAGAGAACAACAAAGCCTGCGGCCTAGCATACTTCTTACGATTCAACATATACTGTTTCTGTGCATCAGACATTACAATCACCCAACCCTATTATTTCTAATACTCATGTTATCATATTCCTTAATCTTACGCAAGGTGAGATGAGCAATCTCATCAGCACCAGCACCAGTAGCAGCATTCACAGTTACATTATACACGCTAGAGTTAACATCTTGAGAATCCCTAGTAATATTGCCAGCAGACAAACGACCAGGCGCAGCAGACTGACCATAACCAGGCTGATTAATACTATTCAACAAAGAACCAAACCTCTGAGCCTGACGACGAGTAACAACAAACTCGCCAGGAGTCAACATAGCAGGAACAGTATCCCCAGTACCACGACCAGACACCCAACCACCAGCAGCAAACTTCTTAGCAGGCTTCTTAAACCTCTGCAACTTCTTTTCTCCAAGCAACTTAATAGCCCTATCTTTTTGCTGATTGTTTAGTTTGCTCCACTTTCTACCGCCGTTTGGACCCCAGCCCCATCCTTTAAGTTTTTGTTTCTGGTTTGGACTAAGAGCGCCCCAAGCAGCCTGCCACTGCTGTTTCTTGTTTGGACCTGTACTCGCAGGATCAGACTGCTTACCAGAAGCAACATTATTTAAAAATTTATTATGTTTCTCAATCATATTATTAAGACTTTCATCAAAGTTAACTTCCATGCTAGACCAATCTGAATTACCAACAATTGAAGCAATATCGTCAAAAGTTTGCTGAACTGTTTCCTTCATATCTGCAACATACTGGTCAGTCTTCTTAATATTGTTTTGTGCTATAACCCACTGTGCTGTCTGATTGGCCACCGATTGAGCAGTCTGAGCATCAAGCAACGCCAACTCATTCTGTGCATTACGAAGTTCTTTGTTTGTCTCCTTAATGCTATCCTCAAGTGGCTTAGTGGCAGCCTCTCTAGCAGCATCAAAAGCGTCCTGACGTTGCGACTGTGCAACCTGCCTCTCAGATGCTTGAGCCTGTTGAGCAGCCGCAGCAGCACTAGCAATGTCACCCTGCGTCAAAGCAGATGCAACACTCAAACGCCCCTGCTCAATCTGAGCAATATACTGTTGGTTCTTAGCAACCTCTTGAAGTTTCTCTGCCTGCTCATCATACTTCTCATTAATGTCATCTAACTGGGCCTGCTCTATAGCCAACTCAGCCTGCTTAACACCCATGTTTGCATCATACTGTTCCCGAGTCATTCCTTTATCATCTACAAAATCGGAAGCAGCCTGAGCCTCTATTTGCTCAGCCTCAATTGATGCCATCTGACTCATTGCATCTAGCAACATACCCCAACGATCAGCAGCAGTAGCAGTAGCAATAGCAAGTTTTCTCTGCAACTCCTCTTGTTTTCTCAAAGCATCTATATAGCCCTGCGCCGCCTTTGCAGCACGCTCTTTAGAATAATCCTCCTCATCAGTAACAGCGTTTTTAGCCTTCTTTGCTTTTCTTTTTATTTTCTTAAACTTCTTTTTACTCATGTCGCCGTCTTTGTATTTATCTTTTGCCCTATTCTTTCTATTTTTAGCCTTGTCAGCAGCATCTTGTTTTTCTCCAAGAACCTTGTCTGCAAGCCCCTTACCAAAACTTTGAGCAACACTATAGTCTTCAACAGAAAGTCCCTCAATATTCATTCCATTACTAGCAGCCTTAAGCATCTTGCCTGTGTCTTTAACGTCTGTAACAATATCATCCATACTCTGCACTGCATCTTCCCTCTTAGAAGCCTCTTCAAGTTTCTTTTCAATCTTCTCCTCACGCTTCAACTGCTGTTCTTTACGCTTAATAATCTTTTCCCGAAGTTTAGCATCACCCTGAGCAACAGCCAACTCCTCTTGACTCAAACCAGCAATAATTTCATAACGATCAACAGCGCTCTTCCTCATAAACTTCAACGTCAACTTATCAGTCTGTTTTTGAATCTTAGCCTCAACCTCTAAATTCAAAGTCATTTCTTCCAAAGTCTTTTTATAAATTTCCTTTAGTTTCTTACCATTTTTGTCAGCCTTCTTAATAACATCAGCACTTATAGTTCCAGCAATAAGACTCTTCTGCAAACCCTTACCGCCCATATTCTTAAACTTGGCTGCCAACTTACCCTGACCATCACCAAACTTACCCAAAGAAAAAGATAGTTCCTTAATGCTGTCATTTAATTTATCAATAGCCTCTTTAACTGGATTATCCTTACTGCCGCCACTATCACTATCAGAACCACTATCACTACCGCCGTCGCCATCCTTACCCTTCTTACGAACCTGACCACCCTTATTATACTTACCAGCATTAACCTTATCCAACATATCAGTACCATACTTCTTCACAGAAGCAGCACGAACAACATACTCACCATTAGACAACCAAGAAAGAATATCATCAGAGGTACCAGTACCAGGGCCAGTAATAAAACCACCGTCCTTATTTCCACCACTAATAGTAACGAACTTATCCGTACCATCGACATTGATTGTCAAACCACCACCAACAGCAGTAAGACCAACAGGAACATTCCTCTGCTTTTTAATCTTATCATCAAGTTCACCACTAATAGCATCAATATCTCCCTGCGCCGCCTCAACACTTACCTCATAAGGGTCTTCCGTAAGGTCAGTATTTAAATCCTCAACAAGTTTATTGCCCTTAATATCAAACTGAACTTCAATCTCATTATCCTTAAACATCTGGTTAGCCTCATCTATAGCAGACTGCAACTCATTTTTAGCATTCTGAGTAACAGATTTGTTTGTTGAAACAGCCAAATCAGCCTGACGAGGATTGCTGACATTCTTTGAATCACGCTTAATCCTACGATCCTCACTCTTCACAGCCTTACGATAATCCTTCTCAGCCTGAGACAAATCCTCTGCCAACGTCTTGCCTTCATCTCCCAAATCCTCCAACTGCTTCTTAGCATCACCAGTATTAAGATTCAAACGAAGATTCTCAATAGCCTTCCAATCTCCATCCAACTGTTTAACGACACGCTGCAACTCCTTCATACTATCAATACTCTTGCCAATAGCAGGCCCCTTACCATCAGCAGCACGCTTATTCAACGTATTCATAGCACCTTGAATTTCCTTACCATCAAACCTAGCAAGCAAATTAGAACCAGCAGCCAAACCAGTCTTTTCCGCCTTACCATAGTCCTTGTCAAAATTAATCAAACCCTTACGGTCATCCGTCTCAAACCGACTACGCGCATCATCAAACTGCTGATTACGAATAAACCTATTAACAATATCCTTATTTTCACCCAGACTAATATCAGAGAGAGCAGCCTGCAAAGCCGGATTATTAACCTCATTCATAGAAACAGTACCAAAAGCCTGCATCTGACTACTAGACAAACCACCAAAAAACTTTTGAATCTCAGACATGCGACTTCGCTCTTCTTCTCGACCAAGGCCCTTATTCATAAAGCCATACTGTCCACCAAAGACCTCGTTCATAAACTCAGTACCAATAGTGCCCTGAGCAATACCAAGACGCATCTGCAACTCACCACGACGCGCTATATCCTCCTCTGCTTGCAACTCACTTCTCTCTGCTTGAGTTCCTGCCTCAGCAATCAAAGTACTGTACCTCTGCTCCTGATCAAAAGCATTTTGCGACAAAGCATCATAAACATATTGCTGGCTATTGCTGTACTCATCCAACATATCTAAACCAGACTGCGTAACCTCAGAACGTAAATTATCATAACGCTCTGCACGAATTCCTTCGTCAGCACCGTACTTTTCATCCAAAGCACCTTCCATGTCTTGAGCCGTATAGAAACGATCCTTGTCTTCCGTAGCAGCGCCAACCATTCCAGCAACATCGCCCTCACCACGCAAAGACGCAGAACTACCAAAGCCACGAATCCACTTAATAACCTCTGCCGTATCCTCAACATTACGTTTACCAGCAGCAGAAATAGCGCCACCCGTCAAAGTCTCTTTCTTAATGTTGGCATCAATAGCAACGGGGTCCAAACCCTCAGCGCCAACAACCTTAACTACACGGCCAGTAATATCAACAACTGCCTGATTAGATAGTTTTGCTTCATTAGCCAAAGCAACTGCACGAGCAACTGCTTGCTTTGGATCAATAACACCTTCTGCAACCATACCAGAAACCTGATTAACAATAGAGCCAACTGCGGCACCTTCGCCACCAAACTCCTTAGCAGCATTAATAACCTCCATATACTTTTGACCAGCAGCACCAGTAATAAAAGCGCTCTCTTCTTCAAGTTGCTTTGAACTAAAGGAACCACCTTGAGACTCAGCAGCATTCCTAGCAAACTCTTCTTGTCTCTTCTGCCTACGAGTCTTGATACCTGCTTCACCTGCCGCCAACTCCAAAGCCTCTGTATTGGAAGCAATGTTCTTACCAGCATCACGAGTAACGTTAACAACGTTTTGAGCAGCCTCACCCAACAGATACAAGCCACCAGCAGCCAAAGCAACAGGAGCAGCAAGAGCCATAAAACTACTAGTTAAACCAGTAACAGCAGTGCCCAGGCCAGCAAACCTAGCCAGACCAGTCATCTTCGCGCCTGCCATTAGTGCCTGCTTACCACCCTGGCTTGCAATAGAAGCCTTCATTGCTCCTCTACCCTTGTCAAGTAAGCCACCGCCCAAGAACTTGCCAGCGACATTTGGCATCATACCAGCAGCCATAATACCCATAGGTGCCCAAGTAGCCCACGAAGGCAACTCTTTACCAGAGGCACCAGCCGCCATAGAACCAACCATGCCGCCCATACCAATAGCCTGCAACCTGCCGCCCCAAGCACTCTGTTGTGCCCTATTTGCTTTAGCCTGTTCTCCCTTTTCAATCTGCTTACGATACCAATTGTTAGCAGCAGCGGAAATACGACCACGACCATTCTCATCCTTACCGCCGCCCTTGGGGTCTTTACCACTACCACTACCGCCAGCAATAGCGGTTAAGTTATTCTGCTGTGCAGCGGCCTCACGAGCAAATTTGCGATCAGCAAGTTTCTGCCTAACAGCATTAATTCCACCCCTGAACTTATCCCCCAGCCCCTTAAACTTTTGACTAACACCAAAGCCAAGCAAACCCAACCTTGAAGGCTGTTTAGTTTCCAACGGAACTGAACGATCTCCCACCTTCCTTTCCAAATCCTTAACAATTCTTTCATCCGAAAGCATCTTTGCTTCCAACTGTTTAGTTCTTTGACCTGTGTTCTTGGCCTCTTCATACTGCCTTCTCGATTCAGCAGCGACTCTCCTAGCCTCTTTAAGTTGACTAATAGGATCAGTCAAACCTGTTTTGCCGCTTGGTGTCCGTGAAGGAACCTTAGGAGCCTCCGGCTTTGATGCTCTTGGCTCCTCAGCAAACACAGCCCTAGCATCGGACTGACGATTGATTCTTTCTGCTACCGTTGGTGCTGGCGATGCACCAGGCGGCAACCAATTTGGACCTAACTTAGGAGCAGCCCTATTAGCCTTTTCTTGTGCCTTAGCATTTTGCGTACCAGACTTATTAGCCTTATCTTTCTTCTCAGCAGCCTTGGCTTCCTCTTTAGCAGCCTGACTAGTTGCCTTAGGATCGGGAGGAGGAGTGCCACCCCTAGCAGGAGCACCACCAGCAATAATCGAATAACTATCGCCGGAAAACCTCACGCCTGCCCTTTCCGCCAGCGGTGCCAAATCCTTTACGGCCTGCCCTTTCCCCTGTGCGCTTCTAGAACCTTCGCCCTTCTGCACATTACGAACGTCCTCCTTAACAACACCCTCACGAGACTTGCCTTGGCCCATATTCGATCCTGCACCTGCAAGAGGGGCTTTATTATTATCAATCCTATCTCCACGAATTTCACGAACAGGATCAAGCAACTTGTCCATAATCTTTTGCGTTTCTGGAGACATGTTGCCTTGAAGATATTTAAACAACTGTCCCTGATCTATGCTTCCAGACATACCCATCAACTGTTTTGCAGTTGCTTGAGTTCCAGAATAAACATCTCTCAAAATTGCTTGGCCTGCGGCAGTTCCAGCAAACTGAGTCACCTGATTTGCAGAATAGCCATGTGGCGGAGGTGCTTTGCCACCAAACTTCTCAGCAGCCATTTGAGCCTGCATAACTTGACGAGCAATACTGTCTGGCGTTGCCCTGTGCATCATATCTTTACCAATTGCGCGGGCGCTAAAGGACTTACCATCGCCCATAACCTTATTAATGTCAGCATTTTGAGACATGGTGAATCCACCCAAAGCACGCACATTTTTCAAATCAGAAAGAGTAATGGTTTTAGAACCTTTACCGGAGGTTGGTTTGTCAAGTTGACTCATGATCAGGGAACCTAGGCCCTTGCCATTAACCTGGGTTTTATTAAGTTCAGCCAATACCTTGTCGCTACTCATAGGGCTTGGGCCTTGCAATGCCATTCTCGCCTTCTCAATAGCAGCATTAGCGGCCTTAACTTCTTTGCTTTGATAACCAAGGTGTGCCATATCACGACCGGAACGATGCATGTTGTTCCAGTCCATAAGACTCTTTGGTGTTGGTGCTACAGGAGCAGTTTTACCAGCCGAAGAACTACCACTGGTAACAAGAGGAAGCGTACTAACGCCTGCTGGAACAACCGGCCTCACACCAGCCTGACCAGCCAAAGCCCTAATTCTTTCAATCTTACTGGCTATCTGCCTATTAGTGCCACCAGCAATAACACTAACACTGCTACCAGTACCAGTAGAAGGAGTGGTAGGAACAGCACCACCTCTACCACTACCGCCACCCAAAACACCACCTGAACTTGCCTTAGCAACCGTATTAGGAACGAGAGGAGCAACAGGAGCATCGCCAGCAGCAGCCGCCGCAGGACCAACACCACCAGCAGGAATAACCATCCACTTTTTTCCTCCACTAGTAGCAACAACCCTAGTGTTTTGTCCACCAGTAATAATTGACCCTGGACCCCGAGAACCCGTTCCCCCAGGAACTATAGGATAGCCACCACCATAAGGGCCACGAGGAGCACCAGGGCCACCAGCAGGACCACCAGCAGGACCACCAGCAGGTCCACCACCAGGGCCACCACCACGAGCAGGCATACCACGAGAAATGCCAGCCAACCTCAGCAAAGCATTTGACAAAGCGTGCGTTGCAGCCGCCTCTCTCTGCAAACTACTAGTAGCAAGATTTGACGCGGTAGACAAATCTCTCTGTGCAGCAGTAGCCGTCAAAGCATCCGTAGTCATATACTTAGTGCCACGAACCAGATCAATCATTCCCCTACCAAGTTGTCTCAAAGAACCAACCAAGTTTAAGAACACACCCAGCAACATCTTACTAACAGCAAACAAGCCAAGGAAAGCAGCACCCCAAAGAACAATGTTAGTTGCTATATCACTACCAGAAATTGCTTTAGTAATAGCAGTGACACCATCAAGAAGGATAGCAATAATGCCAGCAATCTTATCACCGATAGGAACCAAAGCAACCTTAAGGTCTTCAAAAGCGCCTTTCATCTTAGTAAGATTACTCTTAGCAATCTCTCCTAATTCTCCCTCTGATATACCGGCAAGTTTTGCATCAGACATTTTATCAAGTTTTTCAATCTGATCCAACTGGGTATCTCCACCCTTACGCAAAGTTTCCAAACTCTTAAACAAAGCAGTAGCACGAGCGTACTGATATTTACCAAAAGCCTGTGTCAAGAATCTCTGCCTATCGCCTTGACCAAGGTCTTTCATCATCACATCCATTTCTTTAAATGCGTCAATAAGGTTGCCGCTATTCAAAGCCTTCTCTACCTTGCCATAATTCATTCCCAAATCATCTATCATGTCAGCAGTTTGCTTAGTTGGTTTAACCATAGATGAAAGCATAGACTTCAAAGAGTTAGATGCATGTTCAGCCTTAACACCACCCTCGCGCAAACCGACCATCAAGAACGCAAGGTCTTCAACGTCACCACTGAAACCTTTAATAACTGACGCTGCACGAGGGAAAGCAATAGCCATATCCTCCATAGACAAAATCGTTTGGTTTTCAGCCGCGTTCAAAAAGTCTGTAGTCCTAGCCATATCTTTCGCTTTAATATCAAAAGCAGTCTGCACAGCAATAGTAGCCTCTAGCGCAGTATTATAATCCATCTGACCCAAAGTAGCCAAACGCAAAGTCTCTTTAGTAACAGCCAACATGTCTTCACCCTGATAACCAACAGCGGCAACACGAGCAGAAACATCAATAGTATCCTTAGCGGCAACACCATAGTCAGTCATAGTGCCTACAAGTTGATCCATCACAGACTTCAAAGCCGCACTCTTCTGGGCAGACGTAGTAGAGAAATCACCATACACACGCTTAAAGGCAATAGACGCTTCTTCAACCTCAGCAAAAGCAGAGACAGCACCACCAGCAGCCAAAGCAAAAGGAACACCAAAGCCAACAACCATCTGACGACCAGCCCACTGCATATTCTTACCAGCATTAACTGTGTTCTGCGCCATCAACTTGCTACGTTGTGACATAATTTGAGCCTGTTGTGCTGCCATAGTAGCAGCAGAACCAAACTGTTGCATTGACGCACTAGATGTAGAAATCTGATTTGGCGTTGCCTTCATTACTCGCTGTGTACCATCAACAGCCTGACCTAAAGCAGCATACCTAGTCTGCAAAGTACGAACACGATCAGCGGCCATAGCCTGAACAACACTAGAGCCTCTAGTCATTCTCTTTAAATCATCTTGAGAAGCAGTACCTTTATCGAGAGCCTTTTGTAAACGACCAGCCTCAGTGGTCATGTTCCTTACACCAGTTGTCCACCCCCGACTATTCAGGTCGGACATAACAGCCGGAACACCAGACAGTGCCCTTTGAGCAGCAGTACCAGCAGCGCCAGCACCAGCCATAGTTCCAGCCAAAGACTTTAATTGTGCTTGAAGTTGTGCTAGTTGAGCAGCAGCGCCTTTTGTATTCGCTACTGCATTAATATTAATTGTTGCGGATACTGCACTCATGACCAGCCACCACCCTGAACCTTAGAGTAGCCTAGTCCAGCACCAATACCAAAGCCAGCCTTCTTTGCATTCTCTCCTTGTAGTGAGACAATATCTTTAGAATCTTTAGCCAGACCCCGAGAAAACACACGAGCCTTCATATCTTCCCAAGGATCGCTTTCACCTGCACCTCTGCCGCCAGTTTCTTTATCTAGGTCAACACCCTTAAGGGCTGCAAAGAACTTTCTGTCATCATGGTTCTTATCACGCATGGAAGAAATGATAGCCGTCAATTCAGGCATAGACAAAGCCTCCTCTAATTCTGCAAAGTCCTTCCAGTTTCCCAACAAAAAGGCTTCTGCTTCTAGTGCGGCTAGGTCCAAATCTTTCCACCCTGGACCGTCACCGCCTACTGGTTTGGGTCATCATCATCTAACTTAATGCCAGACCCAACCTCAATAATCTTATATGCTGTGGGAAGATCAACCTCATCCTCTAGGGCTTCACGGTTGTCAGACAATTCTGGTGCGTACTGCCGCATAGCAATCTGAACGCAATCAATAATAACATCTAGGGACTTAGCACTATCGTCAGAAACACCCTGTAGATCATCAAAGCGAGTCATAAAATCCCGCAGGACTGAAATCTTGAGTGGACGCAGTTCCAACTCCTTACCGTTAAAAAGGGTAACCTTCTTCGTTTCGTAAACTTTTGTTGCCATCTTTTACTCCTTATAGTAATAGCACTTTTGCTTACTCCATTATAGCACATGGAAATCCCCCCTGCCACGTTAGCAGCAGAGGGGACAACCTCTATATTTAATTATATTTTTGATCAGACCGTGCCATCAGCACCGCTGGCATCACCAGCGCGCCAATCACGATCAACAATCTTACCATACGAACCAGTCGCATCATCAGGCAGCAAACGGAAGGTAACCTCAAACTTGGTTTCCTCATCGCGCTTAATTGATAGCGTCACGTTGTCAATTGACAGCGCACGATACGCAATATAAATACGCTCTTCGGTTTCTCCACATTCACCAATACCAGGGCCAACAGCAACCAAGCCGCGCTCAACTGGGCACTCACCCAACTGACCTGACGACAGGTCCAGTGAACCAGTAGCATCGTCCCAAGTATCCTTTAGGTTGTCTGGACGACCACCACGGGGGTGCGGGTCCATCTCACCATCAGACGCTACGCCGTCCTCGTCCTCGTCAGCATACTTCCACAAGTCCTGATCGTAACCAGCAATAGCAACCAAAAGGTTCTCTAGAGTGGCCTCAGCAAGCGTGGTCTTGAGCATAACCTTCATGCCCTGCTTAAACAGTTTAACCGAGTCAAGCACCTGATCAACCTCAATCTCACCAAAATCCGGCTCGAAAGTCAATTCAAGACCATCAGAGGTGTAACCTAGGTTGCGGTACGGGTTATCACGAACTACTCCACCTGCGATGAAGTTTGTACCTGAACCATCAGTGTCGCAATCGCCATAACCGTAGTAGTCGTTATCCTCAGTAACCTGCGGGCAGGAAAGGGTTTCTTTGTAAGATTTACCCGGTTCCGGCTGCGGCAGTTTCTTAAGCGAAATCAACTGTGCCTCTTCCTCCGACTGCACACCTTTACGAGCCTCTTCCTCTTCTTTACCAAGGTAAGGAATAGTCCCAAGGGTGTTTACGAACAGAGCCGCTGCACCAACGATAACGTTCTTAGATTCTCCACGAACATAAGCCATATATTTTCAACTCCTTTACAATTTATTTTGTTTGGCGTTGTTTCCTCAATACTATTATAGCATCATTTTGTTAACAAGACGAGGGAGGAGCACTACGGAATTGGTCTGATTCTACCGCCATATTAGCCAAACCGTCGTATCTGTAGTCTGCTTCAACTATTAATGACGTAGTGTAATACTGTCTGACTTGCAAATCCATTCTTTTATCGGACGCTTCATCAATAACAAAACCTCTCAGTGTATGGAAAAAGACACTGCTTGGTCCCTCTTGTTTACCAATATATTCATTCAAATCTTTGGCAGCATCATCTCCACGATCAACAATATGTTGAATTGCTGTACCCCATGTTAAAGTATCTGTTGCTTGTCCTCTAATAAAATAAAGAAACTGTGCTCTGTGAACATATGGAAAACTTCTTCCGTTTACTTTATATAGGTGATCATATACTACATATGGTTTTTCTCCCCAGGATGCATCTCCACCCCGCGAATCTGCCAAAGGAAAGAAAGGAACAATACCATCATACTGATCTTCCAAAGTCTCATCAATTTGATTCATAGCCCACCACACATACTGATTAACTTTCAATACCGGCAACGGAAAGAACTCATTTAGTTTAGGCATTAAAACTTGATACCCCCTACAGATGCATTAGCAATATAATCTTTACCTGCTGCATAACCAGCACTATAGCCGCCACCATTAACACCAGCAGCAAAACGAGCAACAAACTCCTCAGCAGTAGACAAATCTTTCAGCAACGGAGCCAAAAAAGACTGAGTTAAATAACGACTAAAGAATATGTCAGTATAGTTTTCAAACTGCCCAACGGTTCCTCCACCGCCAGGACGAGTAACAGTAATAGGGCCAGGATGAAAGATACCATCAAAAGCAAGTTTGTCTGCATCAACAGGTTCGATTGTAACGGCCTGACCACTCTCCATGACTTCTGCCTTGTTATAGAATGGCCTATTGGCTGTGGGAGCGATAGAGGACGATTGAGTAAGGCTCCCAGAGAACGACACAGTGTTGCCACCAACGGCATAACTAAAATCAAACAGCCTTCCACCAGGGCTACCAAGTTGACCCCACTCATAAATATGATGCAGAGCCATCTTATTGCCAGCAGCCATAGCATCCAAGAACAAACCAATCATCTCAACAACAGTGACACCAATCTTATTTAACAAAAGAATAATCCCAGCAGGAGCACCATCACCAAAACCAGTAGTATATTTAGCAGCATTACCCATCTTTAAAGAAGCATCAGCAGTATTAATATTAAAAGCAATCATCAATCTAACAACTCCTGATGCATACTACGAGCCACAACAGTCTTATAGTAATCTACACCAAAAGGACTATTATGAGGCAGCACACCAGAAACTTCATACAAAGTAGAAAGACCTTTCCTCGTACCGCCAGACTCAAAATAAATAACATTACCCCGAGTATCACTAATGTCTGCAATAAGAATATCAGTCATAGAGTGCAACTCACCAACACTATCAACACGAACATCATCAGGCGTATGCAACGAAAGCATATCCTCAACAATCATAATCTGATCAGGAACGATCTGCTGATCCTTATAGTTAGTAGTCTGATTAACCTCACAACGAATCCAATGATCAGGAACCCACTCTTTCTTGACATGACCAAAATCGTCCTGCTGTTGCGTAGCATAATAAACCTGAGCACGAGTAGGATAAAACGTATTCAAACCAGGCCAGTTAGGGAAAAGCCCTCCACCGCCAGGACCAGGGTCACAGACCTCATCACTAACACCACCACAGCGATCAATAGGAAAACTGGGCTGTTGAATTGGATTCCTAGTCTTAGGCTTAATAGGCATAATTACAGCGCCCTCATATTATTGTATAGTTGATCACCATAGTAACGTTGTAATACTTGGTCAACATAGACATTACCCGTACCGTCGAATTTACCAGAGTTGAAAAACACCTTAAAATCTTTAGTGTCATAACGATCAATATACTTAGACCAATAATTCGGAACACCACAAATAATATCATTAATCAAAATTTTCATACAATCCTGAATATCGTTAGGAACCATAGGCCAACCACACTCAAGAGTAGCAGTATAGTTATAACCATTAGGAAACTCCCCACGATGAGTAGCAACAATCGCATCATACTCATACGAACCATAACGATTAGGACTACCAACACGAGGCAAACGTCTATCCAAACGATTATGATACTCATTCTTAGGAACAAAAGGAATAATACAATTCCTATCGGAATTCAAAGTCACAGGCTTAGGATTATTAGCAGCACCCTTCTGATACACAACAACATTGTTCTCAACCAACTCTAAAATCTTATTAACCCTATCACCAACAGTCAAACGATCAGTACCCAAACCCTGCAAATCAACAACCTGCAACTTATAGTAAAACCCACCAGTAACATTGTCAATCATAGTGCGAGCCATACGCTCAACATTAATATAGGTTTCCAACTCTTCCTCAGGTGCATAACCAACAATATCAATATACGGACGATAGACCCTCAAACTATCTGTATAGACAACATCTTGCTCAGCATCCTCCATAAGATTACCTAGATAAGAATCCCTCAACCCCTCAAAATCCCACTGTCCCTCACTATTATCATAAATATACAAAGCATACTCACGATCATAACGAGAAAACGGAGCAGGCAACTCCAAAGAAATAGCACCATCGCTATCAGCAACTAAAAGAAAAACATTGTCCTTCTCCAAAACAAGCCTATCATCCTTAGCAAAATAATCAGGCTGCAAAATCTCAGACTTATCAGAAAAAATAGCAACAGCAATACTAGCACCAACCTCAAACCCATCCAACTCAAGAGTCACAGGTGTAGGCGGCTTACGCAGAATCTCCATCCAAATCAACCTCCTTATAACTATCAAAATCTTTCCACTTCAAAGAATTATACTGCCCTTTATTAATAGAGGTGTCGTCTTCCTTGAACCAAGCCCTAACAAACTTATACTGATTCTCTAATGCAATAGGAGGCGGTGAGGGCGGTGGTTTAGGAGGCAGAGCAGTGAAAACACTAGGCTTCCAGTTTCTATTGTTACTGCGGCCACGAATTGCCGCTCCTTTACTCTGACCCCAACCACTCATTTACTTTTCTACGCCATAAAACTTGGCTACCTCTTTAGGTGATGCTTCACGCACAAACGGGTAACGCAACAACTTTACAGCGACCTCCCTTGGTACAAAATTGTATCCAGACTTAAACTTGCCATAGCGAGTCTTAGCACTATTGCCAAACCACAAAGCAATCTTATCACTAGGAATCCTAGGAGCCTGCTTCTTTCGCTTAACAGTATTCTCATAGCCTGCGCCAGCAGACACCATAGCGTTCTCTGCTCCTGCAACCATGTTCGGATGAGGACTGTCAGACTTGCCCTGCTTAGGATCATATACAATCACATCTTCATCTGCCTCATCAACCTCAACAGGTTTACGAACAAGAATACCAGCATCATCTAGTCCCTGATCCCGCTCCAAAGCATCAACAATATCAGCCTTCTTCAAGCCTTCAACATTAATACCCTTTTCAGCAGCAATCAGTTTTAGTTCTGCAACAGTTTTACTTGATAATTTATTAGACATTTTTTCCTCCAAATGCGTCTATATTCATTATACCACAGAAAAGGAAAACCCCCCACAAAATGTGGGGGGCTAACCTTACAAACAGAAAGAATTAACTTCCTTCGTACACGCCCTCAGTCAAACGGTCAACCGTCTGCTGCGAGATGTACGGCTCTGGAATCTGCGGGTAGTAGATTCCGTCACCAGTCGGTTCGCCTGGATCAACGTTGCTGTAAGCAACAGCGTCCAGTTCTTCCCAAGCAATTCCGAAACGAATGAACACAGTGTACTCAATCGTGTCCTTCTTTGCCTGGTACTCCCGATTGACAGTGATGTTGCGCTGGAAGCCCCATACACGGTTGGCAGGGAACGTCAGTTCAACATGGTTGTCAGGGAAGTAAGGAACCTCAAGCACGGGAATCCCTAGTACGCGAGTCTGACGAGCCGGTCCAATCGTCTGGTCATTACCATCAAGGTAGGTGTTACGATAATCGTAAGTCCAAACGTTGTTGTCATACGAGCCATTGGCACCAGTACCATTGTTTTGCACAATGTTGTTAAAGGTGTCAGTGGAAGCGTAGAACTTCAAACCGGAACGTACCGCACGGTACTTCCGAGGTAGAGCATTAATGATCTGCTGTAGAATCTCAGGAGTCCAAGCAAGCGATCCGTCCGCACCGGCTGTTGGGCCTTCAACGAAATGGGCAGCATGGTCATCAAGGTTCGCACTGTTGCGCGCACCATTGTTTACCTGAGTCACGAAACCGTCAAGGATGCTCAAGAAAGCAGCATCGTCGCCAGTTGCGTCCTTATCACCATTGATCGCTAGGTCTTCAATATCATTACCGAAAGCGTTGGTCATTAGACGAACCAAGTGGTCCTCTAGTCCCTGTCCTTCGATATTGTCTTCAAGGGCTTCCGTAGAAACCTCCCAGTCAAGACGAATCTTGGTGGTAACCAGTTCAATCTTAGTGAACTTAGCAGCAGCATTTTCATAAATAGCAAGAGCCTGCTTCGCACCACGAATGACGCGCTCTCCAACATTGACCTTATCAATCTCTGCTGTGTTTGCGCGCATGTTGATACGACGACCATCCTTGGCAAGCACGGTAGCATCCCAGACGTAATCAATAAAACGATTAGCCTGTTCTGGTCCGAGTTGCCCCCCTGGGTTTCCCGTAGGGTTAACGGCGTTTGGACCGGAAGTGCTTCCTTCCGCAAAAGGGGCCACAGGTACAGGCACATCGTTCTGTGCAAACGGCCCAAGTGCCGGATATGCGGGGTCAGTTACTCCACCCCAGCCACCGGAAACGGTAGCGCCACCTGAATCAGCAACCACGCCGGAATCACTCTCCGCCTTGGTTTCACCAGTCGGCACGCTCTTTTCAATCTTCTCATTAGCATTTTCTTCAATCGACATATAATTCACCTCCTTGTTAGTATAAAATTTTATAGGTCGGCTGATGTGAGGAAACGACCGCCCCAAGGGGATTCAGATTTCTGAACCTCCTCAATCTGAGCAACCTCGCCTAGGTTGCCAGACTTCTGAAAAGCAGTGGCATTCTCAGCCGCATCTACGCGCTTTTCAAGACTTTCTGTGTTACCCTTAACCGAGGTAACTTCCGTTGCTACACCAGATACGGACTTTGCAATTCCGTCAATCTTGTCGTTTAGTGAAGCAACAGTATCGGCCAGTGTTGAGAGGCTTGAAGCCAACTGATCATTCAGGGCCTCAATTTTATCGGCAGCACTCTTAGCAACTGCTTCAACCTTATCCTCTTCAACTGCAACAGAATCATCCGTCTCAGTCTCAAGAGTCACTGATTTTTCGTCTTCCACAGCCTCAGTCTTCTCGACCTCTTCTGCTTCAACAGTCTTTTCCACAACCTCAGTAGCCTCTTCAACAGGGGCCTCCTCAGTCGTAGTCTCTTCTACATTTGTTTCTTCTGCCATAGTATTCGCCTCCTTTGCTGTAAAATGAGCCTTCTTAAACTTTTCAAGAGAGGCTTTAATCTTTGTGCGTTTGTCTAGATCGTTTGATTCAACAAACCCAACGTTGCTCATTGACGCAGAACAAACTGCACAATCAGCCTCCTCAGTAGATTTAACGACAACTAGATTGTCCTCTGGACACCAGAAAACATTCTCAATGTCGCCCTTGACTAGGGGCGTGTCAACTACAACCCCACCGTCAGTTTTCTCAATTGACACCACATTAGCCAACTGATTTGCTGGGGAATCAACTAAGGAAAGTTCAAGAAGATCGTAAGAATGTACGATACGGATTGACTTGTCTAGGTCTTCATCATAAGCATCCTCTGTATCTGTAATATTCCCACCGATAGAAAATCCTGTAAGCGTACCGTCCAAAACTTTTTGCCAAGTGTCCTCGGCTCCCTTTGAAACATAGGCGCTCACAAACACACCCTCATATGTATTTTCAGTTTTAGGATCGTAGTATGGCGCTTCTTTAAAAGTAACCACCTTTCCCACAGCCTTGTGAGGGTCATGCTGTTCTCTAATGTTACCTCTAAAATCTTCAAACGCCTTGATTGATGCCTCTTTAGTGACAATATCGTCTTGTCTATCCAAGTTATCAAGAGTCGCAAAACCGTGAACGGTACGCTCATCTTTGTCTACCTTCGTCATAGGCATGGACAAGTCAATGCGACCGTCCTTTAGAGCAACTTTAGTCTCGTACAAAACACTACTCCTAAACATTAGTTTTAGCCGCGAGGGACTTACTCTAGTATATCATACTTTTTAGCATGGTTTACTGAGAGTTAGATTCTCCTTGTGGCTTCCTTCCATTAACTGTAATTGGAGAGTCTGCTTGATTATTTTCTCTCTCTACCGCCCTAGAATCAGAACCACTTGCTTCATTGTTAGCATCAGCGGCTTGACGAGCATTGAGTTCAATAACCTCATCTCCTCCATCAATAGCAGGATACCCCAATTGCTCACGAACCTCGTTAGGTGTAAGCACTTGAGAGCGCAAATACTTCTCAGCGACTTGTGCAGCAGCCTGCTCATCAGTTAATGTAAGTTCTTTAAATCGTAGTTCAACTACGTCTGTTACCTCAGAGACGATCTTGTTAACCTGTTTCTCAATTAGTCGTTGCCCTGGCCTAGCAACCTGTTCTTTAAACGTTCTATCGGAAGCAAGAGTTCCAGCCAAAGAACCATCTCCTTGCCCAATCTTTGACATTGGAACTTGATGTGCAGCCAATATATCTTGACTGTTATCTGCATGATACTTAGTAAAACTACCTTCCTGTACCCCAGCCTCAATAGGCTCCATCTTAAACTCAACCTTAGACTGCTCATTATCAGGTGGCAACGGAATCAACAAAGTACGATGACTATTGCCCTTTAGATTGTTTTGCATAAACTCAAATAGGCGACGCTCTGAATCAGACGATAGTTTAGCGCCCTTAACATACACCACATACCGTGGCACAGCCTTGTTCTCAAAGTAATCAATGTTATACTGCTGTGCTAGTTGATCACCAACAGCCGCTTGGCCAGCAGCCACAATATCAGGCACACCATAAAAAGTATTAGTAGGAGAATATTCTTTGAAATGAATAATCTGATTAGGATTGGGGTCAGAGGTTACTGGGTTGTATCCAATATT
>ERZ891134.1035-NODE-1035-length-20487-cov-5.769724_pt1 | contig 20487 bp, 11 predicted proteins | sample MGYA00520888_ERZ891134 | MGnify/ENA primary metagenome ERZ891134 (study PRJEB32303, sample SAMEA104408692) | aquatic metagenome | biome: Brackish water; feature: Coastal; material: water | place: Baltic Sea | collected 2014-10-23 | depth 10 m ... | reverse complement strand
GATTCAATGCGACGTGTCAACGTCGTTTTGACTGATTTATTGTCGTGCAGCTCCTTACCCCGAGTACGACGACGTATTGCGACGAGCCATGTTGGCGGAGACGCGCGCGTTCTTTGGTCACTTGGTAGAAGAGAACCTCAGCGTCACAAATCTCATCGATTCGGACTTCACGTTTCTTAATCGTCGACTTGCGGAACACTATGGGATTGAAGGCATTGAGGGCGAACAGATACGAAAGGTGAAGCTCAACCCGACAAGTGTTCGCGGCGGTATTCTGACTCAGGCATCGATTGCCAAAGTAACCGCCAATGGCACCGTGACAACTCCCGTGAAACGCGGAAATTTCGTGCTCACCAATCTACTTGGCCTCCCCCCCAACCCACCTCCACCCGGTGCCGGTTCGATTGAACCAGACACACGCGGTGCCACGACCGTTCGAGAAACGCTGGAAAAACATCAATCGGTCGAGGCGTGCGCGGCTTGTCACCGCCAGATCGATCCACCGGGATTTGCCTTGGAATGCTTCGATCCAGTTGGCAACTTTCGAACTCGTTATCGCAACAGTAAAGGTGTCACGCGAGAGATCAATGTGGGGCTGCGTTTTTTGCACAAGGATTACGAACTGGGGCGTCCGGTGGATTCATCCGGTGTGACAGCGGATGGCTTCAAGTTCGCTGACATTGGTGACTTCAAGCGACATTTGCGAAAACAGTCCACAGAGCAGGTCGCACGCAACGTCCTGTTCAAACTGATCGCGTTCTCAACCGGTGGGGAAGTCGAATTTGCTGACCGCGAGGAAGTTGAGAGAATCTTGAAAGCAACACAAGACGACGGCTATCCACTGCGCAGCCTGATTCATCAAGTCGTCGCGAGCCGTATGTTTAGGAATCGATAATGCATACTCCCATTTCACGCCGCGCGGCGCTCAAGGCGTCCGGAATTGCCATCGCACTTCCGCTGCTCGAATCGATGAATCCTGCGATCGGGCGAGAAGTGGCAACGGCGCCTCATCGAATGGTTCTGATCTGTACCACGCTCGGTTTGCACCCGCCATCGCTGTTTCCCAAGACGCCGGGCAGCGAATACGAAACCACAGAGTACCTCGACCTGTTAAACGAACACCGCGACAACTTCACCTTGTTCTCTGGGTTATCGCATCCCGATCAGAATGGAAAACAACCACACGATACTGAAATGACCTGGCTGACCGCCGCCCGAAATCCGGGACTTGGCGGGTTCACGAATTCCATCTCGGTCGATCAGTACGCCACCGCGAAACTCGGGCATGTGAGTCGTTTCCCATCAATTGCTCTCAGCAGCAATACGCGGAAGAGTCAGTCGTACACCAGTAACGGCGTCATGATTCCGGCTGAAGATAGACCTTCGGCACTGTTCTCGAAATTATTTCTGAAGGGAAGCCCCGAGGAGATTCGCACTCGCCGTCAGAGTCTGGCTGACGGATGCAGCATTCTGGATAGCGTCGCCGAGCAGACCCGCTCGCTCAATCGACGAACAAGCGCCAATGATCGACGACAGTTGGACGAATACTTCACGGCCATCCGGGCGGCTGAAGCTGAGCTCACCGAGACTGAGGCGTGGCTCGATCGCCCTAAGCCTCACGTTGATGTCGCCCCACCCGAAGACATCACTGACTCGGCAGATATGATTGGCCGGGCTCGGACGTTGCTCAAACTCATTCCACTCATTCTGAAAACAGATTCCTCGCGAATCATTACCATGGTGATTCAAGATCATCTCGTGGTCCCTAAGATCGACGGGGTACAGGCCGAGCACCATAACCTGTCGCACCATGGACAGGACCCCCAGAAGATCAAACAGCTCAAGATCATTGAAACCCAGATCATGAAATCTTTATCCGACTTTCTTTCCAGCATGTCCGAGTCATCGGAGGCTGATGGGAAACTGCTCGACCGCACGTCCGTGCTGTTTGGCAGCAACTTAGGGAATGCCAACTCGCACGACCCTCGCAACCTTCCAATCATCCTGGCCGGTGGTGGATTCCAGCATGGACGGTACATCGCGGGTGATCACACGAACAACACTCCCCTGTGCAACCTGTTCGTCCGTCTGCTCAACCAAATGGACATCCCGACGGACTCATTCGCGACAAGCACGGGGACGTTAACATGGTAGCACGTCGAACAGTTTCGGTTCCGGTTCACTCAGCTCAGTCAATCGAGTCACTCTCATGACACAATCAATGAATCTCATTTTCACCTGTCTCTTTCTGGGCATCCTGATTGGCAGTTCACAAATCTGCTCTGCTCAGCGGCCGGAAGATGCTGCCCGTAACTGGCATCAGTGGCGCGGACCTGATGTCACCGGAGTTTCGCCGACCGCCTCTCCACCACGTCAGTGGAGCGAGGACCAGAACATCCGCTGGAAGGTCGCGATCGATGGAAAAGGAGTCGCCAGTCCGATTGTCTGGGAGGACCAAGTCTTCATCCTCACGGCAATCAATACAGGCGAAGTCGATCCCACACTCCCGAAACCGGAAGATCAGCCGAAACGTGTCTTTGGCATCACCCATCCCAACACGAAATATCAGTTTGTCGTTCTCAGTCTCGATCGGGAGACAGGCAAAGAGAATTGGCGACAAATCGCGACTCAGGGTATTCCGCATGAGGGGCATCATGGGGACGCCAGCTTTGCTTCGGCCTCACCATACACCGACGGGGAGCGACTGTATTGCTGGTTCGGTTCTCAGGGACTGTTCTGTTATGACCTTGACGGTCAGAAACTGTGGGAACGCGACCTGGGACCGGCATACGTTGGTGCCAGCCTGGGTGAAGGCTCTTCACCGGTCGTCTACGATGGCAAACTCGTGCTGGTTCGCGACCACTCAAGGCAATCAACGATTCATGTTCTGGATGCCAAATCCGGTGAGACCATTTGGGAACAAGATCGAGATGAAGGGAATGCCTGGGCCACGCCTCGCGTGATTCAGCACAGCGGCCGCACACAGGTCATTACTGCGGCGTCAAAACATATTCGCAGTTACGATCTGGAAACCGGCGAGATCATTTGGCACTGCTCCGGTCTCACGGGCAACGTCACGCCCTGTCCTGTCGTGGAAAATGACCTCGTCTATTGCATGAGCGGCTACGAAGGGCACGCACTGCTGGCACTGCGACTGTCGGCTACCGGGGATCTCAAGGAGACAGAAGCAGTTGTCTGGTCGCGCGACAAGGGGACTCCGTACGTCCCATCACCGGTTCTCTACGATGGCCGACTCTATTTCACACAATCCAATCAGGGGATTCTCACCGTCGTGGATTCGACCACAGGCGAAACCGTCATTGACCGCACGCGGCTGCCAGGCATTTCGAACATCTACGCCTCTCCGATTGCCGCCGGGGGTCGCATTTACTTCACTGGCCGCGATGGCACGACCGTCGTCCTGAAGCAGTCCGACAAGTTTGAAATCGTGGCGACCAACAAGCTAAACGACCGCTTCGACGCGTCGCCAGCCCTGGCTGGAAGTCAACTGTTTCTCCGCGGTAATCAGTTTTTCTATTGCATTGGGGACTAGCTATTGGTTGCAGCGGTACGGTTAAGACATGCTACACTGGAGGACCTGCCGCTTGCCAAAAGCGGTATCCAAGCAACGAGGGCCCATGTTACATACAGAGTTTGAGTCTATTGGAGAATGCAATGACAGTTTCCCGACGAGGTTTCTTACGGGCTGGCGGTGTCACGCTGACGCTCCCTTTCCTCCACTCGCTCTCATGGGCGCATCAATCGCCAGTCATCTCACAGAAACCGAGCAAGAAGTTTGTGATCGTCTACCTTCCCAATGGGATTGTCAGACGATGCTTCTTTCCAGGTGAAGAGAACGCGGACATTCCGGACTTCATTGGCGGATTCGATGCGGACAAGGTGAAGGCAGAACGCCGGCTCAAGAGGAAGCCAGGCATTTACCCCATCGAGTTGACATCCACGATGCAACCGCTGGCGGAACATGCGGCGGACATCACGATGATTACCGGGCTGGACCGGACCTATCAGAACGGGCAAGATGTCCACGCCCAAGGGGCCTCGTGTTACCTGACGAGTGTTTCGCCGGAACAGGCCGAGGCGCGCAGGATGCCTCATCCAAACGGGCGATCATTGGATCACGTGATCGGTGATGCCGTCGGTCACTCGACCGTCTTTGACACTCTCGAAATCAGCTGCAACGGCTTTACCGCTCCAAAGGAACCGATCGAGTTCGACAACATCTCCTGGTACGGACCCGGCAAGATCGCCCCATCCATCCGCGAGCCGCAGAAGCTGTACGATCGACTCTTTCTTAAGGAAAGCTATCGTGAACACGTGGCGGACGTGACCGATCTGGTACTCGCCGATGCCAAGACGCTTTCGCGTCTACTGGCTCAAGATGACCGGAAGACGCTCGGCGAATTCATGGAGATGGTGCGTGGCATCGAAGTCCGAATTGCCAAGATGGACCAACTGCTATCGAATGTCGATGTTCGTATTCCCAAGAATGAAGTTCTGCCGCGCGGGGAGTATATCCGGTTGCAGATGGACCTGATGCTACTGGCCTTCCAAATGGGAATCACCAACGTCTGCACCTTCATGCTTGGCCCGGAACGCTGGGACGCCACGCTGATGTACGAGGGGGTGTTCGACAAGCCGGTGCAGCACCATAACATGACACACAATCAAAAAGGGGACGGCTATAAAGAACTGCAGAAGATCGACATCTTTCACATGGAGCAGTACGCCTATCTGATCCGTCGTATGAAAGAGATCCAGGAGTCCGATGGCAGTACGATGCTCGACAACTCCGTCATTTCGTTCGGAGCCGGTCTGGGTGACGGGGCAACTCACCAGTATTTCGATTTGCCAGTGATCGTCGCCGGCAAGGGGCAGGATCAAATCAAACAGGGGCGGCTCATCAAACTCCCCAGCGGGACGTTCAACTCCAATCTGTGGCTGACGTACGCTCAGTTGATGGGGCTGGAGATGGAATCGTATGCCGACAGTACCGGTGTCATCTCTGATCTTTGGACATAGGAACATCGCAGCTTCAATTCGCCAACCCGTAGAGTATCTGAATCTATGCAGGACATATTGAAACCAATCTACTGTCTGATCCTGATAGTGCTGAATGCAGTGATGGCGACTGCTCGTGCAGATGATTTCGAAGGGCGATTGTTGCCACTGCTCAATGATCATTGCGTGGGTTGCCATGGTGATGCCGATGCCAACGCGGGAATCAACTTTGAGCAGCTGGCTACGCGATCCAAGTGGCTCGACAGTCCCGAACACATTCAGCGAGTTCTCAAAGCCATCGACAACGGCGCCATGCCTCCCGAAGAGGAAGAGCCGCTGAACGACGCCCAGCGAGGCGCAGCCGTCGCGATACTGAAGACGATTCTGCGCGACGCAACCGCGGATGTCGCCCCCCCACAGCAACCACTGAATCGACTGAATCGCTTTCAGTACAACAATACAGTCCGCGATCTTTTTCAGCTCAATCGAGACGTGTTCGCCCTCCCGGAAAAGCTGATGACCAGGCACGACAATTATCTCCAATCGTCACTGCGAGATGCCAAACAGCACACACTTCCGGAACGAGTCCAGGTTGCCTGCAATGCGCTGTCTCCCTTACCCGGCCTCGAAGGTGTACGGCCGTTTCCCAAAGACTTACGAGCCGAGCATGGGTTCGACAATCAGGCCAATCAGTTGACACTCTCACCGCTGCTACTCGATGCGTTCTTACAACTGAGTGTGTCGATTGTTGAGAGTCCCGACTTCAACGCCGAGTCGGTGGGAATATGGAATGATTTGTTTGCGTCTCCCGCCAACGGGCAAGATCTGCCGGCGATCGTGCGGAAGAGACTTGAGCCGTTTCTGCGCCGAGCCTTTCGCGGGCATCTCGATGAAGCGACTATCGATCGTTACTCCAGCTATATGGATGCACAACTCGATGCCGGCGTTCCGTTTACCGATGCCATGAAGAAAGTCGCTGCTGCCGCACTTTCGTCTCCTCTGTTTTTGTACCGGTCGTCATTGATCGACGATGATCGGAGTCGTCAGCTGACACTCGGCTCGCGGCTCTCGTACTTTCTGTGGGGAAGTTGCCCCGATGACGAATTGCTCGATCTCGCCGGACGTGGTGAATTACTAGATTCGGAGAATCTTCGCCGTACGGTGGACCGCATGTTGGTCGACCCGAAGATCGAACGCTTCCTCGATTCTTTCCCATCCCAGTGGATGCAACTGGAAAACCTCATGGCGGCCACACCAGATCCGGCCATCAATCGGTACTTCTCTCTCGATCCGGAGACACCGGCGAGCTTGCAGATGGTCCTGGAGCCACTGCTACTGTTTGATGCCGTTTTTGTGGAAGACCGGCCTGTTACCGAAATGATCTCACCTTCGTTCAGCTATCAGAGCGAGTTTCTGACGACATGGTATCACAGTGAACTGCAGTCTCCCCAAGTCGATGAAGCGGCAATCGTCGCCAAGAATGAACAGCGCGCCGAGCGTCGTCGAGAGTTGCGGTCCAGGATCGAGATGCACCAGGAGGTGTTGAAAACGCTGGAGATGCCGGTGCGTGAGCAAATACTGGCTGTAAGACGCGGCAGCAAAGGGGTAGAGACGCAGCTCGAACTGAAACCGTTAGCCGCATGGGAGTTCAACGGCAATCTGCGAGACGCGATTGGCGATTTGCATCTGACCGCCCATGGAGAAGTCTCCTATGCCGATGGGATGGTACTGCTCGACAAATCGTACCTGCTCAGCGAACCTCTGCCAGTGGATTTAAGAGAGAAGTCGCTCGAAGTTCGCTTCCGCATCGCGAATCTCGATCAGCGCGGGGGTGGCCTGATGGGCATCCAGGGACAGGGGGACTTCTTTGATACCATTGTGATTGGAGAACGGAAGAACCGTCACTGGATCTCCGGCAGCAACGGCTTCAAACGAACTCTCGACTTCGATGACTCCTTTGAGGAGACCGTGACCGATGAGTCGTTGCACCTGTTGATGGTCTACGCCGAGGACGGCGTGACAACGCTCTATCGCAACGGTCAGCCTTACGGGGAGTCCTTTAACAAGGGGCGCGACACGTTCCCTAAAGATGCCTCGAAGGTCATCTTTGGGTTGCGGCATCTACCTCCCGGAGGCAACAGGTTTCTTTCGGTCAGAATCGATCAGGCCCGACTGTATGACCGCGCACTCTCGGCCGAAGAAGCAGCTGCCGCCGCTGCGGGAGATGCGAACTTCATTCTAACCTCCGAGCTTGTGGCGGCGATGACAGAGGAGCAGCGAAGCCAGCGAGAGGGATTACTGATGAGCATCCAGGAGACCCAGGAGGAACTAGCCTCCGTACCGGAAAACATTGACCTCACACAAGCAAGGGAGACGGCACGAAAGCAGTACGAAGAAGATCTACGTCGGCAGTTGCGGGGCCGAGAATTTCGACGTGTTGCACTCGACGATCTGCGTTATGGTGGAATTATCACAAACGCTGCGATGGCGAGTATGACATCTGGTCCCAGGCGAACGCACCCCGTTGCTCGGGGTGTCTGGATTACGGAAGTCATTCTCAACGACCCGCCTGCTCCACCCCCTAATGACGTTCCCCCGCTGAATGAAGAGGCTGGCGATCAAGGTCTCACGATTCGAGAGCGGTTCGCCGCACATCGCCAGAACCCGTCCTGTGCCGGCTGTCACTCCAAACTCGATCCACTCGGGTTTGCCCTGGAGAACTACGACATCACCGGCCGCTGGCGAGAGACATACGAGAATGGCCGAGACGTCGACGTCACCGGCATGCTCTTGCGAAAATATGAGTTTGACAACGTGGTGGAGTTCAAAGCCTCGCTGGTGAACGAAAAACGGCGTTTCGCCGAAGCATTCACTGCTCACCTCCTTCGTTTTGCCCTTGGGCGGGAACTGCACCTCAGAGATACTCTTGTCGTCGACACAATTCTTCAGCGGACAACCAACGATGACTACAAGCTCCGCACACTGATCCGTGAAGTCATCCTGAGCCCCGCATTCCAGTAACCTCTGCCCTTCCGATCCCTCGGCGATGGAACATTGATGAATCAATTCCTAACTGAGACAATTCTCTCGCAATGCGCATCCACAATTGAAGATCTGAAAAAGTTTTTACTGTTGAGATACAAACGATGAGTAGCTGGAAAAACTCCCTGATGCTTGCGTTTTGTGCACTTCTTTATTCGATATCCTGCACTGAGGCGCACGCGCAGCGAAAAAACAATGTGATCTTCTTTCTTGTCGACGATCTTGGCTGGCGGGACGTGGGATGCTACGGCAGCCAGTTCTATGAAACTCCGGCGATTGACCAGTTGGCAAGCGATGGCATGCTATTTGAGAATGCCTACTCGACATGCCACGTTTGCTCGCCGAGTCGCGCGAGTATCCTGACTGGGAAGTATCCGGCGCGTACGAATCTGACCGAGTGGCTGGGCGGGCGACCTGAACGCGATTATGAGAAGTTGCATCACGGAGTAAAGCTCACCGCTCTGCCTGATGAAGAGCAAACACTGGCAGAGACATTGCACCAGCACGGCTATGCGACCGCGAATTATGGCAAAGCACATTTGAACAAAGACCCAACGACCTACGGCTTTGATGAAGCCATCACGGGCTGGGTTCGATCCTACTATCATCCGTTCTCGCCAGCATATACAGAATCGCTGCCTGCAAATGAAGGCGACTACTACACCGATAAGCTGACCGATGCGGCCATTGATTTCATTCAACGGAACAAAGATCGGCCATTCTTCGTGCACCTTGAACACTTTTCTGTCCACGACCCGATCCAGGGGCGCAAGGATCTGGTTCTAAAGTACGAGCAGAAACTTACCACGATGCCGCATCAGCAAGGCCCCGATTACATCCTCGAACCGAACCCGGACGGCCCCGCGATCTCGGAGGAAATACTCAAAGCCCTGGAAGCAAACGACGACAGCGCATTGCACCAAAACGAGCGCGTGTGGTGGGTGAAGCAGAAGCAAGACAACGTCGAATTTGCTGCGATGGTTGAGGCGACGGACGAAAGTCTCGGTCGAATCCGCGCGAAGCTAAAAGAACTCGGCCTGGAAAAGAACACGATCATTATCTTCACGTCCGACAACGGCGGTATGGCAGCCTCGAATCAGTATCGTGGCATCAATCATCCCCGAGAGATGCTGAACTCGCATTTTGCAAGCTCGAACCTACCGCTGCGCGGGGCCAAAGGCTGGAACTACGAAGGCGGAATTCGAGTGCCGTTAATTGTCCACTGGCCCGGAGAAATCCAACCGAACTCGACTTCACAAGCGATCGTCATGGGAACGGATTACTACCCGACCCTGCTGGACATGTTGAACTTGCCCGCTGTGCCTGAGCAACATCTCGACGGCCAAAGTTTTGTCCCTGCTCTGAAAGCCGAAGGCTATGATCGTGGGCCGATCTATTGGCACTTTCCTCACTACAGCAATCATGGCTTCCAGAGTCCAGGTGGAGCCATTCGTTGGGGACGATACAAACTACTTGAATACTACGAAATACGTACAGTGCAACTGTTCGATCTCGAAGAGGATATCGGCGAACAGAACGACCTTGCGGAGTCGCATCCCGAGATTGCTCGAAAACTGCATGAGAGGCTCCATGCCTGGCGCGAGGAAGTCGACGCCAAGATGCCCTATCTCAAGACGGCAAATTCAAAGCCCGCGCCCGGAGCACGGATTGCCGAGCCCAAGAAATAGATCCACGACAGCAATTATTGATCCCTACCGAGATGCTTCTGGCAGAACTCCAACTGGAGTTCCAGCCACGTCTTTCCTTCCTCAACCGCAGGAAGTTTGTTGCGTCCTCCACCGAATGCAGCGCACGGGATGCCAATTTCCTGTGCCCTGTCTCGCAACATGATCGCTGCCCACGGAGGATGAATTCGATCGCTCGGTTTGGCATTCGAATAGATGAATATCGGTGCTTCACCTTTGTCCATGAAAGGCGTGATGAACTCCTTGGTCCCTAACGGTTGCATGATGCTCATCACGACGGCGGGGCGGGAACTTTGCTGGCTGATCGCGTCTTTGGCCGAAGGATCTGCGAAGTCGTCGTGGTAGGCCAAGAACTCGCTGATGAGAGCTCCGGCTGAAACTCCACAGCAACACAGCCTTGCAGGGTCAATGTTCCAATCCTTCGCCTTTGAACGGACAAATTGCACGGCCCTAGCGCAATGTTTGACGATCTCAAGATGGTCGATGTCGTCACTGAGAAAGGGATAGTTACAAGACACGACCGCGTAGCCTGCATTTCGGTAGGCCTGGAGCATTTCGCTTCGGTTCTTCTGCAGTTGGCTTTTGTCGCCATCTCGAAACCCACCAGGGTGGAACCAGACCAGAACTGGGGCAGGTTCTCCACTCGTCAGAGCAGGCCAGAAGTCAAGTACGTCTCGCTCATGCTTCGTGTCGTACTCGATGTCACGTTCCGGTTCAGCACCCTCCAGGAAACCGGGCGCGCTCAGCATACTGCTGAAAATGAGAATCGTGCAAAGCTTTAAGGTCATGATTGCAAGAACCAGGAATGACGGGGCAGTGCGTAAGGAATAGGCTCGGTGCCGATTCTAACTGCTACCCAACACCAGAGGCGAACGACTTTCGGCGAACTGTTCCATAGGTACACCCAAATGTTGAAGCATTGCCAGATGAAGTTCGGACATCGATGTGTCCTTTCGATCACCAAGTCGCCGACCTTGTCTAATTGAACCTCCGCCACCGGCCAACAGCACCGGGAGATCTTTCTCCCCATGCTCGTGGCCATCGGAAATGCTTGATCCATAGACAACCATTGTCTGGTCGAGCAACGATCCGTGTTGGTTCTTGATACTTTTTAGACGCCCAAGAAGGTAGGCAACCTGCTCCGTGTGCCATGCCGTGACGCGGTTATACATCGTCCGTTTCTCGTCTCGCGATGACCACGAAGTCTTGCCGTCGTCATCTTCCGTTCTGCCACTGATGTCTTTCCAGTGAGACAACGCATGCCATGTGCCGTTGACTCCATCAATAAAGTTGAAGTAACGATTGCTCTGTCCATGATCCATCATGAATGTGCAAACACGCGTCGCGTCAGCCCAAAATGCGAGAGCGATCATGTCCATCATCGTCCGCATGTACTCGCCGTGATCATCGGGGACGCCAGCACCTGGGCGAACAAGTGACTCCATTAGTCGGGGCGTTTGACTGGCCCGAAGTTTTTGCTTTTCCGCAAAGGCGATTCGTTTCTCGATGGCGTGGACGGAATCCAGATATTCGTCGATCTTCTTTCGATCGTCAGTACTCACGCGACGCTTCAAGCGCCTGGCATCATCCAGCACAAGATCCGTGACGCTGCGACTGCCCAAGCCTGATTCACCCGCGCGAAACATTCGATCAAAGACGGCTCGCGGTTCGATATCTCGCGGAGCAGGTGTGGAGGCATCTACCCATGAAATCGAATTTCGTGGCAGACTGCTGGTAAAAATCCCTTCGCCTCGTGACGACAGTTCGAGCGACGGCAGTAGAGTTTGATTTTGAAAATGGCGTGCGGCGATCTGGTCGACGGAGGCTCCGCCCGCGTCGAGTTTTTCCCCGTCGAAGGAACCTCCCGTAAGCCACGTCGCCGTCCCGGCAATGTGGCCGTTTCCGCGAGGCGTCCACAAGTTGCGGAACACCGTCAAGCTATCTCGATAGGGTTCCAGCGATGACATCCAACGATTCAGTTTCAACAATCGTCCCCGATCATCCACCTGCTCCGGTTGCCAGGCTCCTTCCGCGACTCCGTTTGGAATGTACAGATAGGCGAGTCGCATCGGAGGCCGCTCGACTTCCGTAGCCAGAAGGGCGGTTGCCGACATCACATCCAGGAGTGGAAGCGACACCGCAGCGCCCAGCCCTCGAAGCATCGTCCGTCGGGAGATATGCCATCTTTTAGTCATTGGGTTTCCTGTTCTGCGCTCAATTACTACCACGCTCACTGTTTTTTCTGAAACGAATCGCTGCGTACGATCGCGTGGATCAACGTTTGCAGCTTGCGGCCGTCTGCTTCTAACTCCATCGTTAATTCCCGCACAGTCGCTTCGTCGTAGTATTCTAATTGCCTTCCGAGTGCATACGCCAACATCTTGCGAGTTAACTGTTCTGCCAAGTCACTGCTGCGCTCGCTCACCAACGTCCTCGACAGCCCCGTAAGACCGCGAAACGAAGTTCCATCCGGGAGCTTGCCGACGGAATCAACGGGCCTGCCACGTCGCTCGGGGCGATATCTGCCGAACCACTCGAACTCTTCCAGTGCGAATCCCAGAGGATCGATCTGGCTGTGGCATGCGTAACAATTCGGATTGGTGCGGTGTAATTCCAGCTTTTTTCTTTGTGAGAGGCGTTCGTTTTCAGCTAAACGTTCATTGAACTCGCTGGCGTTCGGTGGCGGTGGCGGCGGTGGCGTTCCGAGCAGCGTCGTAAGAATCCAGTTGCCGCGCATGACGGGACTTGTGCGCCGTGGCAGAGACGTCGTGGCGAGGATGCTGCCATGACCAAGAACTCCACGCCGTGGGGTTTCACGCAAGCTCACTTCTCGCATCTCCGAACCGCTCACAGCTTCAATACGATAATGGTTTGCCAGTTCTTCGTTGACGAACGTGAAATCCGCGTCCAGCAGGCGATCGATCGAGGCGTTTCTCTGTACAAGCGAATGGAACAGTAGTGCCGATTCGCTTTTCATCGCTGCAACCAATGTGTCCGTGGCCCATGGATTATCGATTTGATCTCGCTGGACGCGATCCAGCTCCGCAAACCCCAGCCACTGAGCCGCGAACAAGGTGCCGAGTGATTCCGACTTGGAGTCCTTTAACATGCGTTCGACTTGCTGTGCGAGCACAGTCGGTTCATGCAATCGGCCAGAGCGTGCCAAATCGAACAGTTCGTCGTCAGGCATCGACGCCCAAAGAAAATACGACAGACGGCTGGCCAGTTCCCAGTCGGAAACGCGAACCGCTTCCGATTGTGAGCGGCGCGGCGCTAGCCGCCGGTTCTCTTGACGCTGGGAACCCGCGGCTAGCGCCGTCGGCTCAGGTGAAAATTCAGGAGCCACTTCAGAACGAATCAGGAAGTTGGGCGATATCAGGATCACTTGCAGCACTTCACGAATCGCAACCTCTGCCGAATCGCCTTGGCCACGGCGACGCCGATAGTGCATCACCAGGGAATCAACTTCATCCTGTTCCAGCGGTCGGCGGTATGCCCGCGTCGCGAACTGCGTAACAACACGCTTAGCGGCGTCTTCTTCATCCAAATCCGACACGCCCTCAAACAATCGTTTCAGTGACGCTTTCTGTTCGATCGATGTCGGCTCAAGTGGCCATGCTGCGTGCACGATCAACTCGGCAGCGCCAAGGTAACGCTCCAAAGTTACCGGCTGAATGAAGAGGCTGTTTGCGCTGTTCTCGAAACCGCTTGATGCCGTCAGGTCCGTCGGAAAGCGATCGGCCGGTCGAAGGTCAATGCCAACAAGATCCCGCACAGTATTGTTGTACTCATCGTGGGTTAATCGCTTGGCAGGGGCGACTCCTGCCCGCCTGACAGTTGTGTAGTCAAAGTTTTCGAGTTGATCAGTCAGCCATCCAAGCATTACACGACGATCGTTTTCCGATGGCTGTTTCGCATCGACGGGCGGCATCGATCGCACCTTGAGCTGTTCGATGATATTCAGCCAATGAAAACGATTCACGACGAACGGTTTCTGTGCCACAAGCTGCTCAAGATTAAGATCGCCATTTGCGTCACCGGAATCGTGGCAATCGAAGCATGCGGTTTTCAGACGTGGCAGGATTTCAGCGTCGAAATCGAGTTTCGCTGCAGCACTGATCTCGACGTTCGTCAATTGAACTGATGCCGGAAGGTTCAGTACTGCATTGTTCGGCTTCTTCTGCTCGTCGCGCCCGTCGGCGCCCATTTCCTCCAGCTCAACTTCTAACTCGCGAATCCATTCCTCGTCCCCTTCCTCGCGAGCTTCGAGGAGTTCAAAGCGAAGTTGCAGGATTTCTCGCCGACGCTCGAACACTCGCTCCATCTCTTCAAACTCGCCTTCAAGTTCCTCGGCCGTATCTTCGTCCTCTTCCAGCCACACTTTGGTGAATCTCTCTACCAGAAGATCACCGGCGTCGAGCATCTTGAGCAGCGTGTCCGCTTCGTCGGCTAACTCGTTCTGCTCCGGCGGAATCTCAAAGGAGAGTTCTTCCAAACCCATCCGCCGCTCCAGAATCTCGAGCCGGATGTTTGTAACCTCGATCCGTACTTCGGATTCGTGCAGCGTCGTTTCAAGACGTTCGATTATCCGTTCATCGTCCCCGGCGTCATCGATTCCCTTCTCAGCCGCGATGATCGTCACATGCAAATCCCGAATCTCACGCAGCATATTTATCTTCTGCTCAGTGAGAACATCGAGCCGTTTGAATCGCCGCTGTTCTCGTTGCGCTTCGTCAATCCGCTGATTAAGTTCCTGGGTTACTTTATCAACCTCTTGTGTCACACCTAGAAAATCAAGCAGCATTTCCTCGGGGATGCCGTGGACCGCGCCGTGCCCTTCGTTATTGACTTTGCAATGGACGACATCGCCGTCCAGGTAGCTGAAGACCTCGATCGGCCCATTAACTCTCGTCGGCTCTCCCAGTCTTTCTCCCTGATACCCCATATGACGAGCCCAGACAAATGTCGATTCTTCCGCGGACACAAAGGCAAGCTTACCGTCTTTGGCAGGAATCGCTTTTGAAGGTCCGCCCTGATACGGAACGAGGTTATCTTTGACGCCCGAGATGTTCATCAGCCGCTTTCCCTTGGCGGGAGTCACTGCGACTTTGTAATTGTTGTCCTCACCTTTGGCCTTGAAGGCCGTCCCATCGTACTGCCAAACGTTCAGCGGGCTGACGCCGCTGATGTAATTGCGAATATTCGGTAGGCTGCTTTCGATCATCAATTGATTAACCAACGCTGCTCCGTTCGATGCCCCCATGATCGTAAAACTGTCTGAATCGACATTTTCGAAAGCTGCTAATTTTCGAACAATGGCTTCGATGAAACCGCGATCGTCGGCTTTTGATCGCTCAGAAACGATGTTCCAGCTCTCGCGATAGCCCTGAGGAAACACCATGATGTATTGAGCAGCAATGGTCTTGCGGTGTCGACCGAATCCTCGCATCGCCTTTTCAGCATGACCGCCGTTGCCATGCAGGAAGATGAAGACGGGCAACTTCTGACCGTCAGAGTTCTCTGGTACGTTGACGTAGTACGGTCGCTGAAAGTTCTGTTCCTGCGACCACGACTGAGTGACGGCGTATTCGCCAGAGGACAACTCTTCGCTCATCGCAGCGCAGGGCATACTCACAATCAATGCGATCGTGAGCAGGAACAGCAGTGGTGCGAAGGTTTCGTTGCTGAGATACAGGGGTACTTTTTGATGGGGCATCAATGGTGTCAACTACTTGAGTGGCGAAAAGTCTAGTGGTTTTAAGAAGATGCGATCTGGCGGCTTTGCCAGAAACTTGCCGTCTTTTTTAGACTCCCTGGCCACGCTTTGCCATGCCGGATCGCTGAGAAACGACTTCCAGTTGGCGTCCGCTTGTTCGCGGCTTTCGTGGTGAATCAGGTAGATCAATGTGTTTTGGCTCTCGGGCAGATCGAACGGCGTCCAATAGCCGATGTTCTTCATTCCGTGTTTGCCAAACAGCGTGGTGGTGTGGTCGCGAAAGCGAGCATTGAGCGGGCCCAGTTTGCCTTCGTTGCACGTGTACGTCCGCAATTCATACACACCGCCGGCCTGCTGGATCGCACTGGCAACCTTTTCCGAATAGTCGTTCTCGGTCATGAAAACACTGGTCGGTTTCTCCGCCAGGAGGCCACTGAACTCGGGCATGTCCAACACTTTTTGCCACTCGTGGTCGTTCGTGAAGTGAATCCAGTTCGCGTAGGCTTCATAACGTGAGGGATGCTTCAGCACATAAACGATTCGCCGTTTCTGTCGTGGCGTGCCGTCCGTGGGCACCCAATAGCCCAGTGCTTTCATGTTGTGTCTGGCAAAGATGCGATCGGTATATTCACGAAAGCGAGTGATGAGTTGTGCAAGCCGGCGTTCGTTGGCTTCGTAAATCCGTAGTTCGTAAACCGGACCTTTCGTCAGGCGTTCATCCGGAACGGACTCACGCCGCTTTTCGGTCGCATCGAGTCCCGCGCGCAAACCCAAGGCGACGTCTAACGGCGCTTTGCAAATCCAGGCTATGTCGTCGGAAATCCGGTTGCTGGCGTCGTGTCCTCCAACGAACAGTTGATCGTCTCCAAACGGGGAAAGGCAAAACGCTCGCGGGGATACCAGCGCGAGCTTTCCAGACGCATAGGCGTTGTTGACTTCATGCACCGTGTAGCTCTGGTCGGCTTTGCGGATCGCGTAGAGCGCGCCGCCATATAACCGGCTGCCGGGCCAAAGCAGATGATTATTGCCGGCGAGATTCCCTTGAAAACCAAGCAGGTGTACCAGTTCTCCCGTCTTCGGGTGGCGAACTGGATACATCATGTTGTGCGCGCCCAACGTGTAAGTCACTTCGGCATCTAGGTGCTTCCTCATCAGGTCCATCATGCTGGCTTCGTCGTGCGTGGTGTACCCGCCCTTGCCGTCGGGATCGAGCCGTTTCACCTGGCTGGTCGAGCGTCCGCCCGGTGCCCACAGAAACAGAACCGACTCGCCGCGACCGTTGGGATTCTTGATGGTTGTCAGTCCGCGAATGCCGCCGACATCAGTATCGACGTCGTCAGCCAAACGCAATAGTTCGGTGTAGCTGGGACGCGGACCGTCGTTGCGGCGAAAGATGGCATCGTCTACGGAGAACAACAGCGAGCCATTGGCTTGAACGATGCCAAGCGGACGTGTCTTGACGCTGCCAACTTCCGGAAACGGATACTCCAGAATCGTTTCCCAGCGAATTTTTCCCGGCAGCGCTGGATCATAGACGCCTGAAACCACGCCCGGATTACCTAACAACAGAATGAGCCGCTCCACACCGGTCACCTTGTCCCGATAGACTTCCATGTCGCGCGGAACCCAACGGATGCCGCCTGCATTCGCTCCATGACGCACGATGGTGTGATTCCACTCTCCCTTCTCATCATCGCGCACCCAGGCGGAAACCGCACCGCCACGTTCAAAGGTCGCGCCCGCCGCCATGACCAGCAGATTAACCGGCTCAGGCAACCGCTTGCCGTCTGCGCCATAAGTGAACGTCACCGACTTGAGGATGTTGCCCTTCATGTAGCGCAGGTCGTAACCGTTCGACTTGCCCATCTCCAGATCGACTTGCCAGGTCCCGCCGGACGAATCGAGACGAAGCACCTGGGCCGATTGCTTCTCGGCGTCTGGAGGAATAACCCAATGCGCGTCCATCCAATATCCGTTGGCCGCATACAGTTTCCCGCGATGCGACACGATGTGCATGATCTCGCTGCCGCCCGCATAGGCACCGTTTTCATCCCGGTAACCGGCGTCGTAGCTCAGTGACCAGCGAGCCGGTTCACCTGCCAGAGAAACCGCCCCGATCAGGAAGATCGTAAGCACGAAAAGCCATTGGCAGGGAAATGGAGGCGTGGCGAACGGAGAAGAACATTTTCCCGCCGCGATCTTCCTGCCAATTCGGTTTGTAAACTTCATTGCTCTGCGATCCTCACTATTTATCTGTCAGTCGCATTTTGACTTGTGCCGCTGAGATTCGTTCATCGAAACGATACGACGAATATTGGGATGTAGTCAACGTGCGATGACTTTGCGGTTGAGATTCGGAGGCAATGACGCGTTTTGTTTCCGACCACGGTTCAATCGTAATCCTCAGCGGGCAGTCGGTGACGCGAATCGATTTGGTCATCTCCCCTCCGCTTTGTGAACGATCGTATCGAATCGTCGTCCATTGGGTTTCTGTCTTACCAGGCATCCGAATCGGCAGCCGGACTTCCATCCATTCCCAGTCTGTCGGCATGGTGTCATGCACGATAAGACGGTTGTCGGGAATCGAATACTCCAGCCCGGCGAGTCCTTCGAGGTAGAGCAACAGTTTTCCGGCGTTGAAATTTGAATACTGGTCGCCGAACAATTTGCCGCTGCGCGTATAGGCTTCCGGTGCGACCGGGATGTGCCACTCGGAATGGTAGTTGTAGTTCTCCAGGTGGTTGAGTGTCAGACGCCACGCGGGATCTCCCAGTCGCTGGCGAAACATGCCGTCAAGTGTGAAGTAAGCTGTATCGGGTGTGTGGCCGAACGAGTGGTCGACATCGGTGGCGAATTCCTTCATCGACTGTCGCGACATGGCGAGCGGGAAGGGATCGTCAAGAAAGCCCTTGTCTCGATCGAGTGCCCATGATTGGGTCATTTTCAGCGCGTACTCACGCGGAAAATGTTGCGATCGCATGTGCCAGAAACCGGTGGTCATCAGCATGCCGTTTGCTGGTCCAGCAAAGAAGTCTTGATGACCATTTGCCTGCCAGCGCTGGTTGAACCACGTTTGAATCTGTTCTAAATCGGCGGGAACGAGTTGTTCCCAGTGTTCGATATCCTCGACATGCCCTGTCAGTCGAGCCATCTCGCTGAGGGCTGCTGCGACCTCAAAGTGATTCGAGAAGAACGGGGAGATCCGTTCATAGAAGACCTCGCGAAAATAGCCCTCATAGCAGTCCTTCAGAAACGCGATGTCGCCCGTGTGCTGATAGATCTGCCACGCTCCGAGCACATGCTCCGAAAGCTCGTTTCCATAAACTCCGGAGTGCCACGTCGTCCCCTTGTTGTCGGCCAGCGCGATCACGCCGTCGGGCGATTTGCGATAATGGCCGTTGCGAAACAAGTGCTTCCACGTCAGCACGTTCCCGTAGGCATAGTGCGGTTTGTTGTTCGTCCACGCTCCCACTCGAATCTGGAATGTCGCATCGTAACGGTGCAGACCGAGGAAGTTGTTGACGGCGGTCTGCGTATGCGGTTCCATCTCCCAGCCATGCTGCACATCGATGTCGTACATCAAGTACAGCGACCACAGGTAATAGTAGATGTCCTCATGTTTTCGGTCCGAACAACGAAACCACGGGACTTCTTCGTTGAGCTGGCGATTCATCGCGCCCGTCTTCGCGAGCATCGCTTCAATTGCGTGGGCGACACTGCTTGATTCACTGGAAACCCGAGGCGTCAGCGAGGGACGCGAAGCTGGTGACTTCTGCCCCGTCCCTCGCTGACGCTTCGGGTTTCCATCAAGCACATTCATCGCGTTCTGTATCGCCTGACGTCCATCATCATGCATCGCCCAGACGAGCGCGACGCCCTTGGAATCGCAGGGCACTTCGAACTCGTATTGCCATTCGCCATGTTCCCCCTTGTTGAACCGATGGTTCCTAGCGAAGTTGCGTGAGGCAGCGAGAACCGTACTCATTCCCTCATACATGATCGGACCAACGTGCTCGGACCGATCGGTTTCTGGCCGACACTTCGTCGTCCCCCCTTCGACGATGCGTATCGCGTTGAACTCTGTGTCGTATTCAATCGTCGATGAACTCGTCACGCTGTGCCGTCCGAAGAAACTCTGGCCATCAAACCGCAGGGTGACGGGCTGCGAAGATGTCACTACGGAACACGCGATGTCGTTGGCAGAGATAAACTTCTCTTCCCTCAATTGGATGCCATCAACCTCGTACTCGCAAATCATGCGATCCGGTCGCCAGTACATCTTCGTGGGAACCGGGTGCCGATGCATCTTCTCACCGATCACGACGCTGCCATAGAGCACTCGCGTGTCCTTGTAGAACTCCCATCCCAAGTAGTCGTTGCCGCGACCGGTGTCGTTTGCCCCATCCTCGCGACTCTGAACCAAGCCAACCCCGCGGCTGCGCAGGTCATGATGGAATGGATGGGTCAGCCCGAGTGTCTCATGTTCTTTCAGTTCCCAGCTCGCATGAAACCCGCCGACGTAGTAGGAGACGTTACCCGCGAGGAATCCGTGCTTCCTCCCCTGGATCTGCTGCTGCAGTCGCTGACAGTAGTCCGTAAAGGGCGGAGCTTCCCCTTGCACAACACTCGTACCGAGCGTTGCAATGAAGACTGAGGCGATCACAACTGTCCAACATTTTTGCATTCGCATTGACTCTCTGAATGTACCTATCTGCTTGAAGGACTGCCCCCATTGTCTCGGATGAAAAACCTCCTGAAGGCTGCAAGCGACGACAGTTAGAGGCTCTCCACCTCATGAAATCATAGTGGCAGCTGTCTAAGAAGACACGACTGATCAATGAATGAAAGCTCATGGATTCGGAAGCCGGTCTAACCCACAGTCGCGCAGGACATCGAGGTTGATCGCTGACGCAGAAGATCGCGTGGTGACTTCGAGGCAACCATGACTTTGGTAGCGGGCCATGGTCCGGCGAGACGGGCGGCGGCTCGAGCGGAGCCGTTCCA
>ERZ891134.1032-NODE-1032-length-20520-cov-7.365942_pt1 | contig 20520 bp, 13 predicted proteins | sample MGYA00520888_ERZ891134 | MGnify/ENA primary metagenome ERZ891134 (study PRJEB32303, sample SAMEA104408692) | aquatic metagenome | biome: Brackish water; feature: Coastal; material: water | place: Baltic Sea | collected 2014-10-23 | depth 10 m ... | reverse complement strand
GGTTCTTAGAATAAACTACGTTTGAATCTAGTTGTTGATTCTTCCTGTTTATTCTAATGATAATGGTGTTTAATTAAACGGAATCTAGTACACCAAAGTTCAATCAAGTACTACATTTAACACGAGTATAGTATATCTAAGACAATTGTAATTGGCTTGTACTAAAAAAGGGTGGGCGAATCCTTTTTGTAAGGAGTTACTTTAATAGTGAGAAATCGAGTACAATCCTTTTATATCGTTTGTCGTGGATTTCTTTTCTAGAATTAACAAATTGAATTCCAAGACGATTGTTAATGTGATAGATGAGCTGGTTACGTTTTAAGGTGTATTGATTTGCTTGATATTGCTCATCAAATAGATAGGAATCAAATTCTGCAAAGGAAATAGTGTTAACATGTTGGTCTAGCAGTGAGAGCACAATTTCCCAAAACTTTAGATCTAAACTTTCCTCAAAAACAATGTCTTTACCCTTTATTTTAACGGTAACGGCCGAACGATTGGAGTTAAACTTTATAGTGGGATCATCCTGTGGCTGTTTTCTTTTTTTGAGTAATAACCAACCAAAAGTAAAGAGTAAAAAACCTGATAAAACATAAAGTGAATAATTAAATCTTGAAAAACTAGAAAGCGGTTCAGCAAAATCTATGATGTCGTCAATAGATGCTTTGTAAACACCTAGTTCTTTGTTCAATTTATTTTTTTCACCTACGATTATGACCGAATCGGTGCCATTTATAGGGTGTATGCTAAAGGTTCTGTAAATTTCCTGTGAGATTTCAGGATTATTAAGGCGGTAGAGTTTGTTTTCAGGTAAATGGAAGAGAAAATTTGCATGAAATGCTATCCAATCTGGATGTATGTTGGAATAGTTGCCAGAAAATGGAAACGAGTATATTTCTGCATCTCGAACATCCATGTTAAATTCAAAGTCATTTATAAGCTTCCATACATAACCTTCACTCAACAGTTCATGTATAATGATCTTCATATCCCAAACCCTCTGCACAAACAAATATCTATTTCTAGCCTCATCAAAATATAATTGCCCAAATAAGGCATCCGAAGGAATCTCCCCACTTGTTTCTATTTCAACCCACTCTTTAAAGGCTGAACTAAATTTTAAGAAATTCTTTTTGTGAACAAATTCTCCATAGCCACCCATTGTGTAAATATCTAACTTTTCATTATCTACAAAGGATGCATGGCCAAAGAAGCCTCTCATGTCATAGGAAGCATCCAACCTGTTTATTTGCTTAGAGTGGATATCATAGCTGTGCACACGACCTAACCCACTGTCCCAGAAAAGTAGCATGGGAAGCCCGGTATTAGGATCATAATAAAAGTGTAGGTTCTTTGGTTCACGTGATAATTTATTTTGCCCAGAGGCGTAATACGTATCGAACAGTAAATTTGGGTTGAAAATGATGGTATCTATAACCGAAAATCTGTTACCCATTAGTATGAGCAACTCTTGGGTTAAATTATTGTAGGCATAGACCGTAGCCTTTTGTGTATCCACTGAATACGCAATACCATCCTCTATATTTAGCATAGAGGTCTGATTAGTTACATAGTATGATTCAACCTCAGTAGAAATTTTGAAGAAAATAAGGACTGCTAATGTGAACCGTATCATATACCAAACCTATGAGTCATTTTTACCATAATAATTGAGACCAATAACGAACAAATATCCTTATAAAAATGTTAATAACCCACCGTCAAAATCACCCATTGACACGCGCCTATTCGTAAGGTATTTTACTACCAAGAAAACAACATTCACCCGCCATGCAAAAAAGAAGCAATTATCATTTTACATACCCAATAAATATTGGGGAGCTTGACTTGGCTACAATGGTAAGTATGTATCGTAGTAGGGGTGAACCCCGAAAATCAATGCCAGGTGAGTATTTTTGTTGCGCATTGAGCCATGAGTTGCTTAGAGAGGGAAAATTCTGGTTTGGTTTATTTTACTCGCAAAAAGTATGGGATGAGCTAATAACCAAAGGGAGCGAAGGCTACCCATTGACAGAGGCTGAGTTCATCATACTTGGACTGGTATACAGCAGCGAAGATGAACCTCCCCATCGTGAATATGTGGAGCGTCATTCACGGGTTGTAGACAAACTATCCTATCTTATTCTGAATGATTTACGTGGTTTTGGCTTTTTAGTTGAGGATGAAAGCGGCTATGTTCGTATTACTCCACGAGGCGAGCGGGCCTTGCATGGGATTGCACGAAGAATGTATGGCAAGCGTTTTCTTCCCGAAATGATTGATCATACTCCTAAGCCGGAAGTACCAAAAATAGAAGAAGCCCAACGGCGACACCAGGATCAAGGAAATCTGTTTATATAGATTTACTGCTCAGGGGTGTACATTAGTACATTATTTGTAGTGTTCACGTCGGCTAATCGCTCAGTTGGATCAATGCTGATGGACCGAATGTTTTCCATAGGCATGGGAATGGTAAATGAGTAGCTAGGTTCTACCCATGGCCAGTCTTCTAAAATGGTCCGTTTTAGGTCGTGTTCCGCTGGTTTTTCTCCTCTCATTATTCGCATGGGAATATAAAATTCCTCTTTTGAACCGTCGGTATATTCAATCCGAATATCTAAGGGCATAGGCATAAGACCCATTCGTTCTAGCTCTATTTGCGTGGTACCTGTTAGGCTTTCGCTTGCTTCTACTGATGCGATTCCATAATCAATAGTTTTGGTGGTATGGACAAAGTATTCATGGAACCAATCCAGTATCATCCCAGATTCTTTCTCCATGAGTCGAATAAAATCTAAATCAGTGGGGTGTTTTAATTTCCATTCATCGTGGTACCTAAGCATGCCAGATCGAAAAGCTTCTTCCCCTATGATATATCGAATTTGATTCAAGTAAACGGCACCCTTAGAATAGGCGGCGCGGCCATAAGCAAAATTGGTATGATAGTGATCCGCGTGGGTAGCCATGGGCTCTTCCTTTCCAGAGTCTACCAACCGTTGATATCCTCTCATCGATCCTGTATGAGGATTACCCGTACTCTCAAATAAATAGTGCATGGTTTCAGAGCTTGCAAAGCTAGTGAAGCCTTCATCCATCCAGGCGTACAATGCTTCGTTGGTCGCTAACACATTTTGATACCAACTATGGTACAGTTCATGAACGGTTACCCCAACAAGGCTTTGTAAATTTCTAGCACCAGTGATTAAGGTTCCCATTGGATACTCCATTCCGCCATCCCCACCCTGAATAGTTGTAAATTGTGGATAGGGGTATTTTTCAAAGTGGGTAGCAGCATACTCAAATGCTCGGACCGTGAACTCAGGAAGTTGTTTCCAGTTTTCTGAATAAGTCTCATTTTCTGCCTCTGTCTTATTCACGGCCAATACGGGTTCTTGATAGAGAAAATGCAACATGGGGCCATTTGGAACTTGAGCTTTAACGTGGGTAAAGTCAGGGTCGGCTCCCCAGAAAAAATCTAGTACGTCTTCAGCTAGAAAATGCCAGGTTAATTCATTGGTTTCGTGACTCACCTGAACTCCTTCATCCTCATACCCATGTCCTACTTCATTTGGATTTTGTACTACTCCGGTACCACCCACAACGTAGTTTTTATCAATTGTGATTTTAACATCGAATCGCCCAAATACCCCATGGAATTCTCGACCTATATAAGGATTAGGATGCCAGCCTCTATAATCATATTCGGCTAATTTCGGATACCATTGACTCATTGAAAATTCCACTCCTTCAGCATTATTCCACCCACTACGGCGAATTTGTAAGGGTACTTGTGACTCAAAATCCATTTCAAGGATAGTTTGTTCGCCGGGTAATAATGGACGAGCTAAGGGCGCTACGAGTATGGTGCCTTCCACATTAAACCGTAATTCTTGCCCATCTTGGCGTAAACTTTGAACGCTATGGTATCCGATTTCATCCTCACTAAGGTTGAAAATTCTGTCACGAACACGATTATCTGGGTCTTCAATGGTGCGAGATCGAACATCCATCATGCTACCAGGTTGGAAGGCATTGAAGTAGAGGTGATAAAATACTCTATCGATCACATCGGGCGAATTATTGGTATAGACGATACGCTGCTCACCGGTGAACTGGTGAGCCGGGGCATCCACAACAATATTCATCGTATAGTCTACTTCTTGCTGCCAATATCCGGCCGTGTAAGCACTTTTAACGCTAGGAGTAGGGGCTTCTTGAGCAAAAAGATAGGCACTCCCTATATACAGGAAAAAAATAGAAGTTAGGATTCGCATTTTCATAAGTTGTATGGATTTGGGTTACAGGAATCGATGGGATGCTGTGACGGATTATAAAGATGTTCTTGAACTAAACGCCCTACCCAATGTCACCTCATCAATATACTCTAATTCGGTTCCCATTGGAATACCGTAAGCAATTCTGGTGACTTGAATCTCATAGGGCTGCAAAAGCTTGTTGATGTAATAGGAGGTAGCTTCGCCTTCAGCATCGGGATTCAGGGCTAATATAACTTCTTGTATGGACTCCTCACGGACTCGTTCCAGAAGCTCTTTAATTCGAAGTTGGTCCGGCCCCACATTATCCATGGGTGAAATAATACCACCGAGCACATGGTAACGGCCTTGAAATTCATTGGTTCGCTCAATTAAATATACATCATTAAACTCTTCCACTACACAAAGAGTACTGATCTCACGCTTTGGCGAACTACAAATAGAGCAGGGATCGGTATCACTAATGGAGCCGCATATCGAACAGCGAGATACTTTTGTAGTTAGATCTAGAATAGCCTGTGCCAGATTTTGTGCATACTGTTCATTTTGTTTAAGTAAATGAATAGCTATTCTTTGAGCTGATTTTCTGCCAGTTCCAGGAAGTTTGGAGAGCTGTTCAATAGCTTTTTCTAAGTGTTCTGATATGAGTTGCACAGAGGATGGAAATAAGATGAAATTCTAGATACGGGTAGCTTCGATGGGTTTTAGAGGCCGAATTTTGACAAATCAAAACCAGGAATATTACCGCCAGGAATCATCCCTTTGTAAGCATTTTGCATTTCGGTCTGCGCTGCTTCCTCCGCTTTAGCTAGAGCTTGATTAACTCCAGCAATGACCAAATCCTCGAGCATCTCCTTATCTCCTTCGTTTAATAAACTCTCGTCAATTTCTAGCTTCATAATTTTACGTTGCCCGTTGGCACGAACGGTAACCATACCCCCGCCAACTTCTGCCTCAACGTGAATTTGTTCCAATTTGGCCTGACTCTCTTTTACCTTTTCTTGCATTTCCTGCATTTTACCGAACATGTCGGCCATATTAAAATTATTCATAATAGATTTATTTAAACGCGTCGTTAATATTCTAGTTCTGCACCAAGCTTATCCACAATATCTTTGAGAATAGGATCCTTTTGAACTAATTCCTTAAAAAACTCATAAGGATTTTTCTCTTTAGCCTGGGTAGTTTTGTTGGTACTTATATCTATTTGTAGTCGGACCATAACCCCAATGTGTTCCTTTAAAAGCAAACTTAACTCTCGAGCTTGTTGATCCAGCATTTGCTTTGAAAGAGGGTTATCACACTCTAATACTAGTTGATCACCTAAAAGGTCAATGGGCTTTACTCGTTCAACTTGAAGCTCTAATATTTTTGGTATCCTGCCTTCTAGACCTTTTAAAAATGAAGGCCATTGTGCCACTATCGCATCAAAGCTGAGTTGCTTTTGACTATCCCCTTTATCGGTTGTAGGCTTAGTGTCTCCACTTTGTTCGCTTTCTTCACTCGAATTTTTGTCTACTTTTTCCTGGGATAATGCTGTAGTTGTCTCTTGCGTTCCAGTTTGCTGCTGCTCTTCTTTAGGATTTTTCTCTTGCTCGGGCACATCATTTTCGTCAAAGACTTGTGGGCTATTTTCAGTCTTAGATTCTGAAGGACTACCTAGTGAAGGACTGCCTAAATCCAAATCATCGAGTATGGACTTTTTTCTTGGGGCTTCTAATTCTGTTTCTGGTGAGTTTTTTTTAACCGGTTCGGGTTCTTTTTTAGCTTCCGGTTCTTGTAAAGGTTCCTTCTCCACCTCTGGTTCAGAATCAGATTGTGGCTCGAGCGTTGACTCTATTTCAGGCTCTTGTTCATGTTCTTGTTCGGGCTCTTGTTCGGGCTTGACCTCAAGTTCTTGTTTGGGCTCTTGATTAGGTTCTTGTTCCTCCTTTGTCTCAACTCTCAAATCATTTTCCTTCACAGTGCCTTCAACCGCAGGAGAAGTATCCACCTTTCCGAGGCCATTAGGTAAATTTTTGACTCCCTCAATAAGCTTTTTTAACCCATCAAGGGGTTCCATATGAGCCATTTTTAAGAACAGGAGTTCAAAAGCAATACGAGGTTGACTTAGCTCTTTTATCTTGACTTGCTGTTCACTGACCAGATATAGATACCGCATAATATCAGTGGGATCCAGTGTTGATGCGGCGTGAAAGTACTTAGTTTTTGTATCTGCAGAAGCTTCAATCAAAATCATCTGCTCACCTTGCTTTGCGACATAAAGATTACGCAAGTGCTCTACTAAGCCGACCAAAAATTCCTGGATATCATAGCCTTCTTGAAGTAAGGTATGAATGAGATGAAGTCCAGCAGAAGTGTCCCGGTTAATCACGCAGTCCATAAATTCAAATAAACGGTCTGACCCAACCACGTTTAGTGCCTTAAGTACCGCTTCGTAGGTGATGTTATCCCCACAAAATGCGATAGCTTGATCTAATAAACCAAGGGCATCACGTAACGCGCCGTCGGCCTTTTTAGCAATTACATGCAGTGACTCATGATCGATAGAGATCCCTTCATCAGCAGTAATTTTTTCGAGGCGATGCACGATCTCATCCACCGAAATTCGTTTAAAATCGAAACGTTGTACTCTAGACAATATAGTGGGTAGAACCTTATGTGGCTCGGTCGTCGCAAATATGAAAATAGCATGCTCGGGTGGTTCTTCTAGCGTTTTCAAAAGGGCATTAAATGCCGCTTTCGAGAGCATGTGAACCTCGTCTACGATAAATATTTTGTATCGCCCATTTTGTGGTGGAATTCTTACGCTTTCTCGAAGGTGATGCACGTCTTCTACCTTATTATTTGAGGCGGCATCGATTTCGATGATATTCAATGTCTGGTTTAGGGCTTCTCCATCAACCCGATCATCAATTCCATTAATTACGCGCGCCAGAACCCTAGCCATGGTGGTCTTACCTACTCCTCGGGGCCCACAAAACATGTAGGCATGGGAGAGACGATTTTGTTGTACAGCATTCAGAAGCGTACTGCTGACATGCTCTTGAGAAACAATGTCTTCAAAGCTTTGAGGGCGGTATTTTCTGGTAAGGGCTCGGTAGGAATTAGACATAGGATAAAGGTACAAAAAAGCGGGACGATTTGAAGGCCAAAGCTAGCTATTCATGAGTCGTTCAATTTCGTCTCGTTCTTTGGCAATGTGAGTTAGGTTTTCATAGCCGTTTTCAGTGACTACGATATCATCCTCGATACGTATGCCGCCAAAGCCCATGAATTGATGAAGCTTTTCGGTGTTTAAAAACATACGTTTAGTAGGGTCATGAAGCGCAGGCTCTAATACCGCAGGTACAAAATAGATCCCCGGTTCAATGGTAATGACCATGCCGGCCTCTAATTCCCGCCGCGCCCGTAGGTAAAAAATTCCCGGACGATCAATTCGTTCCACCCCTTTCGGATACCCCCCAACATCATGAGTATCTAAGCCCAAAAAATGCCCCAAACCATGCGGGAAAAACAGAGCAAAAATGTTAGCTTCCATTAGATCATCCAGTGAACCTTTGATAATACCCATCTCGAGCAGTCCTTCCATCATGGTGCGTGCGGCCATCATGTGTAAATCCTCCATTCGCACTCCGGGTCTAATGGCTTCAATGACCTGTTTTTGGGCGGTTAAAACGGCATTGTACACAGCTGCTTGATCGCTCGTAAAACGCCCATTTACTGGGAAAGTACGACTGAAATCCGCCGCATAGCCCTTGTATTCAAAGCCTGCATCTATTAGAAAGAGCTCTCCATCTTGGGTTTTTCGTGTATTTGAAACATAGTGTAAAATAGCGGAATTGGGTCCTGAGGCATAGATTCCATTATAGGCATCTTGCTGCAGGCCATGTGACATCTGCACCTCGGTGAACATTGCCTTTGCCTGATATTCGTACATGCCTGGCTTCCAGTGTCTTATTACTCGTTCATAGGCCTTATCATTCACCTGGCTAGCCTTTCGTAAGCAGTCCAGTTCGTCTTCGGTTTTGATGACCCTAGCATCGGTCAGGGCTTCGATTAAGGCCTCAGAATTAGTAGATATCTCTGGGCCATGCGAACGAAACTGTTCCTCCGAGTGCTGATCTAAGCAAAAAGCGGATGAGGGTTGTAATTTTGTTATCACCTCGGGTAGCTCATCGATGTAGTGCACATGGTCGGGTGCATATTCGGTACGGTATTGATCCAAACTTTTAACGTAGCCGTGCCAAACAGCATACTGAGCATCTCTTTTGGGGACGAATAAGTGGAATTCTTTTGAGTCGATGTCCAATATTGCCGCACAATCAGGTTCGTTAACTCCGCTTATATACCAAAAATTAGACTCTTGACGAAAGGCGAATTCATAATCGGTTTGGTAGCGGTACATGACCTTAGCACCCTCCAAAAAGATAATCGATTGTTGTGTTTGTGAAAAAAGAGCATACAGTTTATTGCGATGTTTGTGATGCATACGAATGAGGTCTATTATTGTATAGGTTTAATAATATAAACCCCAAGGATACCATCAAAATGGACAACAGCCTCCTCGGAGGTTATTTCGTTTGAAGTTCCATCCTGAATACCCATGGCAAGTTCTGAATTTTCTAGTGGGTATTTCACCCCTTTGGAACTGAAACTTTTTATGGGTGAGTGAATGGGAAAAAAAGAAATCTCTGTCCCCACAGCCAGCTTGGGTGTATACGGTGAGCGCACCAAGAATAGCTCCCCATGATTGTCTTTAAATCGAATATCCTCAAATCGCTCTAGGTAGCGAAGAAGTACGGAAAGGTTTTTAAGGCTATGATCAAATCGTTTACCCGTGGCTCCAAGAATGCACACTGTTTTCGCACCTTTTTCGAGTGCATACTCAAGACTTTTCTCTAAGTCATTAGTTTCTTGATCGGGCAGCTCCAATAGCTTGATACCTTTATGCCGGGTATACACAAAACTATCGAGGTCCCCAACCACAATATCGGGTTTATGTCCATAACCCAAGTAGACATGCCCCCCGCTATCTGCTCCAATGTGTAATTGAGCCAGAGCCATTTCTTGTTCTAATAGGTTTTTCTTAGGAGGGATTCCTCCAGCGATGATCAATGCATGCATAGATGGTAATGATAGGTGAGAACGTGGGAAGTTGGCGGGAATACTAATATATTAAAGCCAAGCGTTATTCGAAGTTAACCCTGAATATCGGCCTTTACCAGATTAATGTTCGCTTATGTATACCAACTTAGTAGCACAACTACTTTCACACAGCAAAATAGCAGTTTTTTCACACATTCGTCCAGATGGAGATTGTTTAGGGTCTCAAGTGGGTGTCTGCCTATGGTTAGAACAAAATGGGGTGCAGGTACGTGCCTTCAATCAAGACCCGTCCCCAGAAAATCTGCGTTGGTTAGTGGATTTATTTCCAGTGGAATCCCCAACACAGGCGGGTCTTTTGGAAGTAGATGCGGTTTTATTTGTTGATGGGAATCAGCTTTCTCGATTTGGGGAGTTGGCTGAGAGCTTAGCAGAAGCAAAAATACCTCTGTATATGATTGACCATCATCCCGATCCGAGTGATATTTTTACGGACATGATTTCGGTGCCTGGGGCTTCTTCTACCTGTGAATTGATGTACGGATTATATCAGGCTCATAAGCCCGACCAATTAATTCCAGCCGCCTGTAAAGCTTTGTACACGGGGCTAGTCACCGATACCGGATCTTTTCAGTTTGAGAGTGTTACCCCAGCCACCTTGGCTGCTGCCTCGGATTTATTAGCCCGTGGTGGATTCCGTCCTAATGAAATAATGGACGCCCTTTACGCGAACAAAAGTCAGGGGCAAATTGCACTGTTGGGAAAGGCATTAAATACTATTGAAACCCATTTAGACGGCCGGATCGCCAGCATTACAGTCACTCAAGCCATGTTTGAAGCCACCGGTACAGGACCTAGCGATACCGAAGGGTTTGTGAAATACCCCTTGAGTTTGGAAGGGGTTATGGGCTGTGTGTTATTTCGGGAAGATGCGGATCGGATTAAAGTGAGTCTGCGATCCCGAACTTCGTTGGATGTAAATGGATGGGCCAGAAAAATAAATGGCGGTGGGCATGCTAAAGCTGCCGCAGGATGGTATAAAGCACCTATGGAACAAGCCAAAGCAGCCGTATTAGCTTTGGGTGAAGAAAGTGTTAAACTAGCGAAAAACACCCTAAGCTCTTTATTGCTATTAACAATGTTCCTGGCGTGGGCCGTGCTTGCAGGAGCATGCAATGGGGCAGGGCAAAATGCTAAGCTCAGCGGGTCTACTGGTACACAAGAGGATACGGTTCAGGGCCAATCTGATCTGGTGGACGAAGATACATACCGGATGGGTGATGAGGTGGAGATGAATGATGATTCAGGGATGAGAGCCTTATCCCCAGAGCAACGTTATGCGGAAGATTCCGAAGGGCGTCGGATTCGAGGGGGAGCTATTGATCGTTCCAGGGCTAATGCTATTACCACAGCGGTAGAAAAGGCCAGTCCAGCTATTGTGAGCATTACCGTAACGGAATTGCAGACGGGTTTTGCGCCAACTAGAGATCCGTTTTTTTCTTTCTTCTTTGAGCAGCCTGTACAACGCGAAGTACAAAGTATGGGTTCGGGATTTATCATTAGTGCGGACGGCTTAATTGTCACCAATGAACATGTAGCGAATCCCAATGCAAAAACAATCATGGTCACCCTACCCAATGGGTCCAGTTATGAGGCTGAGATTTTAGGTTCCGATGAGCTGGCTGATTTAGCCTTGCTAAAGATACAATCAGACACTACTGAATTCCCATATGTAGAATTTGCTCCTACCGATGACTTGATGGCGGGTGAATGGGCCATTGCAATGGGTAATCCTTTCGGACTTTTTGCCGATGGACAACCCACGGTGACGGTTGGTGTCATAAGTGCGACCAAGCGTGATTTTAGACCCGATCCACAAGAGCCAAGAGTATATATTGATATGATTCAAACCGATGCAGCTATTAACCGTGGAAATTCCGGTGGGCCATTGGTTAATTCGAATGGAGAAGTGATAGGAGTGAATACCTTCATTTTTACAGGGGGTACGAGCAACGGATTTGTTGGTTTGGGTTTTGCCATTCCCAGCGAGCGTGTTCAAAAAATTATAGAACAATTAAAGGATTCAGGCGAAGTGCAGCTAGCGTTTGATACGGGTATGGAATTCACCCCTATGACGCGCGGTCTGGTTCGACAATATGGCTTGCCTCCGGTACCGGGACTCTTTGTGTTAAGCGTAAATAGGAATGGGCCAGCCTATGAGTCCGGCGTTTTACCCGGTGATATCATTATGCGGATTGGTAAAGAACGTGTTGCTAGTCAAATGCATGCTTTTGCCTTAATGCGTGAATATGATGAGGGGGATTTGATGCCTATTCGTTTATTCCGAGAAGGAAAGGAGTATGAAACCGAAATGCTGCTGCGACGAAAAGTGCTTGATTAAGCAGCGGGCGATTACATTATGGATAGCTTACTTATGTATAGGTAAGTTACCTCTGTGACTCACTATATAGCCAGTTTCTGTACCCCTCGCTACCTTCATCTTCAGTTATAGTGTAGGATATTATACACGGGCAATCGTAAGGGTGGTGCTTTTCCACAAGTTTGGTGAGTTGCTTCATGTTAGAATAGTGGGTTTTTACCAGGAGTATACACTCTTTATCTTCTGTGATCTTCCCCTCCCACCAGTACATAGACTCCATTCCGTCCACAATATTTGCACAAGCGGCTAGGCGTTTTTGCAGAATTTTATGGCCTAAATTTTTAGCGGTGGCTTTGTCCGGTGTGGTGATATACACCATACGCAAGTTGTAATACATAGCGTCTTTTTGTTTTGAACAGTTCGTGTTCTCGTGAAGGTAATTCAATCGGGAACTTCGCGAAATCCTTGGATGAAACCTTGAATGAGGTTCTTAATGAAGACCATTATCGCCCAGCTTATCCTTGCGGAAAATAAGATTATTTGTGCGATAAGCCATGCCATTAGATACAGTGCTCGTGCTGAAAATATGATTAGATTGAAGGTACCTATGACTAGAAGTACAATACCCTGCAGGGTTTGTGCGGTTTGTCCTCGAACATGGTACCCACCCATTTTGAAACTTGAATACTGAGGTTTAAAAAAATTGTAGGATCCAAATGAATTAGAGGTTGAAAGACTAAAACCCTTTTTGGATTGATTAATTTTTAAAGGGCCTTTTCCATAACGCACGATAAACTGAAATCGGCCTTTCTGAAATCCAACCCGCGCACCATTCCAAAGTCGTTTGTGAATACGCAGCCCATGCTTAGTGTTAACCGTCGCACCCATGCCTATTTTCTTGTTGGAAACAGATGCTCTTCCAGCTACGCCACCAGTTCTAGATATACGGACATAATCGCCTCGATATTCTATCCTTTTAATCCCTTCGGATGTATTCTTCGATGCTTTTGAAGAAGATTTTTTAGAAAACTTTTCGTTTTTATCCATACCCTGCATTTTATCTTCTTTCAATCTGGCGAATAAAATTCCCCTTTTCAAGCATAGCTAGCAGAATTTTCATTGTTTAATCATCCAAAAGAATGGATACATACATTGTGTATAATTTTTACCCAATCCACTATTGGACTATATGTGGATAAAAGCGTAATTTAAAGTCTGTCAAATTTTTGATAGTCAATGATGGTCATATTAGACCCACTGGTTGATTTGCGAGAGTGGCGGAATTGGTAGACGCGCTAGATTTAGGATCTAGTATCTTAACCGATGTGGGGGTTCGAGTCCCCCCTCTCGTACGAAGAAACACTTTAATATGTTGTAATACAAGGAGTTATATTTTCTAACTCCTTTTTTTATCCCATCAAAATAAAGAGTTAATTAATATTATGAACTCTTTGCAGTTATTTGATTCTTGATGAGAATTTTTATCCTAGAAACATCTGAATCTACAATTATGAGTATAAAATTAAGTAAGTCATTCCTGTTTGTAGTTTTAATGTTACAAACTTCGTTAGAGGCACAGAAACTCAAACTTCCTCTACTCTTTAGTGATCATATGGTGTATCAGAGAGATAAACCATTTTTAATTTGGGGGTGGGATGAGCCTGGGCAACCTGTTACCGTTGAACTCAGTAATTATATGCAAACTAGTACTGCTGATGATACTGGGAGGTGGGAAATTGAATTACCGGTTCAGTCGACAGGTGGGCCATACTCATTCACAATAACAGGGTCTACCACAGAAACTATAACTGATATTTATTTTGGGGATGTTTGGATTGCAGGAGGACAGTCAAATATGGAATGGAAGTTGAATATGGGAATAATTGGTGCAGAAGAGGAAATTTACAATAGCGATTATCCTGGCATTCGATTTTTTGAAATTCCAAAAACTCATTCATTCCAAGAAAAGAGTACTTTAGATAGTGGAGAGTGGCATGTTTCTAATCCAGAGAATAGCCCAAATTTTTCAGCTGTAGCTTGGTATTATGCAAAAAAATATCATCTAGAAACCGGTATACCTATTGGAATAATTAGTTCAAATTGGGGTGGAACACCAGCTGAGTCTTGGGTACCAGTAGATGAGTTATTGGTTGTTCCTGGTTATGAAGAAGAGGCTTCTGAAATATTAAATCCGGAAATTGAGTGGGATAAATTAGTCAAAGATAATAGTAAAAATGAATCTGAATTGTATCGACGAGTCGCTGACACTACGGATATCACTCATTTTGGAGTTCATTTAGAAAATATTGATATCTCAGATTGGGATATAGTTGATTTACCAAATTCTAAACCACTAACTGATTTTGTTTGGTTAAGGAAGACAATAGATTTAAAGAGTACTGATAATGTTCAGCTATCATTTGGAAAACCAGGTAAATTCACAGTATTATATATAAATGGTGAACAAGTTTATTCAAAAATATGGTCAGATGATCCTAGAATTATTGAAATTGATAAAAATATTTTGCGTATCGGAGAAAATACCATTGCTATAAGAACGGTAGAAGATTGGGACAACAAAACATTCATAGGTGCAACAAATCAATTCTGGATTGAAACAGCATTGAATAGAATATCATTGGAAGGAAGCTGGAACTTCTCAAATAAGATAGAACCTCCATTACCAGAAATAACTCGTTTTCAACACTTATCTGGTACACTTTATAACGGGATGATTCATCCTTTAATAAAATTCCCGATAAAAGGTACAATCTGGTATCAAGGTGAGAGTAATGTGGTTACCCATCAGTATTACAAAGTTTTATTTTCTCGGCTCATTGAGTCATGGAGGGATAAATGGGGCTATGATTTCCCATTTTTATTTGTACAGTTAGCTAACTATCAGGAGCGTTTTGATTATCCCACTGAGTCTAGTTGGGCAAAATTAAGAGAAGCGCAAACTCAGACATTCCAGGAGGTAGATCGAACGGGAATAGCAGTAGCAATAGATATTGGACAAGCTAATGACATCCATCCGAGAAATAAAAAAGATGTTGGGGAACGACTCTGGATGGCAGCCCGTAAGGTGGTGTTCGAGGAAGACATAATTCATTCGGGGCCCATGTATAAAAGTCATGAAATTCATGATAATTATGCTGAAGTTTCATTCCACTTTGCAGAAAATGGGTGGTATAATAAAGAAGGGGATAATATTGAAGGCTTTGCTATTGCTGGTCAGGATTCAGTTTTTCATTGGGCTAATGTTAAGCTTGTAGGTAGTACTGTAGTACTTTCGAGTGATCAAGTGCAAAACCCTATCGAAATAAGATATGCTTGGGCAGATAATCCTAAAGTTACTCTTTATAATTCAGAAGGTTTACCGGTTATACCGTTCAGGACTGACGATTGGTAACTAAATTATATAAGTAGGGCTTACTTAATTAACAACATTTTGTTGGTTTTTGTGAATGATGCAGTAGTTAATTTATACAAGTATACTCCACTAGATAAGTTTGATGCATCAAATATTTCTCTGTGATACCCAGCTGACTTATAACTATTTACAAGTTCCATTACCTTTTGACCTAAACTATTAAAGACTTCAAGGGTTACTTGATTCGATTCTGGTAATGCATATTGAATCTCAGTATTAGGATTAAACGGATTAGGATAGTTTTGAAATAAAATATAATTATTGGGTAATGAATTATTTTCAATAGAGGTACGAACCCCTGTGGTAAATACATGTTCATTGGACCAATCTGAGTTATTCTCTTCATTATCACTAATACCCATGATTCTCCAATAATACTTAGTATTTTCATTTAAAGGATTAGAAATTGTAAAGACTGTTGATTCAATTCCTGATGTATCTAGTATAGTTGAGTTGAAGCTAGAATTCCCAGATAATTGAAGACGATAAAAGGTTGCAGAGTCAACTCTATTCCAACTAAATTCTGTAAGAGTTCCTACATTTTCCTGTTGATCAACTGGGAAAGAAAGGGTGGGTGTTGGTAGTTTATTTGAAACTAATTCGATGACTCTTATATAATCAATGTAAATCAAATCACCATTTATCTGAGTATTATGCGATAAATGCAATCCAACATTTGCAATTACATTTTGTTCAATTACTACTGGATTTTCTGAAATAGATAGTTCAATCCATTCTCCTGTATTAACAGTCACTCCATATTTGTGTACACCAACCGTGTTAGTTGAAAAGTTAATTTTAGCGGTTTCGTCGCCATTACTGGCATTTACATAGAACCTTGTTTTGAATAGATATCCAGTATTTGCCTTAATTTCATTTTGTGAGCTTGCCACTTGTATAGCCCAAGGATTAGGGGCACTTTCTATTCCAGTAACAGTGACCTTTAAAAGTGTATTTGCAGTGTCTGTTGTGTCGGCAATAAATTCAAAGTCAGCATGGTTAGTATTTTGAAAAAACCATCCATCAATATCTTCAGCGGTTCCCAGAGCTACATTTTGGAAATCACTGTTCTTATTTATAATAATACCATCACTATCTTCGGGCTCAGGTTCTGGCTCTGACCCATCATCATTTATTTCTAGCAATTTATACATTTCATTTTTGTGCCATTCAATGATTGCTTTAGTTGAATCATGAATATTCTCTTTCACTAAATTATGCCATTCATTAGGATCATTAAAATGATCATACAGTTCTTCTTCCCCATCACTTGTTAGCGTATATCTATACCTAACTGATCTTACAGAATGATGATTTTCATTAACAGGGGATGGTGTATCATTAGGTGGATTTATTATACCGTTTAGATGGTTTAAAGCCACAGGCGGGCCTTCCCAATTTTCGGTATTAGAATTTTCCAGAAAAGGTTTAATACTATGTCCGTCTAATTCATAACCATTACCATCTTTATTTGGATTTAAAGGGAGATTAGCCAAGTCAATTAATGTTGGATAAAGATCTATCAATGATACTGGATGGTTTATTTTGGTGCCTACTTCAGAAACTCCAGGTGCATGTATGACTAATGGTATTCTGGTTGATTCCTCCCAAATAGTAGTTTTCGCTAGATTATCTTTTTCACCCATATGATAGCCATGATCAGCTGTGAAAATTACAATTGTATTATTAGCATAATTACTATTTTCTAAACTATCTAAAATTATTCCTACTTGATGATCTACGAAAGCGACACTAGCCAAGTAGGATTGAACCCATTTTTTCCACCACATTTCACTGCCAATTTCTGTTTCTTCTGAATCACTCAAAAAATTTGGTAGTGCCTGGCTTTGATAATTATTTTGCCATAAAATTGTTGGTGTATCTTCAAGGTCATTTGCTAGATAAGGTGGTAACTCAACCTCTTCAACTGGAAACATGTCAAAAAATTCAACAGGAGCGTAACGTGGAACATGAGGTCTATTCATACCTGCAACTATAAAAAAAGGTTTTTCATGAGTTTCATTCAATTTTTCAGTAACCCATTTTGCAGTTATTTCATCAGGCATTAGTTCTCTATCAGTTTCGCTCTCATAATGAAAATCCCAAGGTTGTTCCCAGTCTTTTGCCCAGCCGGTGTACCCATCAATGGTAGGTACGTCACTTAAAGATCCAAAGCTACCCCAACGACTGGATCTAATATTTGGAGGCATAGATGGGTGACCTAATCCTATAGGCTTACCCCATGAATGCATACTAGTACCATCCCAGGGGTAAGGTCCAAAACTAGAAGGTCCGCCATCCATTGGTTGATTAAATACGCTATTATCTTCATGTCCATTATGAAAAACTTTACCGCTTCCATAAACTTTATAGTCATTGTTACCAAAATGTTCCATCAATGTTACAGCATCCTTCATAAGAGGATAATTACGCCATCTATTATTTTGTTGACTATGTCCATAAAAACCAGTTTTACTTGGGTACATTCCTGTCCATACACTAGCTCTGGAAGGTGCGCAAATAGCTGCATTTGCATGGGCGTTCACGAATTGGACACCCTTTTCAATCAGTCTATTAATGTTCGGTGTTTTAGCCTGTGGGTGCCCACCCATCCCTTCAATTGAATCATTTAAATCATCACTAATAATTACTATAACATTTGGTCTTTCATTTTGAGCAGCTACATTATCAGAATAGAATATGGCTACGATTAAGGATATAGTGAAAACGCAAAGTTTTGAAGAATAAAAATTATTTTTTTTCATTTTTTAAGTGCCAATTTGAGGTAATAAATTTCAGATTAATCAATTCACATTATCTACTTACAGCATTTTTTAATGCAGATCCAAAAATCAAATATCGAGTATTTCCATTAATGGTACCTTCGTTTTGCCCCCATAAAAATGGCCAGTCGTCATAATTTTCAAAGTGATCAGGCTTTCGAAATAAGATACCAGGAGCCACATTACCAGGTATTGCAGAAAAATCAGCTCTATTATTCCCATAGAATACTTCTTTTGGCCTTACTGCAACTTGAGTTGAAACTAAAGAATAGTTATGGTAAGGGTGATTTCCAAATAGCCAATCTGAGGCTTTGAACATATGTGCTTGACTTATGATATCTGGAAAATATTTATTAGCAAAAATTATAGCTGTTCCAAATGTCATTATCGAGCCAGAACCAGCCCAATTTCCAAGTGTAATAGGTACACCGTAAGGATTTTTCGATTCTAAATCTATTATATAGCTTTTGAATTCTTTAATGTAGGGACTTAAGTTTTCTTTATATTTTTCATTCATATAAGGTATAGCCTCAATAGCTATAAGTATTCCAGATTCTAAATTTTCATCTAGAAAAGTCCATAATAAGCTTAAATAGTTGTCTAAATACTCTTGCTGTTCGGTAGTAATGTAGAGTTGAAGATTAGTTGTAATATTTTCCACACTACTATTTATTTCTGTTTCATTGTTAGAAGAAGAGCTCATCATTTTTAGTGATTCATTTCTTAAGCGAATAGACTCATTAAGTGCTCTTGTTGCTAATTCGCTGTTATGCGATTTCAGTACTCTGCTTGCTGCAGCTAATGTATTAGCAGCATATAAGTCTCGCTTTGGGTCGCGATCTGTAAATGCCCACATATCATCATCTTTACCACTAGTTCTGTCATTAAGACTGATTTCATAGGGTGCTAATTCAGAATTATATTGTAGCCCATCTGTTATACTAGCTGCATCTCCAAGATGATGATAATTATCTAGGATAGAATTGGATAGTGTTTGCGACATATGACCAATGATTTCAGCTTGAGCTACTAAATTCATCGTTCCATGTTCTATGTACTGTATTAAATCAGGAATTCCATCGGGCCTATGTATGTCAACATATCGTTGTTCATGGTCAATGAAGGTCTGATCTCTCATAGGTTTAAAATATTCCCAGGTTCTTGTTAAATTTTGAATCACATTAATGTTAGATTTTGTTTCAATATCAAAATCGCCAGCATCAAAAAACCCACCAATGTTTAGTCCGGGTATCGTTTCTAGAGATTCAAATTTAGTATTAATGTTTGGTCCTTGGCTGTGCAAATCAAAGTGATCCGTATTTGGAGGAGCTTGTTTGTAACCTTCTTTGAATGGTTCACCATGCCATACTCGGTATGCCTCATTAACGACCATATGATTCATATGAATAGGAATCCAAATATCAGTAGTGGCATCTGTTATTTTATCATATACATTATCTTGTATGACAAAATGATTAGTTTTTTTATTTCCATATTTTAAATAATAGATTCCAGGAGAATCGACAGTTGAGAAATCGAATTTTATGTAATTATACTTATAGTAATTCCCCCATAGTTCGGTTTTTCCTGAATACGAAACGGAAGTTGAACCATCTTTTTCAATCTTATAGACATATGCTGTGTCTAGAGGCTGATCATTTTCATCCAATTCAATGACAGATACTTTTTTTTGCGTTGGCAAATAACCAATTTGGGAGAAGCCTATGTTAGGTTCTCGAATCCAATCTTCTATAGAATTAGCTTCTATGTACCAGCTGAGGACTTTACCTTTACTTTCTGATGGAAGTAAACTGCGAACTACAAACCAGCCATTTTGAGCTAATATTCGCCCATCAAATAGCATTAAGTCATTGTCTACAGATTTTATTGTGACCATCCTTCTTGGATCTTCTGGAGCTATAACCAATTCATTTCCTTTTTCTAGTGGAAGGGGGTCTATAAACCTAGCAGTTCCACGATCATCAGATGTCGAATATCCTTTGTATTGTCTTATTTTCTGGTCATTTGGTTTTGTGATCGTATTACCAACAGCATAATGTGGAAAAATATTTATTCTATCATTCATTAGATATGTTTTTCCCCAATATTGTGAAGGTAAAAACTCTAAATTAAAGCCCGCTTTATTTTTTAATTCTTTTGGGAGTACTTCATCTAAATGAATTGTTATCTCAATACCTTTACCTTTAGATTCAACAACTATAACAGATTCAAAATCAAATTCATCATATCTTAACTTAGCTTCTATACGTCCATTTTCAATGTCTACTACTCTATTTGTTATTTTTGGTACTAAATCCCATTGTTCTGGAGTATTAGAAAGTCTAATTGCGCCACCTTGTATAGTTCTAGTACCATGATGGATTATTTCAATTCCCGCGTTTTTTTCGTCATTAAATCCACCTGTAAATAGATTATTATATATAAAATAATTTACTCCATTAGTTTCAAAATATTCTAAATCGTTAAGACGTAATTCTTGACTAAATAAATTATTATAAAGTAAGAATAGGATGCTAAATGATA
>ERZ891134.1031-NODE-1031-length-20522-cov-5.532907_pt1 | contig 20522 bp, 21 predicted proteins | sample MGYA00520888_ERZ891134 | MGnify/ENA primary metagenome ERZ891134 (study PRJEB32303, sample SAMEA104408692) | aquatic metagenome | biome: Brackish water; feature: Coastal; material: water | place: Baltic Sea | collected 2014-10-23 | depth 10 m ... | reverse complement strand
CAGACACCATTAAGATTCAACTCCTGGGTGTCTGATTTTTTTAGTTCGATTGAGTAATATTCGGGAGAGGAGAATGGGCCAATATGAGGCTGCACCATTCTTACTTCGTATATAGTTGGAGTTCCTTCATACCCCTCCAAAGTTTCATAGAAAAATACTTCATCTCCACAATTAGACTGTCTTATATTTGTCACTAATGTGTGAGATGCTGGATGATACTCTCCATATGAATTTTTTCTTATGTCTGTTTTTATCCTGCCAAAAAGAGTTTGTTCTGAGTTGTAAAACCTTTGATCCTCGAAAGAGAATCCGTCTCTGTTCTTTGCTTTTTCTGGATAAAATGCACAGGGATAGGTGGAATAAAAATTCCATATTTTTTCAATTTGTCCATAATCATCCTGTGATTCTTCTGCATAATATACGTCACATTTCATAGGAAACAGAATATTTGTGCAGTAATCAAAGATGCCCATTACAGTACCCCAATGCGTCCCATGGGAGTTTTATACTTTTCTAATATTTGATCGACAACGCCGTTGCCTGTTTTTTCAAACGCCCCTGGCTCAAACTTAATGGAGAACTGATCGCTCTTATATTCACTAATATATGAATTTGCATAGGGAAGATTGTTGCACTTAAAGTCATTGATTAATAGTTTTGTTGCGTGCTTTATTTCCTGGGGAATTGCTGCCCATCCAGTTTCTAAAACAAACACATAATCCCATCCTTCTGGAAAGAAGGGAGACCCCTTCATGTTTTGAATAATGTTGGGCGAGTCGTTTGTATTATAAAGAGTGAAAGAGTCCGATGCTGGAATATACGGAACTACTGGGTTAGACTCCATCCTGTTGTACCCGTAAGGATAAGGCACATGTAGGGTCACAGAACTATGATCTGGGGTAACTATATAGGTTCTTTCTGTTACTGGTTCTGTGGCCTCTGAATCAAAAACTAAGAAATCATTTTCAATTACTTTGATAACCCTGTTGAGCCTAAATGGTGCTGGCATGTAGTCTGCCCCATTGCCACTTGGTTCGTATACGCTTCTATGATATCCAAATCCATCAGTAAAGGAATCAATAATTGCTCTAGCCAAAGACTCGTACATTTGTACATCTTCTAAATCTTCCCCTGTAGATTCTGCCAGAGCAGCAACATCTATGTATGGCTTTACTACTGTAAGGCTGTCTGAAAACTTAAAGGTTCCACGAATATGTCTTCCTTCCGTGTCTGTTCCAAGGCTTTCATATATTTCTATCAAATAGTAGTCGTCATATCGTGAAAAGAAATCTGGAAGGTTTACTTGAAAAGTTCCTGCTGAATCTGATGTGCCGCCGACTTCCGCCAAATCCCATCCATGATTATCCAAGATACACAAAACATAGTCTGTGTCAGGATCTAGGTCACCTTGACTAAAAGATAGTGGATATGGTGCAACCCTTAATATTTCCATATATTACTTGCCGTAGTATGTGGCAACTTCTTCGGGGGTAGCCTTACGAATACCATTCTTACTAAGCCACTTAGCGGCAGCCTCCTCAGTAACAATATTATAGCCCTTGGAAAGAGCGCCAACATCTGACCATCTGACATTCTTCTCTGACCAAAGAGCGACTTTATCTTTGCTATCTTTTTCTTCTTTTACGTTGGTCTTTTCTCTTGCCAATGCTGCGTCTGCTGCTCTTGAACCTACAACATTATTTTCATTGCTAAAGTTATTGGCTTTCCTTGTACCCTTTGGCTTTGCAGGTCCAGCAATGACCTTTTGGCCATCATCATTGACGACCTCTGCCTCTTCTAAAACAACGTTTTCTACTGGAGTCTTTTCAGCAACCTTCTTCGTAGCCCTAGTTCTTTTCTTAGGGGTCTCCTTTGGAAATGCTGAGTCTTCTACTACTCCTGGATTTTCTGACATATTTATACCTTTCCTCATTAGCAATTATATCAGAATATGCCTAGGGGGAGGGAAATTAATCCCTCCCCCATCGACATCATATTGTTGATAATCAGGATGTTACTGCGGCTGATGTATCAGCAAATGCAACTGCGTCTAGTTCTTCCCATGTGAGACCAAAGCGAACAAAGACGGTGTACTCAATAGTATCCTTCTTTGGCTTGTACTCACGGTTGACAGTAATGTCACGCTGGAAGCCCCATACGCGGTTCTGTGGGAATGTGAGATCCACATAATCCGCTGGGTAGTAAGGAACTTCACGAACATCAATGCCAAGAACGCGAGTGGTACGAGCACCACCCATGGTCTGACCAGCGCCTGAGAGGTAATCCTCACGACGACCTTCTGTGCCAGCAACACGGGGGCTCATTGCTTCAGCGATAGCGTCAGCAAGAGTACCGTTGTTCTTGACGATGTTTGCGAAAACATCTGTACCTGCATAGAACTTGAGACCAGTCTTGATAGCGCGGTACTTGCGGGGTAGTGCATAGATGATTTCTTGCATTACCTCTGGTGTCCAACCATTGGCAACATCAACGACTGCTTCGTGAGCGTCACCAGTTGTCTTAACCTGATTGACAAAGCCGTTCATGATTCCTAGGAATGGATCTACACCTCCGTTGCCGTTGATAGCAAGATCCTCAAGGTCGTTACCAAAAGCATTTGTCATCAAACGAACTAGGTGGTCCTCAAGTGCTGCACCTTCGATGTTATCTTCTAGTGCCTCAGTTGCAACCTCCCAGTCAAGACGAATCTTCTTTGTGGTAAGTTCTACCTTTGTGAATGTTGCTCCAGCATTGGTGTACTCGCCTAGAGCCTGTGAAGCAGCGCGAATAACACGCTCTCCAACATTGACCTTCTCAAGTTCAATGGTGTTTGCACGCATTGTAACTCTACGACCATCTTGGGCGAGAACTGTTGCATCCCAAACATAGTCGATGAAACGACGAGCCTGTTCAGGGTTTAGAATACCGCCAGGGACGCCCGTTGGGTTTACAGCGTTTGGTCCTGTTGTTACGCCTTCAATGAAGTTTGGGATATTGCCCAAAACATCGGCTGCAGGATCAGTTACACCACCTACGCCGCCAGAAGCGACGGCGCCCTGACCCTGGTATAGACCTGGGTTTGGATCACCATACTCGCCGCTTTCACTTGGCTGGTTCTTCAGAATATCTTCTGCCATTTGACTTTCACCTCCTGTAATTTTTACTTTCACTTAAATAGGTCGGCATTTGTGAGGAAACGACCGCCCCATGTTGTGGATTTCTCCACGATTACTGGTTCTTCCTGCAAGATCTCGCCAAGATCAGCAGACTTACGAAAAGCGGTGTCCTTTTCCACAGCGTCCACGCGCTTTCCAAAACTATCTTTTACACTATCTACTTCGCTAGAAATACCAGCAACGGACTTGTTAATGCCTTCAATCTTGGCATCAAGAGCCTTTACTGTTTCAGCAAGAGTGGAAAGTGCAGATGTTAGAGACTCGCTGATTTCAGAAATCATCTTCTCAGTCTCATTTTCTTTCTTTTCCTCGGGCATGTCAGCCTTCATGGTTTCTTCCTCATCCTCATCTTCCTCGTCTTCGGCTTTCTTTGGGTACATGCCCTTTTCTGCCTCAGAGTCTTCCGCAACAGCGTCTGCAGGCTTGTCTGCCTTCGTTACTTCTTCTGCTACAGGGACATCGGTTGGTTCGGGAGAAACTTGTTCTTCAGCGACATCTGCGCTCTTTTCAATTTCATCTACTACAATAATGTCTGAGTCCATCTTGCTAACCTCCTTTACCTCTGATTTACTAATCGCATTAACTTTTTCTAATGAAGAAATATTTTTAATAACGCGACGACTTGTTGGTACTATTGTACCGTTATTTTCTGAGTAAACTTTAATGATAGCAATAGGATCATTTGATTTTGCCATAAGAATGTCGTCTTGTGATGACATTTTTACCCCGCCGCGCATTACAACGTCGTAAACTTTTCCATATTCACCATCAAATTTTACAAAGTATCCATTATCAATATCGTTTTGTATTATTCCTTTTTTTACCTCTAATACAATAGATCTGACCACAGAAGATTTTTCGGTATCGTTTGACTCAACAAATCCTATGTTAGACATAGCCTTATCGCATTGTGGACAAACACGATTTTCTTCATATGCCATAGAAATAACATCATCTTTTCTGCACCAAAATACATTTTCAATGGTGGCCTTGGAAAGATATCCATTGAGATGATTTCCATCAAATGACTTTTCAATAGAAAGAACGTTGGCAAACTGGTTTGCTGGATTGTCCACAAGAGAAAGTTCACTTAAACTATAGTCTTTAATGACACGATAGGAATTGTTCATTTCTTCATCATAGATGTCGTCTGCATCATTAATTTCCCCACCAATAGAGAATCCTGTCAGGGTGCCATCTAGAACCTTTTCCCAGGTGTCTTGTGCGCCCTTGCTTACATATGCAGAAACATAGATGCCGTTATAAAGTTTTTGCTCTTCTTGATCAAAGTATTTGTCTTCTTTAAAAGAAACGATTTTTCCAACAGCAATGGGCTGATGCATTTCTCTAACATTGCCGCGAAATCTTTCAAAAGCCTTTACGCTGGCTTCGGAGGGAACAATGTCACCCTGTTTATCTAGGTTGTCTAGAGTAGCAAATCCAGACACGGTACGCCTTTCTTTGTCCACCTTATTGATAGGCAGGGAAAGTCGAATATTGCTGTCTTTAGTAGACCACTTGGCCTTATTAATTTCCATGTCGGTTATATTATACATTACTTTTTAATAACTCTACATAATACCACAAATTATGAAGAACGAGCGCCCTCACCCTTTGGATTTCTTCCAGAAATTGCTGCTGGTCCATCGGATTGCTCGTTCATTCTCTCTGTGTCTCTTTGTCTATTCCTTGCGGTATTTGCTCTTGTGTCTGCTGCTTGTCGTGAAGTCATTTGAAATGGTTCGTCTCCACCATCCATCTGGGGTAAACCAATTTCTTCACGGATTTCATTGGGGAGCATTGCCTGAATCTTTGCGTATCTTTCATGAATTTGAGATTGTGCAACTTCATCTGTAAGACTTGCCTTATTGAATTTCAAAGCAACAATATCTGTCTTTTCTTTAACAATCTTGTTTACCGCTTTTTCTACATACTCTTGTAAAGGAGAAACAACCTGATCTCTAAAGGTTCTATCCTGTGTCATTGCTCCAGCAGTCGATGTGTCTACCCCGCCTAATTTAGACAAAGGAACTTGATGCGCCATAAGAATGTCGTCACGATTTCTAATTCTATACTCATTAAATGACGCCTCTTGAATATTGTTTTCTACTGGATGCATCTGGAATTCAATTTTATTGCCGTCAGAGTCGCCTGGTAGTGGCACATAGAGGGTTCTATGGCTTTGTCCTCTAAGATTAGTTTGGAAAAATCTGAACAGCCTATCCTCTGCCTCAGCAGACAACTTTGCGCCCTTAACTGTAATAATGTATCGTGGTACAGCCTTGTTTTCAAAGTAATCAATGTTGTATTGTGCTGCCATTAGGTCGCCTCTTAAAGAAGTCATTGCAGCGATAACGTCTGGAACACCATAGAAAGTGTTAAGTGGAGAATATTGCTTAAGATGAATGACCTCATTTGGTCTGGGATCATCTGTTACTGGATTTGAGTTTGTTGCTCCAAAGTTTCTGAAATATGTAACGGTTCCAGCAATAATCTGAATATATCCATCATGAAGTCTTCTTACTCTCATGGTTACTGAAGGAATATGACCAACATACCCTATGTCCCCCGCAACAGTCCTACCAATCTCAAGGTAGCCATTTCCCGTTGCTTCCATATCTGTAACAACTTTTTGCAAGGTCTTGGTAATGCTTTCATCATCATTAAGGCTATCAAGCCAGCCAGACAACTCTATTTTTAGTTGTTCTACTCTTCTCTTTGCCTTCATTTTTGCAGACTCGTTTGTCATTCCCTCTAACTTCATCATTGTCTGAGGAGTCATTTCAAAGTGATACCCCATGCCGACAGCGTTAGAAACCTTCGTATCTACGGCAGCATGATTTGCAAAAGATGTGTCGTAATAAGAAGAAAGTTCATATAAATTATATGGCGGGGTAATAAGGTCAAAGATTCCGTATCCATTTCTGTATACTTGTCCAGGGTTAATTTTCTTTGACTTTGCCCCTGCGTTTTCGCTTTGACCAATAGCCTTTGATTCTGACAAATATTCTTCGCTAATTCCACCCTGAGCATTACGAGGAACATTGTTGATAGCAGTATTGGCTTTTTCGGTTCTAGAAATCTTTCTTTTAAAGTTTTTATGAAGACCTCTTAAAGAAGAAAGTTCGTCCCATGTTTTATTAAATGGGTCTTTGTCTTTGAGTTGATCGTCTATGATTTGATCAGCCATTTTTGCGTCAATGAAGATTTCTTGATTCATTATTCGTCACCATAAAGTTCTGCTGTTTTCTTTGCTGCTTCTACCGCACCAAAATCATTGAGGCTTGGAATAAGACCCTGATTGAGTCGATCAAGTTGATTGTCATATTCTTCATCTGTTGCTCTGTTTATGCCAGCATAGAACCATGGCTCGCCCTCTGGCTGTCCATAGTGTGCAGCAGCCTGACGCAACTTCGCTATTTGAGAAATATCTCCTCTAACTGAGGGAATGTTTAGCATTCTACCCTCATCATCCTTAAACAAGTGTCCATCTGGAAGTCGCCAAAAGTAGAGACCCCACTCAAAGCCAAACATGGCTTTTTGTCCAGTCCCCTTGTCGATTTGAGTTATTCTAGAATTACCAATTTTTGCTTTACGAGTATTGCTCATGACCACTATTGTACCAGATTATGATGGTTTACCAGAGAAAAGTGACCACGATATGTCACTAAATATCGATATAGATGGGTCATTGTTGTTTATGGTTATGCCAGAATCGTCATCTATTACGTTAATGTTGGTTCCTGTATATGCTTGATAAATGTTTTCTGGGCTAATCCCATAGCGTTCTTCACCTAAAGTAACAAGAACGTCTTTCCAGGTCTGTACCGCCGAAGTTTGATTTTTGTCATACCAATATCTCCAGTCGTTAAATGTTATGCCATTGTTTGATGTATAAACCTCAAGCCAACTTCTTAACACAATGTTAGCAATTTCCACAAGTCCTTCTGGTCTATATTCAGAGACGTTGTTGAATGTAAATCCTGCAAAAAGATTTATAGAGCCAGACTTATTCGAAAAGTTTATTGGATCTGTAAAAAGAACAGATATAGCATTCCATTGTCCTGGGTATAAAACTGGATTTTCTATTTGTATTCCATTTTGATAAAAGATTACCCCGATATAATCTTGCTGGCTATTTTTGTTTTTTGCAAAAATCTTTTTTCTTTTATTTGTGTTATCAAATTTATAATAAAACTCTATCACGGAGTATCCATTATCTATTTCAAAAACTGGATAGCCATCATAATTTACTGATGGAGATTCGTCCTTGACAAACACCTGTACTGCTCCCAGGTAGTAGTTGATTTCTTTGGATTGATTAATAGGAACTAAAACCCCTTGCTCCTTTATTCCTTGATTAAAGTTTATTACCTGTATTCCGCTATCTTCTGTTAAATATAGATATGGGGTGTCTTTTTTATATATTCTGACTGGATTTTTTTCTTTATAAGAATAATAAATACCAGTTTTTGTATAGGGAAATATCTCTCTTCCCGATTTTGTTCCTACTGGATTTGGAGCCTTATGATTTAATGCCTTTGAAGAAATCTCCATATCTCTTACAACAAGTTTATTTGTTAGTGCCATTTCTTGTTCAACAGTAAAGTGAATCACAAGTGCAACGTTGTTAATGTCTATATAGGTCGGTGGATAAATAATTGTTTTATCAACCAATTGATACTTAGTGCCATAAGGTAAAAAGGGATCTATTGACTGATCTAAAGATGCGTCTACAATCAAATCCTTTTTAATATATTTTTCATATGCAAATGTTTTTAATGGTTCTTTTACTCCGCCCGACATTGTTTGGAAAGTTGCATAAGCCTTTAATGAAGATTTTGATAATGCATAACTTGTAACAGGGGAGTCATTGTCAATTAAACTTTGGTAATCTGTGAAACCCGATAAAGATTGATTTTGTAAAAATGCATAGTCATAGGATATTGGATAGTTGTAATAATCTTGAAACTCTAAATAACTTGTCCACTCTTCTCCGTCAAGAACAAAAGTACTATCCTCTAATATTGACGGGTATCCAACATTAAACTGCAAAAAATCAAAACCATAATACTCTTCACCATCAATATCCTTTACATTTTTACAAAAATATGTGAGGGGGAAGTATTCTTCCCAGTAAGAAGAAATAGATATATCTAAAAAGAAACTTCCAAATCTGTCAAACGGCTTCATGCTGTATGTCGAATAATGACCAATAAAAAGTTCGTCTTGAGAATAGTCCACAAAGCCTTGGGATATAAAGTGCTCCTCTAGTTCGTCATATCCATATTCATCTACGAAGGAAACTTTGTATATTTTACCCTCAAATGTTTTATAAGTTTGTGAAGAAGTGTCAGGTGCTCCACCTATATAAATATCTAAGTTTTCAAATGAAGAAAAGAAATTAGAAATTTCATAGCCAAAGGTGTCAGATAGCGTTGGGATATGAAAGCCTATCATTATGTGGTCTTGCCCTGATGCATCAAAAGTATATATTTGTGTACCGTTAAATATATAGGAGACGTTGTAAGAAGAAACCTTTACATCAAGTCTTTTGCCACTTAAGGAATTTACGAAACTAGCCAAAACTCTCTCTTCTGCTATATCTTGGTTTATTTCTAGTACTGAATAAAAAGCAACTACAGGAGATGAAAGAATGGTTGAGTTAGAAAATTTAAAATAGCATTTCTCTGACCAGTTTGGTCCTTCTGTCTGCCACGCTGTACCCTGATCATTTAGGTTTGGCCTAAACGTAACAAATTTTGGATGATCTCCGCTTGGATATTCTAAGTCGTTTACCGTTTTGTTATCTGAATACCATAGGCTGGGGCTTCTTCCGCTCAAAAATATTTCTGGTAAAGAATATTCTGGAGTAGATATGGATTTTGAGTCAGAGATCAAGTTTCTGTAATATCCTGCACTCCATCTTTCTTTGTCAGGATATATAGAATTTACATTATAATTTGCATTGGGGAAGGATATAACGTTTGGCCTTCCTTTAAAAGCATTGTCGATGTTTTCTTCTGAATCTGTTCCTTGACCCCAAACCAATCTTATTTTTGCTACCTGCAATGGTATTTGATAAGGAACCATTGATATGCAATCGATTTCAAATAATGAAATGTTGCTACTTCCAAAAAATCCAAGCCATTCATTTTCTGAAATTGTTGTGGAGAGTAGGTCAAAGGATAACTCTAAGACATTTTCTCCATTGACAAATATTTGATAATTGCCTGGAGAATAAACTATGTTAATGAGCATTGGTCTGTACCACTCATGAACACTAAAACTTCTTATTCTTCCATTAACTGAAAGCGTAATGAACCCTTCCGATACATACACCCCATCTTGAGAATCTAATGGACCAAATATTTTAATTTCTTCTTTAGTATTTGGCCTTATTCTTAACCAAAACTCCAAGGTATAAGAATTGTTTTTTCCAGAGTTTGAGAACATTCCTTCACTAGGAAACACTAGAGACGGGTTTGAGTATTTAGAAGGATATATTCTGGTAACATTCTCTGATCCAAAAACCATTGGTATGCCTTCGTTTTTTGCAATAAGGGCATTGTCTTCAATAATATAGTAAGCGGGATCTGTTGATTTTCCATATTGAAATGCTTCATATGCAGCAGCATTTTGCAATGAAAAACCAAGTTCATCTTCTTGATCAAATATTCCTAAAGATCTAAAGCAAAACTGCTCTGACCATTGCCCCACAGAAAGGCCGTGCAGGATAAAAGAGTAGTCATCATTTGAGCCGCCCCCCTCTATCAGATTAAATCTAACAAATATAGAGGCACCTGAAACAAAGGAAAGATTCTCTGAAAATGTTGAAGATGCATTGTTGCTGATGGTTACCGAATTGCCAACTATAGAGACAATATGTGTGTGTTCTGGAATGCTATTGCCTGAAACAAAAATTCCAGGTACTAGGTTAGATGCATCCGATACCGTTATAATATCGCTGTCTTCTGTTCCTGATGAACTTATAGATAGAATTTGATGTTCAGGATTATTTATTGTTGCAGAGACAGTCTTCCACTCTCTTGTAATTGGAAATATTTTATTTTCAAATACCGTTTTTTCTGATGAAGTTGCAAAGTCCCAATACTTAATTCCTATATCGTATGAATCAACAAAAAGAGAGTCTTGATATACAAAGACATTAGGGTGGAAATTTTTTAAATCCACATTTAACTTGTTTAAGGGAAATAATGGTGGAGATTCTGCTTCAATGACGTACCCAGATGGAGTTATGACCGAATAGTCATCTACTAATATTCTATAATATTCAGAGTCTGATTTAAACGGGGATCTTTGATTTGGTGGCGTTGGGTCTGATTCCACCGTTCCATTCGTAATAGTCCATGACGATACGTCCAGACCTTCTTCTTTTGCCAGGGATACATAATATGCATCCTCATCTAAGGGCCAGCACGCTATGGGATGTTGAGAAAATATTCTTGTTGCGTACTGATTAGAAGTAACGGACATATATTATATTATAGCAAGGAAAGGGGCAGCCTCATACTCTGCCCCTGCCCAAACCAACCTATTCTTATGCTGTTTGATCAACTAGATCCACTACCTCGCACCCCAATGCGCTTGTGCAAGACAACTCTTGCGATCCAGTAGTGGTGTCTTCTAGTTCATACAATGGAAGTGAGTGCCAAGGAATGTTCTTTGGCATTTTAAATAGCATCTCCTCATATTCTTCTCTGCTTGCCTCTTGATACGGCGCTTGCTTGTAACTATGCTCAGACGCTGGAAGGAAGGAAACTCCTCCAATGTGATCAAAGTTATTGAACACCCAGGCACCTACGTCTAGCCATTCATCTTCTTTAATATTTACTGTTACTGATGGATTGTGTTCTGTCCAATTTTCACGGTATACCTTCCAAATTTCAAGGTGATCAATAGCAGACAGATCCTTGGTGACTACCGCGTTTTTGGGAGCCTTGATGGGAAAATAGAACACCGTGGTCGCGTCTGGCTTCATTACATCTGGCTCATTGGGAATACCGAAGTCCTTTAAGAATTGTGTAAGAGGATCTTTGTTGTCTGCACGAACAGAACGAATGTAATATTCTGAATACCAGGGATGGATGCCAGAGGACACACCAGTTAACTGAGAAACCGTTCCAGAGGGCTTTACCGTAGTTACTGATGCTGATCTTTCAATTCCTAAAATATCTGCCTCTGTTTCGTTTACCTTTACGGCGTGCTCACGAAGTTCTGCTAGCATGGGGGCAAGATCTTTGTGAACCTTTCCAGTTAATTTGTTCCCAAAAATTCCAGTAAGTGACACTCCAAGTAGTCTTTCCTCTTCTGAGTTATCCTTCCATGATTTTCTGATGTACTTAAAGTTAGTTAGTGTTGACTGCCAGGTGCCCAGAATAGATGCTATGCGAATCTTTTCTGCAAGGCTTTCTTTTGTGTCCTCTGCGTCGATTACAACCTCAGTAAGGTTGCAGAATTGATTGGGGCGTAGAAGAATTTCTCCACAAGGATTTGTCCCCATTACCTGGCTAGAATCACGACGACCAAACTTATCAATGTGCTTGCGAACAGAGTCCATGTTGTAAATGCCACGTTCGCCAGACTTTGACTCATACAGGTTGCGCCATTCACGAAGGAACTGAGCAGTATTTGGCTTCATATTGTATACAGCAGAATTATTAGCAAGTGCCCTTTGTGGTTCTGATTCCCACCATTGTCCTGACTTTGCTTTTGCCATTTCAAAATCATCAAGATTGGATAGAGAAATAAGGGCAGAACGACGAACGCCTCCAACAACAACCACCTCGCCAATCTTGCACATAATGTCGTGTGCCTCAATTGGCTTTAATCTACGTCCTGCTGCATTTTTAAATTGCTCAACGGTAAAAACAAAAAGTTCATTTAATGGTTCTGGTCCACTTGCACGACCACCAAAGGTCTTTAGCCTTGCTCCTGCTGGGCGAACCTGACTCATATCCCACTTAGGAATTTGTCCAGTAACCAAAAGACCGACTAATTCTTTGTATGCTTTTGCCCACCCAAGTTTTGAATCTGCAACGATAATTGTTGTATCTGTTGGATAGAACTCATCTGCAACGACTGGCAATTGTGCAATATATTTTTGTTCAACGCTGAATCCTACTCCTGTTCCATTCATTAGTACATACATGGCCTCATCAAAGGCTCTCAGGCTGTCTACCGCGATAAAACTGCAATTATAGGCCGCAATATTGTCTCTTTCTAAAGCAGGCCCTGCGGTCATCATAGCACGCATAGAAGGCATTACCTTGTGATTGAGAATTGCATCTTTTACTTGTGCAAATTTAATATCATTCTCGTCATAATTATAATTTGATACAAGATTATTTTTCATAAAGTTTATATATCTATCTACTGTTTCCACCCAGGTTTCTCTACGACCCTTTTCTTCTAGCCATCTGCTGTATCTTGAAACATGAATAAAATTTTTGTATGGGTCTGAAATAGACCCATTTTCGTCAATAAATGACATAAACGGCAACACCATCCCTATTTGATTTTTTGGTAAGTCCTTAGTATATCAACATTTATATAGGAAGGTCAAAGTTTAAAAATAAAAAGTCTTGGAAAAATTAAACAGACAGGACTGTTCTAACTATTTCAAACTCAACATTGTTTGTTGATGCATCTGACACCTGTGCTTGTAACAAAACATCTGTCCCGCTAATAGATGCAGAAATGTCCAGGGGTATTCTTGATGATCCAACCTCAATTACCCCAAAAGTTGTTGTATATACCGTAGCATCATCATGAAGCATTAAGACTTTCATTAAAGTCTTTTTTGAAACATCTGGTTGATCTGCCTGAACAATATATTCTGCACTTCTATATGTTGCCAAGTCGAAAGAATCTAATGTTTGTATTGTGTTATCAGAAACAATGACAGACTCTAGATAGGAAGAAGGTATTGATTTCCATATAGCATTAGTTCCATCAGAATATAAGTACTTGTCTTCTTGGTCTGCGGTGGAAGGAACCTGTCCAGTTCCTGTTACAAGACTTATTAGTCTAGAGTCTATGGAAACGGCGAGCCCTTCCATATCCCCCGTAAAATCTACAGAGTCGGTAAGAACGGGGTATGGAAAGGAATAGTTTGTTGTTGAGCCTGAAGCCATAATAGAATTATACCATTCGCACTATATTTATAAGGGTTTTGTCTAAAATTTTTATTTTTTTATCATTATCCGATAGTGGCTTAGAATAGTTATTTGCTATGGGCTTAGTGCTCCTATCAAGACCCATTCATCTGCTCCAACTTTTATTAAGGTAGCAGCGGAGTATTGACCATCAATCTTTCTATAACTATTTTCTGAATTTAAAATTACACCACTAGAAGCAGTAAAGGATACTTGTCCAGTTCCATTTTTAATAAAGTTAAAATTTGCCCCCATGGGTATTTCAGAAGAAGAATTTTCTGGTATATTTAAAATTACATCTGATGCTTCATTTGATAAAATTAATATCTTTGCTTGATTAGAATTTACTATAACATTTGAAAAATTTGTTAATAACTCTACTGGAGTTTGATGTACAAAGGCACCACCAGAATCTACTGACAACAACACGTTTCCAGAATCGTCTTGCCACTCTTGTAGATTTGAAGTTTGAGAACCTGCTGCCCGAACAACAATTCCTTTATGAGTTGGGTCAGATATCTGAACTATGCTTGCAACTGATGTAGAAATGCTTATAGATCCTATAGATATATACCCTAGTGTTGCAAACGATCCATTAGCGGAAATTCTTGCTTTTGTTATTAAACTACTTCCTGTGTCTACCACCCATTCTTGCAAACTTGCCGTTTGTCCCACCGCGCCCCTTATTGTTAGAGGAACATAGATAACGCTTGTTGCTTGAATTAAATTCTGTTCGTTAGACGATGGCTCTGTAGCAATATATGTATCATTTAAATTGGTAATTGCATTTTCATTGATAACAATTCTTGACTGCAAAGATGAAAGGTGGCCCTCTATGCTGTTTGATGGAACTGGTTGTCCTGAAGACCAGTTCTGATCTCCGTAATGATACACAAAGAATGCTTCTTCGATAGAAGAGTTATCTGATAATGTTGGGATAACGCTCTTAAATTCTTGTCCTATTTCTTGTGGCATGTTTTAACCTCTAAAAAATATACTATCATAATGTCTTTAGTCCCCCATAAATATGCCATTTATTTGTTTCTGTTTTTGATATAGTTACTGCTGCATACCTTCCTGATATAGCATTCTTATCGGATTCAGAAAAAATTTCTACAGAAGGAGAATAAACAAACTCTACATCTCCCGCCCCATAACGAATAATTTCTATTTCTGTGCCCGTGCTAATTGGCGCGTTTCCATTGTCTGGAATTGTCACAATTATTTTTGATGAAGAATTAGCCAAAATTATTTTTTTGTTGTCAGACTGTCCTAATGTAAAGTTTGAGTTTTTTGTTATTATTGTTTTTGATTGCCCCACTTTTCCATTGGCATCCACATATGCCCTCACCAATCCCTGGCTATTTTGCCATTCTTGAATATTGGCAGTTTGTGATGATGCAGAATTAATTACAATTCCATTGTGTTCGGGTTCCTGTATTTCAATGTTTTGTGCAATTGATGATGACAATGAGGCGACAATAGAACAGTATCCTACAAACGCAAGGGACGCATCTCTGTCCCCAGAAATTATTGCCCTGGGAGACTGATTGCTGTTCTGCCATTCTTGGAAATTTGCAAATAAGGGTCGTAGAGAACCCATTGAAGAAATGTATAAAGGGGTGATGTCTGATTGGGTTGGGGTAATAGTGTTATCTGCCGATCCTGGATTTTTCTTTAAATATGGAGCAGAAGCAGAAACTTGAGAAGCAACAGCAGTTATTCTTTGGTCAAAGTTTGATATTCTGCCTTCAATGCTATTGAGAGGTATTGTTGTAGGATTTTCTTCGTCCCATCCATCTACCCCGTAATGATACAAATAAAATGCATCCTCAATGGATGCATCGTCATTGAATGACGCAGAAAGGGTTGGGTGGTTTGTTCCTATCTGATATGGAGACATGATCACTCCTGAGATACAAACACGTTTATGTTTATATCGATTGTTTCATTTAATGCTGACCATGCGTAAGTTGAAGTATTGCACTTTGCCCCTGAAAAATCAATCTTTAATGAACCTGAAACTATGGTCTTAGCCGAAACAGATATTGAAATTGGGGAGGCATTTATTGGGGTTACCGTAACAACATAATTGTCTGTATTAGATTCAGAAACACCTGATGGAAGAGTGCTTGTCAATGGTATAAGAACAGATGATGTTCCTGAAGCAAAAACAGCCTCCATTTGTTTTGCATATGTTGGCGGTTGAAGTCTTAATACCTCATCCCAATCATCAATTCCAGTTCCCTTTGGATTGTAAATATATAGCCATCCATATTGTGATCCAGAGGAATAATTAATAAATATGTCGCCCTCTACTAGATTTACGGTATTTCCAAAAAGATCTTCAGATATCGTTGCATCATTTGGGTTCCCTGGGCCTGCAAAAAACTTTGCCCCTCTTATACCCTGCTGTCCTACTGAAACAGCAAGATCTATGCTGTTTGGTGGTCCCAATACAAGCAAATCGTCTGTGCTTAGTAGTACATCAACTTCAGCCATTTATGCTCCAGATGCAATGTCATCAGTTACCTGAATAGTACCAGTTAACAAGGTATAAACAATATTTGGATCTTCTTTATTTTCTATTGATACATCATAAAAGTATGTTGTTCCAGCAGACAACTTGTTTCCCTCTGACGGTGGTATGGTGCAAATAAGAGTATTGTTCGATATAGCAACACTTATTTGAGATATGGCTGTTCCGTCTGTTCCGCCTCTTTCATCATCTATTCTTAGGTATGAGTCATAAATAGCGGCAGCAACAGGGAAGATGTCCCCCAGGGATGTTTTTGGCCTAATAATAAAATCGTAGGTATCACCCTGATAATAATTTATGTTATAGGTAGCAGGAAAAGCCATAATATTATTATATCATCGACGCCGTTGCAAATTGTAGTAATGACACTACAAGAATCAACAAATTAACTGTTATTGGCAACTACATGATTGTGTAGAGAGCAGGTTTTCAGACTCATCATACATCCATGTTACTATTATGTATTTTACACCTTCAGAGACGGGCTCTGCTGCATGTAGATATGGATAATTTGAGGGAAAAAGAACCAGAGCGGGGGATTCTGGATTTATAGTATAATTAAAATGCTTAAAGTTAGTGCCACCACCGGAATACTCTCCAGGGTTTAAATATATAAGACATGAAACAGACCTTCTCATATTCCCACCATAGTCTACATGATATTCATATTTATCATAAGATTCATATCTTAAAAGATTGAGGGATTCGTCTCTATATATAGGCGTTTCGTAATAATTAGAATATTTTTTTACACAATCGTAAAGTATCGGTCTTATTTCATTTTTAGAAATTTCTAAAGCATCCAGGTCAAAGGAGAGACTAGATCTGATATGTTTCGCAACAGTTCCAGATCCCACAGATGAATCTACCCATGTTTTGTTAGATTCATTAACCAACCTTATTGTTTTTTTAGCAACCTCTTCTGGAAAATTAAACTGGACTGCGCCAGGAAATATTTCTATACCCATTTTGACTCCTATAAATATTTTTTCTTTGAACGATATTTATTTTTATATTCTCCTCCTGCGGGCTTACCATCTTGCCCATACCTACCACTTTCAAATTCGCTGTGTCTAAGAGAACTTTCTTGCACATCTAGGTTGGTTGGCTCTTCTATAGAATGTGTCCAATCATCTCTTTTAAAAGGAATTATTTGAACTATTGGAGTTCCTGACTTTATTACCCCCTCATAATTTTTAATCATAAGAAATGGAAATTGAACTGCTAGGGGGTGCATATCTGTATCGACAACCCCAGTAAGCGTTAGGAATGGAGAGACCTGATTGAATGGATGCGTGAATATGCAACTATATCCTGGAGGTGTTTTAATGACATAGGGACTTGTAAACTTGTACGCATACTCGTTGTATATTCCTCCAAGTTCTATGTCTCTAACTTGCTCATATGGATGCATGGTTATTGGCTTAGAGCCTCCTTCTACCAATTTAGCATCGCATTGACACTCATGCGTTCCGTCATCATCAACGCTCCAAAAAGAGTCATACTGTGTAACTAAGTAATATCCAGTTGTAAAAGCATCTAATACTGGAATGCATCTTTTTATGGTTAAGTCTTTTTTTTCGTTTTCATCTTCTTTATTAAAAAATCTTCTTAATGGTGACATCTTTTTATACCATTGCGGTATCTCTCTATTTGCTGGCATTGGCTTTACGCATTCTATGCCATGGTTTTCAACAGGCAAAAACTCTATATTCATTTTTTTCTCCAAATTTAACTAGTTATACTCTTTTTTTTCCCAAATGTTGTCTCTGTACCAACCCATAGGTACGGACCTAGCCTTACCAGAAACATAATTATTTCTTGAAGCGCTAAATTCACTTACATAGGAGACCCAAGAACTTCTTTTTATTGGAAGGATTTGGGCTATGGGGGTTCCCTTTGCAAGCACTCCTTCAAAATTCTTTTGGAAAAAAAATGGAATGTTTCCTCCAGTCCACCACTCATCTGAATCTATAATTCCTGAAGTGGTGATAAAAGGTAAATCAAATCTATTTAGTGGGTGAGTTACTTCTAAACTCCAACCCTTTGGAAGTCTGACTCCCCATTGACCCTTAAATATCATGTGGTTCATGCAATATCCTTTTGGTCTGGGAATAGTGTGTCCTATGTCCCCAGATCTTTCATCTATCATGCTTAACTCTATAAATTGCTTTTTTTCATATTCATCTGTATATAAGTTTTTTTCAACAGGATAGAATTTTTCTACTACATCAGTAGTTTTTACATAAAAATCTTCCCATAAACATATAAAGTAGCCAGAGATCATGGCATCTAAAAATGGCACGCAAGACTTCATCCCACCAGTTATTTTTTTATCGCTGACTTTTGCTAACTTGCCAGTTTCAGAAGATACAACCAACTCTCCAGACCTGTACCACTGTGGAACAAGACTTTTTGCTGGTACGGGTGGGTCTATGTTCTTGTATGCATAATCATCCTGAGGAACGAATCTTATTCTTTTTATCATTTAGGAATAACCACTTCTGTTCCATCGATATCAACATAAAAACCTTTTTGACTATCATAATACCAAGACTCCGTGACTGAGATATCTGTTATATCTACAATTTCTGGATTTGATAAAAATATAGCACAGGTTTCTTCATCGAATCTCATTGTTCTTTGAACTTTTCCATCAATAATAAATGCTAAAAGCCTTCCTTCATTCATTTAAAGGCACCTCCTTAGTATTTGATACTCCCCATTTTTCAAGGGGGCAACTTGCATCTGCCAACTTTGCCTTTTGTTTCATAAAGCATCCACACTTTTTACATTGAAATGTAGTTTTCATTAACTCTGGGCAACCCTGACATATTTCTACCCTGCTCTTATATATTTCGCTATCCACCCTACCCATTTTTTTATTAAACATATCCCAGGGTCTAACTTTTTTATCAGACATCTTTAAACTCTTTAGAAAATGTATTAGTTTTTTTATCATACACATCGGCAATATTTATTTTATTAAAACTTTCACCCAGATCAACCACCCTGGGCTCGCTTAATAGAAGGTGGCCTAAGTTTTCATCACAATGAATTATATCTTCAACGACTTCATCAATAACTATCGCTAAATGCATGGGAGCCTGATCTGATCTAGTAAATTTTGGATTTGGCTTATAGTAAGTTTTGTCTATTCCAAATATTTTTTTGACTAAGTATGTTTTATAAGTGTCTCTTTTTTTCATCAAATCACTCCGAACTCGTCTATAGATGAACCTTGTTGATAACTTGAGGTAGATTTAATTATACCATGATCAACAGTTTTTTGTGGGCTAGACAAGGGTATAACAACGGGCTCTCCAATTTGAGAACTGTAGGAAACAGAAGAAAATGACTGCAAGGTTGCTTGCTCTCCTGACAAAAATATTTTAAACGATTGAACGGCTGTGCTAAAAAGGTTGTTACTTAACATGGTGATCGTTCCAGCCAATGACCTAATAAATGAAATTCTATGCTCAGTTACACAATTACAAGAAAATGTAGAATATCCGTTGCAAACTACTGGACTATAACTTGAACAAAACGATGGGTTAAAACTTCCACAGTATGGAGACCATGTGGGGAATGGGCCTGAACAACAGAATGCGTTACAATTTGAAGGATTAAATGATCCGCTACAATACGGTGGATTTCTTGATGGACCGTAGCAAAATCCATACGGAGGATTTCCGTTGCCAGAGTTAGCACTATTAAATACGTTACAGTTTCCTGGAGAAGTTTCGTTACAAGTACTAGGATTAAAAGAACCACAGCAGAAAGTACCTGCGCCGCAGTTTCCTGGAATTGTTGAAGCACAGTTTGATGGATTAAATGCTATACAGTTTCCTCCGCTAAAAGAACTGCAGGATGTGCATGTTTCGCACACTTGGTTCTGGATATATACAGAGGCATACCAGTTGTCTCCATCAGTAACCCAAAACGATGCCCCCATGCCTGGTTCTACTCCAGAAACACTTACGGTAACATCTGTTCTAGTAAATTTTAATGTGGCCAATGGGTAGGATGATGAAGATGTTCCTGATATTGCTTTATTGTTAGAAATTCCCCACACGCCGCGAACTGCTCTCCAGGCCATTCCAGAAACGCTTCCCAGTGATGAAGGGTTATTTGCGCGAGTAAAGAAGTCTATAAAAGAAACTCTTTGACTTCCGAAAATTCCAAGTTTGATGCTCATATTTTTTTTACGCCATGAGAATAAAATTTGCCTTCTTGTTTTTTAGTAATTTTATAAAAAAACAATTTTAAGCATTTTGTTTTATAACTAGGCATAAATCAATTATACATCATTCTACAGTTATAATGATAAAAAAATTAATTTAATATAAGTTGGATAATTACTTAGACAACAATGGGTAATGCCTCAGCGACATGATCCGCGAAGCGTTCCGGCCTATCCGCATCGGCATTGAAGAACCAATGATCCGGCTTCACGAAATGGAAAAAGATCATCTCCACTACGTTGCCTTTCGGGAAGTCGGGTCGCCAATGCTCCTGATCCTCTCCCAGAAACGCAAGCCCCTGACCCTCCTGCAACGTGTAAGGAACACCTTCAACATAAATGTCCCACGGCTCACTCTGCCGCACACAATAGTCAAGAGTGTAGGT